>AFSR01007577.1_pt1 | contig 20522 bp, 30 predicted proteins | sample 296848 | NCBI WGS metagenome assembly AFSR01 (sample SAMN02954305, study PRJNA68063) | hot springs metagenome | biome: terrestrial; feature: Mushroom and Octopus hot springs; material: microbial mat core samples; isolation source: Yellowstone National Park Mushroom and Octopus hot springs ...
CTTGGGCGTTGGAGGAACGACACGATGAAGCGAACCTATCAACCCAATAATCGTCATCGGCACAAGGTGCATGGGTTCCGCCGTCGGATGCGCACCAAAGACGGGCGGAATGTGTTGAAGCGGCGTCGGCTGAAAGGGCGCTGGCGACTGACCGTCGAGTGAGATGCTACCGCGCGCGGGGCGACTGCGCCACAAACGCGATTTTGAGCGGGTCTATCAGCAGGGGCGACGGGTGAGTATGGAATCGTTCACGATGTATGTGTATGCGCGTGGGGACGACGCGCCGAGCCGACTGGGGTTCGTGGTCGGGCGGCGGCTTGGGACGCATGTGGCGCGCAATCGGGTCAAGCGGCGGCTGCGCGCGGCGGTACGCCCACTGTGGGAGCGTCTCCCGCACGGCTACGACCTCGTGTGCGTCGCCCGACCGCCCGCCGCGACCGCGCCGATGGACGCGCTCCGCGAGCAGTTCCAACGCGCCCTGCGGCAGGGAGGTGTGCAGTGAGCCTGATGGCGCGGCTACTGGTCGGGGCGATACGCTTGTATCAGCGCGTCTCGCGCCTGACGCCCCCTACCTGTCGCTATTACCCGACCTGCTCGCAATACACGCTGGAAGCCATTCAGCGCTACGGCGCGCTGCACGGCGTATGGCTGGGGCTGAAACGCATCCTGCGCTGCCACCCGTTCGCGCAAGGCGGCTATGACCCCGTGCCCGACGATTTGACCCAACGAGGCAATTATCATGGCGCAACAAGAACCGATTGATCAGAGAAAACTCTTCACGCAGACGCTGGTCATCTCGATGGTGATTTGGCTGCTGGTGCTGATGGGCTGGAGTTATTTCTCGCGCCCACCCGTCAGCGACAAGCCGCCCGATGAGATTGTGCGCGAAATCGAGAAGCTGCGCGCCGACAAGGACTATGTCGAAGCCACGCGCCGCGCGCAGGAGCTGGCGACCCGCTATCGCGGCGCAGAGTTCGGCGCGCTCGGCATCCTGCTGGAGGCGAAAATCTTCTACGAAGACAAACAAGACGCGCGAGAAGCCTACAACCGCCTGCGCCAACTGGAGGAACTCTACCCCAACACCAAGGTCTACCAAGAGCAGGGACGCCCGCTACTGGACAAGGTCGCGGTGCAGATTGACCAAGAGAACCGCCAACTGCCCAGCTACCAAGTGATTGACGCCACGATGCGCCTTTTTGGGTTTGCGGGCGATGCGCGGTTCATTCTGGGCATCCTGTTCATCGCGGCGGTGGTGCGCCTGATTCAAGTGCCGCTGGTCAACCGCCAGTTCGCCAGCATGCGCAAGATGCTGCAGCTCCAGCCGAAACTGCTCGAACTGCAGCAGAAATACACTGGGCAGGAGCTGATGCAGCGGCAGATGGCGCTTTACAAAAAGTACGGGGTGAATCCGATGAGCGGCTGTCTGTACGCGCTGCTGCCCATCCCGTTCCTGATTCTGGTCTACAACGCCTTTCTGGTCTATCAGGTGCAGTTCCGCGAGGGGCACTTTTTGTGGGTGAACCCCGACATGGCGGCGCGGTTTCCAGGGCTGGTCGGTGCGCACTTGGGGCAGTTTGACGCGCCGCTGGTGCTGATTTACGCGCTGAGTATGTATATCACCAGCCGCTTGACCATCACCGACCCGTCGCAAGCACAGATGCAGAAGACGATGGCGGTCTTCACGACGCTGATGCTGATGGTCTTCTCGTGGCAGTTCCGTTTCCCTGCGGCGTTTATCCTGTACTGGCTGCTGACGAATGTGTTCTACACGGCGCATTACAAGCTGTATATGCGCACGCCTGCGCCTGAGTTGGTTCCTGTGGACGAATCGGATGATGGGCGCAACGGCGCAGCGGAGAAACCCAAGCCGAGCGGGGGCTATCAACCGCCCAAGAAACGCTCGAAGCGCAAATAATTCCTGGGTAAGGAGGGCAATGGAGACGATGACGACCGTTGAAGCGACAGGCAACACTGTGGAAGAGGCGAAGAGCCGAGCGTTAGGGATGCTGGGCGTTGGGCGCAACGCGCAGGTGGCGTTTGAGGTGCTTGAGGAAAGTCCCGCCCGCGTGCGCGCGACGCTGCTGGAGGAGGAGCCGCCCTACATCGTGACGCCGCAGATAGCGCGTAAGGTTGCCGACTACATTAGCCACTTTGTGCGCCGCCTGCCGTTGCAGGTGCAGGCGGTACTGCGCGGCTCGCACGGGCGGTATGTGGAGGTGGAGCTGGTCGGGCGCGACGCGAATGTGCTGGTGGGCAAAAACGGCGAGGTGCTGAACCAGATGCAGTTCCTGCTGAACAACATCGTGCCGCGCGTGACAGAGCCGCAGGTGCGCGTGGTGCTGGACAGCGCAGGCTGGCGCAGGCGACGCACGGAACGGCTGCGCAATCAGGTCATCGCGATTGCTAACGAGGTCAAAGCGCGCGGCGAGGAGGCAGTGCTGCCCCCGATGCCCCCGCACGAGCGACGGATTGTGCATCACGCGCTGAAGGACGACCCCGAAGTGATGACCTACAGCGAAGCGAGGAACCGAATCGGTATGTAGTTATCTCGCCGCGCGGGTGAGCGACTCGGCGAACGCACTGAGCCGACGCACCGTTTCGCGCACATCGGCGTCGGTCGCGCGGTAGCTGAGCGTACACATGCGCAACGCGACGCGCCCGCGCAGGATGGTGGAGCTGACCATCGCGTAGCCGTCGGCGATCATGGCGTCCACCAGTGCGCGGTTCAGCGCGTCCACGCGCGCGGCGTCCCAGCCCTACGGCGCATAGCGGAACGCCACGATGCCCATCGTCGCAGGCGAGACAATCTCCCAGTGGGGGCGCGCCCGCAGCGCCTGCTCCGCCAGCCGCGCCAAGCGCAGGTTGTGTTCCATCGCGTGGCGGAACGCTTCGACGCCGTGCGTCTTGAGCGACATCCACACCTTCAGCGCACGGAAGTTGCGCGAGAGTTCGACCCCATAGTCGCACAGGTCAACGCCGACTGCGCCGCGCTCCTTGTCCTGCAGGTACGGCGGCAGGATGCGGAAGGCATCGCGCAGATGCTCGAACTCGCGTACAATCGCGCAGCCCGCCATCATCGGCTGGTACAGCCACTTGTGCGGGTCTACCGCCAGCGAGTCGAGCCGTTCGATGCCCTGCAGCCGTTGTCTGCCCTCGTCGGTGAGGATCGCCGCCGCGCCATACGCGCCGTCCGCGTGCAGCCACAGCCCCTCCTGTGCGCACAGGTTCTGCCAGCGCGTTCAGGGGGTCAACCGCGCCCGTGTTGGTCGTGCCTGCGTTCGCCACGACGCAAAACGGAAGCCAACCAGCCTCGCGGTCGCGCCGAATCTGCGCCTGCAGCGCGTCCAGCGGGATTTGGAACTGCTCGTCGGCGGGCAGCACACACATCTGCTCCTCGCGCAGTCCCAGAATGCGCCACGCGCGGGCGACGCACGAGTGCGTCTGGTCGGAATAGTAGACCCTGCCGCGCGCGAGGGCGTCAGGGTAGCGCTGGCGGGCGGCTGCCAGACACACCAGGTTCGCAACCGAGCCGCCGCTCACGAACAGCCCGCCCGCCGTGTCGGGCAGCCCGAACCAGTCGCACAGCCAGCGGATGACCACGCGCTCGACCTGCGTCGCGCCCGCGCCCACCATCCAAGTGCCCACGAAGATGTTCATCCCCGCCGACAGCAAGTCCGCCAGCACGCCGACATACTCGTTCGGCGCAGGCACAAACGCGAAGTAGCGCGGGTGGTCTACCTTGATGATATTGGGCAGCACCTTCTGCACAAACTCGTCCAGCACCTGCTCGAACGGCTGGGGCGCGGTGGGGGTCGGCTCAGCGAGCAGCGGCTCCAGCGTGGCAAGCTCCGCGCGGTTGCCAATCGGGCGGTCGGGCAGAGTCTGCCAGTAGTCCACCAGCAGGTCAATCACGCGATACCCCATCTGGCGCATCGTCTCGGCGTCCCACTCCAGCGGTTGCATAACGGCTGGATTGTACCCCTGCGTCGCCGATTCGTTCGGGTGGGTATACTGGCTCCATTAAGATGCGGGAATGGGGGCGTTGACAGGCACAGGGCAGCGTGTCCCCCTGCATGGTGAAACCGATGCGACGCTACCGCGTCTCTGCCGTACCGCATCCTGTGTTTCGCGGCTATCGCAAGGGGGGCGTCTGGTTCCCGAACGCGCCCGCATTTGTGGCGCTGGACGAGTCTGCACTGACCGACGCAATGCGCGCCTGCCCCTTGCTCCAGATTGAGGAGGTAGATCCCGATGCGAACGACGATTCTGCGCTGGGCATGGCAGATGCTCAAGCCGACGCTAATCGAGTGGCTGCGGGAGCGCGCCCTGCGCCTGCCCGCACATCAACGCGACGCGCTCGCCCAACGCCTGCGCCTGCCCCTACAGACCGTCGAGCAGGTCGAAAACGCCCTGCGCCAAGTCGTGCTGTACCGACTGGAACGCTGGGAACCCTGACGGAGGCAACCGATGGACTGGACGCAACTGATCCCCGTGATTAGCGCACTGGTGGGCTGGGCGTTTTTGCTCACCCGCCAGATTCTCGCGCGGATGGACAAGCTGGTCGAGGCGGCGCAGCGCCAAGAGCAGGCGATTACCGACGAGTTTATCGCCTACCTGCGCCAGAGCGTCGCTCGCACGGAGGCAAGCTACGAACGGCTGGAGCTTGCGCTGGACGATGTGCGCGACGCGCTGCTGAGCCTGCGCCAAGCCATCACGAACTGGCAGGAGATTGCCAAGCCGTAGGGGTGAACCGCAATGCTCAGTGTCTCCCGCGCTGCTGTGAAGCGCAAGTTGCGCCTGACGACCAACGAGTACGATGCCGAGATCGACGCGCTGATTGCCGAGATGCTGCCCGCGCTGCGCTACGCGATTGAGCCGAGTTATCTGAACACGAGCGACCCTGATTTGCTGGCGACGCTGAACTTGGGCGCGTTGGAGGTGGTTGCGGGCGAGATGGCAGCGACCCTCTACCGCGAGCTTGGGGCGTGGACGGGCTTTCGAATCGGTTGGCTGCAGGTGCAGCCGCCTGCCCTGCGCGAGCCTGCCGACCCGACGGGGCTGAAAGCGCAGGGCTATGCCCGCCTCAAGCCGTTTGTCAAGCGTGAGGCGCAGTTGCTGTTTGTGTACCGCGCCCGCGAGGAGGAATCGCCGTGATGCTGCGCGAGTGTCTGAACCACTGGCTGCGCCGCTATGGCGAGCCGTTCTTTGTGGGGGTGCAGTCCTATCGCGGGCTGTTTTTCCAGCCGCCGGGGAGCCTGCTCCGCTGGCTGTTCAGCCCTGAAGCGTTGGGCGAGTTGCCGCGTCCGCTGTGGGCGGTCGCCGTCGCGCCTACGGTGAGCCTGCCCGACGCGACTGTGCTGACTTGGCGCGGGGCGAGCTATCGCGTGCTGTCGTCGCTGGAGTTCCGCTTCGATGTGACCCCCGTCTATCGCCTGATGCTGATTGCGCCTGTGGCGTAGCGCGCGTCATGGGTTAAAATATAGGGGGATGCGAATCGACCCGAATTTGGACGCTTACCGCGAGCTGGGGGTGTCGCCTGGCGCGTCGGGCGAGGCGATTCGGCAGGCGTATTTGGCGTTAGCGCGGCGGTACCATCCTGACCGTGCGCCCAAAGGACGCGCTGCCGAGTACGAGGAGCGGATGAAGCGCATCAACACCGCCTACGCGCTGCTGCGCGACCCCGAATCGCGTCGGCGGTACGACATGTTGCGCGCGCCGCACGCCGCGCCGTCGCAGGTGACGCCCCGCGCGCCGACCGCCCCGCGCGCCCAGCCGAACGACCCCTACACCCAGATGCGCGCGGGCTACCAGCAGCGTGTGTACCGCGTGCAGGCGTCCACGCGCGCGTTGCCCGCATGGGCGCAGGCGCTGTCGGGGCTGTTCGCAGGGCTGGGACTGGTGGCAGGCTTTCTGCTGGGGCTGCCGTTCGGGATTGTCGGCTGCATTCCCGGCGCGATGGTGGGGATGGTGGTCGGGATGCTGGTCGGCTTGTGGGCGGTTTATGTGCTGGCGTTGGGGCTGCCGACGGCACTGCTGGGCTGGCTGGGACTGCTGCTTGCCGACACGGTGGGCATGTGGGTCGGCGGTGGGATGGGTCTCGCGCTGGGCGCAGTGTGGGCGCGCCGCTTGTGGCGACGCGCCCGAATCACCTACCACTCACGGTAGGGGCGCCCGTCGCTGCCGACGCCCGTCGCGGGCGAGCGCACCGTCATCGCCCCCGTTTTGGGGTCGCAGAAATACTCCAACTCCTCGCCCGAAATCGGGCAGCGCGGAACCTCACTCAGGTATGGACCCCGATAGTAGTCAGGATTCATCAGGCTGGGACGCCCCCACCGATCGAGCCCGAACTCGGGCGGCTTAGTGGTCGCCAAATCGCTCAGGTCGGTCGGGTACACGCCCGTATCGTGATAGAACACCAGAATTGCATGGCGCGTCTCCGCCAGGATTACGCGCAGGCGCGCCTCGGGGTCGCGCGGCAGGTGGTGCGACACGCGCGGCGCGAACGCCGCCAACACAGCCACACTCATCACCGCCAGCGACAACAACTCCGCAATCGTCATGCCCCGTAGCCAGCGCATAGGTGTTAACCTCCGACGCACATCTGTGAGTGTTGTTCCACACACGCATAGGGATTTGAGGGGTATTATCGGGTATAATCTCAAACACTGGAGGACGCTATGGCAATCACGCTATCGGAGCGCGCAGCACACGAGTTGAAGACGCTGTTGGAAGAGTCGGGCATTCAGGACGCAGGGCTTCGCGTCTGGGTCGCAGGCGGCGGCTGCAGCGGACTGCAATACCAGATGGCTATCGATGACGCCGAGCCTGAGGAGACCGACCTTGTGTTCGACTCGCACGGGGTCAAAATCTATGTCGACAGCCTCAGCATCCGCTACATGGACGGCTCGTGCATCGATTATGTCGAGGACATGTTCGGCGGGGGCTTCAAGATTGACAACCCGAACGCGGTCAACGGCTGCGGATGCGGCTCGTCGTTCCAGACCGAGGACGAGATGGGCACACCTGGCGCGGGCTGCGGGGGTTGTGGCTGCCGCGGATGATTGGGTATAATCTTCGTTCGGATGCCGACATAGCTCAGCGGTAGAGCGGCGCACTCGTAATGCGCAGGTCGTGGGTTCGAGTCCCACTGTCGGCTCCAGTGGTGTTTCTCGCCCGCTTTCGCCGCCCTTGTGCGCCATAGGTTGTGGGGTAGCGCATAAGAGACGGCATGAAGACCGAAGCACTCGAAGTTCTACGGGGAAATGCAATCGCTGAGGCACACGCACTATGGCTGGAGAGCGTCGCTCTCACAACGCCGAGCCAACGCACGGTGCGCAACTATGAAAGCACGACGCGCCTGTTTCTGACCTTCCTGTACGAGCGACAGAAGACCGACCTCGACGCTGTGCAACCGCACGATATACAAGCGTACCTGCTCCAACTCAAAAACGCTTTCGGACAACCACGACTTCTGAAGTGGTTTCCTTACCCGAAAGATGTTGAAGGTCGCCGAGAAGTATGGTAGAGGCTGCAAGGAAAGACGGGTTCGTGTGGCGTTGTTGTCGAATATGCACCCTGTAGCGCATTATGACGAGTATCTGAAGGGCTTTGAGGACGCGCTGTGGACACGCGAGTCGGACATTCAGGGGCGCACAGGGCAAACGGTGTCTGTGGATAGCGACGACTTATTACCGTTCTACGACATGTTGTTCACGCTCACGCAGTCTTGGTTTCGTGACGAACGGTTAAAGCATGCATTTTCTGTGGAGACGCTTTTCCGTGCGCTTGGAGGGCAACAGGAATGACCGCCGACTGGACACTGGTATTCAAACTCAGGAACAACATCCCCTTAGAAGGCGATGTGGAGTTGGCGCGACGCGAGTTGTGCGCCCTCACAGGAACTACAGTAGAGCCAATAGACGCCGAGGCGCTGCGCACGCTGAGCGTGCAGGGCTGGCTACTGCCGAAAGATGTGGCGATTTACCGCGAGGGAACCGCAGGGTTCCGCTGTCAGATAGATACGCCCGACTTAACGCGCCTGTTTTGGCGTCTGTCATTCTGCGAGCAGGTGCTGGCAATCGCCCCTACCGCAGACGCTTCCGTGTTCCGCGTGCTGCCAACTCGCTTGACGCGAGTTCAAATCGTGAACGGACGCGCCTGTGCCGTGTTTATTCCCTTCAACGCAGTTGCTGAGTGGTCGGATGTCGTCGCGCGTCGGGCAAAATCCCCAAGAGACGCGACCGCCCTGTTGGACTTTCTGGTAGACGCCCTTGTTGCGCCGACCCCAGCCGAGTTGAGCCACAATGTGCGCATAATCGTCTGCGCAAAGCAAACGACAGGACACCTCTTTCACGGGTTGCATGTCTACAAGGCGAAGTTTTTCCCTCGGATGGCGCGCGCGTTCATCAATCTGTGCGAAGGGGCAACCGTGCTTGACCCCTTCGCAGGCAGTGGAACGGCGTTGGTGGAGGCGGCTGTGATGGGCGCGCCTGCTATCGGGGTCGATATTGACCCGCTTTCTGTAGCGATTGCGCAGGCGAAGGCGCAGTTGTTGAATGACGATGGCACGGTAGCAGAGGCAATCACCGATGTCTTGGGACGATTGGACTCTTCAGACAAAGGGCAGGTGAGTCTGTTTGATATTGCCGAGACGCCCGCCGCCTACAACCTTACGCCCCAGTTTCTACGCCGTCGCATTCCTGAGCATGAACTGCGCGAGGTCGAGGCAGATGTGGCAACGGTACTCCACGCGCTGCGCTCGCTACCTGCGTGCAGCCCCTTGCATATCGCCCTGAGCGACGCCCTCTCGCGCAAGTTCAAGTTTCGTTTTCTGGGGTTGGGCTACGGACGGTTTTCGCTGACAATACAACCTCGTCGGGTACGGGCGATGTTTGTCGATAACTTGCACTACCTGTTGCGCTCGTTGGCGGTGTGGGAGTGGCTTCGTGCGCACACGGGCGTGCGCCCTGCGCTGATACGGGTGCTGCACGGCGACGCGCGCTGGCTACCGCTGGAAGACGCATGCGTTGATTGCATCGTCACCAGCCCGCCGTATATGCCCGCCTCGTCAGGGCGCGAGAACTACCTCAAGAGCAAGGCGTATGCGATGACCGCGTTGGGACTGATTGCGCCTGACGCTGTGGACGCCCTTGAAGCCGAGCAGATAGGCTCTGTGCAGCGCGTGGGCGACTCGGACGACCTCCCCGAAGACGCCCGCGCTGTTGTGGAGTGGATGCAGGGCGACCCGACCCGCGGCGTCAAGGCAGCAGCGACCGCCAGTTATTTTGTGGATTTGCGGGCGTCGCTGCGCGAGGTGCGTCGGGTACTGAAGTCGGGGGGCAAGTGTGCGTATGTGGTGGCGCGTCGGCATGTGTTTTATCGGTATCAGTCGCGCGAGGTGGTGCGTATCGTGGAGAGCGCGGACCTCACGGCGCAGTTAGCGATGCAGGCGGGGTTGCGTCTGCTGGAGTTGGTGCATGTGGAGTTGCAGAAGCAGAACGCCGTTGCACGCCCGCGCTCGCTGGACGCATACTACGAGACGATTGTGCTGTTGCAGAAAGGAACTGGCGACTAAACCAGCAGGAATCTTCCGATGAATACCTTCCTAACCCATCCCCTGAAAAATCGGGGCGCGCCCGCCGACAATTCCCCCCGATGCTGCCGATTGAGGTCTCGCATCTGGTGGTGGCGTATCGGCGTTGGTTCAAGCCGCCGTTTTGCGCGGTGGACGACCTGAGTTTCGTCGTGCGCGAGGGCGAGATTGTCGGCTTTCTGGGGGCGAACGGCGCGGGCAAGACCAGCACCATCAAGACGCTGATGGGCTTCCAGCCGCCGACAGCGGGCACGGCGCGCATCTTCGGGATGGACGCGACCGACGCCCGCGCACGGCAACTGGTCGGCTTCCTGCCCGAAACCGCCCTCTACTCGCCCTACCTGACGCCCTACGAGACGCTGCGCCTGTACGGCGAACTGCACGGGCTGCGCGGACGGCAACTCAAGGCGCACATCGAAGCCCTGCTGGAGGCGGTCAACCTCAGCCACAAGGCGCACACGCTGAACAAAAACCTCTCCAAAGGCATGCTGCAGCGCGTGGGGATTGCCCAAGCGCTGCTGGGCGACCCGAAACTGCTGATTCTGGACGAGGTCTCGTCGGGCTTAGACCCCATCGGCAAGCGCGAGTTGCGCGACCTGCTGGCGACCCAACGCGCACGGGGCGCGACCATCTTCTTCTCGTCGCACGAACTGGCGGAAGTCGCCTCCATCTGCGACCGCATCCTGATTATCCATCGCGGGCGGCTAATCGCCGAGCATCGGCTCAGCGACCTGACAGGGCGCGTCGAGTCGCTGGAGGACTACTTTATCCGCACGGTGCAGGCGGGACGCGACATCCTGCTGGAGGAGGCAAGCGCGGCATGACACGCACGCTGCAAATCACCCGCGCCCTGATGACCGCGGGGCTGCTGGAGACGCTCCGCCGCAAAGACCTGTATGTGGTGCTGATTCTGACGCTGCTGCTGACGCTGGGCGCGTCAGCGTTCCGCGCGTTTGGTGTGCAGGGGCTGGAGATCTTCGTGAAGGATGTCGCGCTGACGGCGATTGGCGTCATGACCACTGTGCTGACCGTGCTGATTGCCGCGCGGCAGATCCCCGAAGAGATGCAGCGGCGCACAATCTATCCGCTGATGGCGCGCCCGATCACGCGCGGGCAACTGCTGTTGGGCAAGTGGGCGACCGCGACGATGACGGCGAGCCTGTGCTTTGTGATCCTCGCGCTCACGACGCTGGGGCTGCTGCTGACGCTGGGGATTGGCGTCAAGCCCATCTTCGTGCAGTATGTGCTGCTGAAACTGCTGGGCGTCGGCTGGCTGTGTGCGATGGTGATTGCACTCTCGCTGTATATGACGCCCGCGGCGAATGTGACGCTGTCGCTGATTCTGGCGTTCGGGTCGGGGTTATTTGGACGGCTGCTGCTGATGGCGCACTGGGAGCATGACCTCAGCGCGTTGTGGCTGAACCTGCTGTACGGCGTGCTACCCCACTACGACTACTTCGACATGAGCAAGAAGGTGGTGTTCGACTGGGATCTTGCGCCGTGGTGGGTGCTGGGCGCGATGGCGGGGTATGCGGTGCTGAATGGCGGCGCGTGGCTGCTGGTGGGCTGGCTGCGCTTCCGCAAGCAGACGATTGGGTAACGCCCACTTGATTTTTCACCCTGAGATTGGGTACACTTTGCAGACGCCGTATGGCATGGGCACATCGTGGGCACTTGTACGCACGCGACGGGAGCGCGGCGCGCTTCCGCGCGTTTTGACGCATTCTGAAGCCTTCCAGACCCAACGCAGGAGGACGGTGACCGTATGATTTATCCAGAGACAGACGAACTCAATCAGTATCCACGCTACATCTTGACGCTACTGGCAGCCGAGCGGGCGCGCCTGCTGCGCGAGGGCGCGAAACCGCTTGTGCCTGTCAACGGACTGGACTTCAACCCGTTGACCGTCGCGCTGCAAGAAATCGCGGCAGGCAAAATCAAGCCGCGCATCATCGATGACCGAACGGTAGAAGTGATTGTTCAAGGACCCGAACACACCTGGCAAGTCGCACGCGACCTCAAGCAACTGAGCAAACAAGCCGAGGAAGAGGACGAGGAGACCTCGCAGGAGCTGATGGAGTTCTACCAGCAGGAGACGGCGTTGCGCGACTACACAGGAAGATGAGTAAACCCGACTACTATGCGGTGCTGGGCGTCAGCCGAGACGCCAGCCAAGAGGAAATCAAGGCGGCGTTCCGCCAACTGGCGCGCCAGTACCACCCCGATGTCAACAAGGACGACCCCGAAGCTGAAGAGAAGTTCAAACTCATCAACGAGGCGTATCAGGCGCTGTCCGACCCTGAAACGCGCGCGGTGTACGATCGGTTCGGGCACGCAGGCGCGCCCCACACAGCCGCCGCTGACCCGTTCAACATGGCAGAGAACCTGTTCCAGATGTTTTTCGGCGGTGGCATGGGCACGATGACGCGCGGACCCATCGACGGCGCCGACCGCCGCGTCGACTTGGTCATCACGCTGGAAGAGGTGCTGCACGGCGCGACGCACACGGTGGAGGTGGAGCGGCTGCGCCTGTGCCCGCGCTGTAAGGGCGTCGGCGCGGAGCCAGGCACGACGCCCGAACGCTGTCCCGACTGCGCAGGCTCTGGGCGCGTGCGCTTCACACAGACCACGATTCTGGGCACGGTGACGCGCGTTGCGCCCTGCGAACGCTGCCGCGGCGAGGGCGAAATCATCCGCACCCCGTGCCGCGAGTGCCGCGGCGAACGGCTCGTGCGCCAGCGCGACGCCATCACGGTCAACATCCCGCCAGGCATCGAGGACGAGACCGCGCTGTTGCTGCGTGGCGAAGGCGATTCGGGGCTGCGCGGCGGGCGCGACGGCGACCTGTATGTGGTCGTGCGCATCGCGCCGCACCCGCGCTTCAAGCGGCGCGGCGACGACCTCGCCACGCAACTGAACCTCACCTACCCGCAACTCGCGCTCGGCGACGAAGTGGAACTCGAAACGCTGGACGGCAAGGCGACGCTGGAAATCCCCGAACTGACCGAGCCGTACACCGAGCTGGTGCTGCCGGGGCGCGGCTTGCCGAACCCGCGCACGGGCAGGCGCGGCGACCTCTATGTGCGCATCGGGCTGAAGATGCCCAAAAAACTCACCGACGCGCAGCGCAACCTGCTACGCCAGTACGCCGAACTCAGCGGCGTGCGCCTCAAAAAGTACGCCCAGCGCGGAGCCGACCAGCTTCTTCGAAAAGGTCAAGCGCAGCGTCAAGAGGGAGGACTAAGCCGTGCGCCCGATCGCCTCAGTCGGCATCCTCGTCGCCGATGTGGTCGCCAAGCCCGTGAGCCACTACCCAGAGCGCGGCGTGTGCGCCCATGTGGAGCGGATGGAGCTGCATGTCGGCGGGTGCGCGTCCAACACGGGGCTTGCGCTGGCGAAGCTGGGGCTGCCCGTGCGCATCGTCGGCAAGGTCGGGCGCGACCCGTTCGGCGACTTCCTGCTGGCTGAACTGAACCGCTACGGCGCGGACACGCGCGGCGTCCGACGCAGCGACACCGCAGGCACCTCCAGCACGATGGTGATGGTGCATCCCGACGGCGAGCGGTCGTTCATCCACTATCGCGGCGCGAACGCCGAGTTCACCCCCGACGACATCGACTGGTCGGTGATCGGCGACTGCGCGGTGTTCCACTTGGCGGGGGTGTACCTGATGCCGCAGATGGACGGCGAGCCTGCCGCGCGCGTGCTGCAAGAAGCCAAGCGACGCGGGATGACGACCTGCCTCGACACAACCTGGGACGCCAGTGGGCAGTGGATGCGCCTGCTGCAGCCGTGCCTGCCCCACTTGGACTACATCACCCCCAACTACGGCGAGGCGAGCATGCTCACGGGCGAGACCGACCCCGAACGCATCGCCGACCGCCTGCTGGCAGAGGGCGTCGGCACGGCGGTCATCAAGATGGACGCGCAGGGCTGCTTCGTCAAAAACCGCGAGGTCGCCTTCCACCTGCCCGCCTGCAATGTGGAGGTTGTCGATATGCTGGGCGCGGGCGATTGCTTCACGGCGGGCTGGCTGGCGGGCGTCTCGATGGGCTGGGATTTGCGTCGCACGGCGCGTTTGGCGAACGCTGTGGGCGCGTTGTGTGTCTCCGCGCTCGGCGCAACCACAGGCGTGCGCCCGCTTGCCGAAACCCTGCAGTTTATGGAGCGGCAGTGTCCTGAGAGGATGGCTGAGTTTCTCGGCGACTATCTGGGCAGCGTGCGAGGCAGCAACGAGCCTGTCGCCGAGCAAGCGGAGGCGATTATCGGGGAAATTCTCGCCGAAAAAGCGCGAGCAGAGGGTTTGGATGTATGATACCAATCGCTAAGCCAAAGTTCGTAGGATCACGGACAAACGAGAACCCCCTCCTTAAGGTTCCCCCTGCACGCAGGGGGAACCGAAGGGGCGCGCGGCTTGGTTCCCCTCGCGAAGCGGGGGGAACCTAAAGGAGGGGGGCAATTCATAAACTCTGAGCGCGCGATAGGTAGTACCCCACCCGCGCCACTAACGCCCCCAAGAAAAACACCTGCGCCGAGAAGTAGACCCACAGCAGCAGCGCGACGAGCGACCCCGCCGAGCCGTACAGCGTGGCGACGCTGGAATGCGTCAGATACAGGCTAATCAGCGCGCGCAGCCCCAACAGCAGCAGCGTCGCGAGGGCTGCGCCCAGCAGCGCGTACCGAAACGACGGGCGCGTTGCTGGCAGCAGCCAGTAGAGCAGCGCGTTGCCCACCATCAGCAGCGCGGGCAGCAGCGAGCGGTTTATCGCCCAGCCGAGCCAGTAGACGCCTGGCAGATGGTCGGGCAGCCGCGCCCGCGCCGCCGAAAGCGCAATCTCCAGCACGACGCTGCCCACCAACAGCACCGCCAGCGTTAGGATGCCCACCGCGCCAATCAGGCGACTGATGACCCAGTGCTTGACTCCGCTTTCGGAATGCGGTGGCGCGTCCCAGAGCGCGTCCAGCGACGCCTTGAGGCTCTGCATCAGCCCCGACGCGCCCCACAACGCCAGCAGCAGCCCCAGCAGCGTCGCGCCCGCGCCCGAACCCTGCAGCACCGTGCGCTGAATCAGCTGCTCGATGCCCTGCGCCGCCTGCTCCCCAAGCCCGCGCCGCACGCCCGACAGAATCTGCGCGGCGACCTGCTCTGTACCCAGAAAGTAGCCCGCAATGCCCGTGAGCGCGAGCAGCATTGGCGCGAGGGTGAGCATCGTGAAAAAGGCGAGCGCGGCGGCATGGCGCGGCACGGCATGACGCGACCAGAGTTCCGCGACCTGCGCCCCGAACCGATACAGCCACAGCCGCTGCAGGCGTTCCAGCAAGCCCACTATCGTCGGGCGGCGACGAGACTGCGCCGATAGGTCGGGTGGTTCAGGTGGTCTACCTGCACGCCCCCGCGCTCCCGCGAGCTGTGAATAAAGTACCCGTCGCCGATGTATAGCCCCGTGTGGTCAATCTCCTTGCCTTTGACGGCGAAGTAGAGCCTGTCGCCTGGGCGCAGGTCTTCAAAGCGGGTAATCGGCATGCCCACCTTCGCTTGGTCGCGAGCGCGGCGGGGCAAGCGGATGCCCATCTGCTCGTAAATTAGCTTCACGAAGCCCGAGCAGTCCATCCCCGTGCGTGGGTCGTTGCCGCCCCAGCGGTAGCGCACGCCCAAGTAGCGCATCGCGAGGCGCGTCACATGCGCAGGGTCTGCCCCGCGCGGCAGGGTGTAGACCACATCGTAGTCAGTGAACTCCACCGCGCGACGGGGCACCCAGCCAACCGAGCCGTTGTTCATCAGCACGCCGCACCAGTCGCCCCGATGTTGCGTCATCATCAAATAGAACCGTGCAGGCGTCTGCGGATAAAGCACCGCGCTGCGCGTGTCGGGCTGCGCATAAATCGGCGTTGGGCGCAGCGTCACGACGAGCCTGCCGATGCGATGCGTCACATACTCAGGCTCGCGCGGCGCGCCCCGACGAGACACCGAACGGCTCTGTGGCATCTTACGCGCTCTCCACCTCCTGCAACGGCTGGGTCATCAGGTTCCGCACGCGATGACGCTCGGCAATCAAGATGCAGCGCAGCGTCTCCAGCGCGCGGTTCAAGTCGTCGTTGATAATCAAGTAGTCATAGCGCGGGATATATTCCATCTCCTCGCGGGCGTTCATCAGGCGCAGTTGGATGGATTCTTCGTCGTCGCGTCCGCGTCGGCGCAGCCGTTGTTCGAGTTCCTGTAGCGAGGGCGGCGCGACGAAAATCAGAATCGCTTCAGGGTACTGCTGGCGCACCTGCATCGCGCCTTGCACATCGATACGCAGCACGACATCGCGCCCCGCCTCGCGCAGCTCTTCCATCTCGCGGCGCGGCGTGCCGTACCAGTTGCCGTGAACCTGCGCGTACTCGATGAACGCGCCCTGCTCGCGCAGGACTTCGAACTCCTCTTCCGTCACGAAGTAGTAGTCCAGCCCATGTCGCTCGGTCAGCGCCTGCGGGCGCGTGGTGTAGGTGACCAGTCGGCGCACATTCGGCGCGACCAGCTGCCACTGCTCGATGAGCGTATCCTTGCCCACCCCTGCAGGACCCGATAGCACGATTAGCAGTCCCCGTGTGGGCGCGCCAGGTTTTGCGATGGCGTTCACAATTGCACCTCCTTCACTTGGCGCGTCTGCAGCCCCGTCGCTCCAGCGCAACACCCACCTGTACGCCGTCTCGGTCGCCCTTGCCCCGTAGCCGACAACCGTTCCGCCACTGCCCCCATACACCCGTATTATCGGCAGCGACGAGGAATCCGCGCAGCCTCTACCCGCGCACAAATGGCTGGCTTTAATAATACACCATCGACGCGCCAATTCCTACATGCGCCGTGAAATCCTCGCGCGTGAATTCGGGTATCCTACAAGTAGGATGAGAGGGGCTGTTTGGACGCTATGGATGGCGTGGGTGTGGGCGGTTGCCGCGGGGCAGGATTGGGTCGCCGATACGCTTCAGGGGCGCGGCGTCGCAGGACCCTACACGCTCACTTGGAACCGCCTTGTGGAACGCTCCGAGATTGTGCTGGTGGAGACGCGCTGGCTTGTGCGCGATGCCGACTACTGGATCGACTACACGGCGGGACAGATCCGCTTTGCCGAGCCGCTGCGCGTGGGTCAAACGGCGCGGGTGAGCTACCGTATCACAAGTGGCGTCTCGCAGCGCAACACCACCACCGATGTCGTCCTTGATACGGAGCTGGCGCGTTGGGGAGCCGCCGCGCTGAGCCTGCGCGGGCGCATTGCGGGCGACCCGAACCGCCCGACAACCGACCTCGGACTGCGCGCGACTTGGCAAGAGTCAGGGCGCGAAGGCGAGGCGCTCTACCTGATGCGCAACCCGCGCGACGACGCGCCCGCGCTGCTGCAACTCCGCTCCCAGTGGCGCACCGACACGGGCTGGCAGGGCGCGTTCCGCTTCAGCCGCGTGGACACCGACTTCGGCGACGCCAAGCCCTACGGACTCGCCAGCGGGCAGCAAAACGCGGAGGCAAGCCTGCTGTTCCAGCCCGACGCCCACATGCGCACGCGCCTGCAGTGGAGCTTCACCGAGCCGCTTCGCGCAGGCGCGCCCGCTCAGCAACGCTGGAACGCAGGACTGGACTACCAGCTCCAGCAGGTGCGCCTCTCGCTGGAGCGACACATCGCTGCGCAGGGCAACCAGCCGACGCAGGAGACCGACCGCGCCGTCGTGCAGCTGCGCCCCACCGACACGGTGAACCTGCAGATGGAACACCAGACCCAGACGCAGGGCGAGCGCACGACCGAGCAGACGCTGGTGCGCACCCAGCTGGGACAGGCGATGGAACTGCGCCATCGCACGCTGGACGATTCGCAGCAGGGACGCACCGAAGAGAGCGGCGTCCATGCGATTCGGGACGCCGACCGTGCAGGGCACTGTCGGGCTGGAGCAGCGCTGGCGCGAGGACGCCCAGCACCGCACGGCGCAACTCGGGCTGCAGGCACAACTGAACCCGCGTCTGCGCGTCGGCGGCGAGTACGAAGCCGCCGAGAACGCTGGGCAGATGCGCGGCTACCACCTGCAGGCGCAACCCATCAGCGGACTGCAACTCAGTCTGCAAACGCGCGAGTATCAGGGACTGCACGGGCTGAACCTGCGCAGCCAGCAGGCGCAACTGGACTGGCAACTCGGCAGCGGGCTGACGCTCAGTGGGCAACTCGCCCAGAACCCACTGCACCAAAGCGCGCCGCAGCCCATCCAACGCGAGCAGTACCAACTCCGCTGGCGACAAGGCGTATGAGACATCGAAGCGGGCTACGCCGAGCAGAACCTGCTGGGGCAATCGCTCACTGAGCGACGCTACCTGCTGGGCGTGCGCCGACGCTTAGACGCCTACACCCTGTTGGGATTGAGCTACCAGCAGTCGGAGTGGGAGCGGGACGCTTTCTTGCGTGAAGCCGCGCTGCGCCTTGGGCTAACGCGCCAGATGACGGACTTCTACCTCTCGTTGGAGGCGCAGATGCAACTGCCCCGCATCGACGCTCAGCCTCAGCAGCGACCGAACTATTCGGGTAGCCTGCGCATGGGTGTGCAGTTCTGAGCGGGTATACTCCCTACGATGACGGAGCAGGGCGAGGTTGTGGTGATGGACGCGGAGGACATGCGCCGCGCCATCACGCGCATCGCGCACGAGATTCTGGAACGCAATCGCGGCGCGAAAGATTTGGTGGTGATTGGCATCCAGCGGCGCGGCGCGCCCGTCGCCCGACGACTCGCGCTCGCCCTCTCGCAAATCGAAGGCGTCGGCATCCCCTGCGGCAGCGTGGACATCACCCCCTTCCGCGACGACATCGAGCGCAAACCCAGCGCGCTCGCCCGCAGCCAGACCGATGTGCCGTTCCCCATCACCGACAAGCGCGTGATTCTGGTGGACGAGGTGATACACACGGGGCGCACAGTGCGCGCGGCGATGGAAGCCGTGATGCAACTCGGACGCCCCGCAAGCATCCAACTGGCGGCGCTGATTGACCGCGGGCATCGCGAGCTGCCCATCCGCCCCGACTATGTGGGCAAGAACCTGCCCACCAGCCGCGCCGAGTTCGTGCTGGTGGAGTTGATGGAGCTGGAGGGGCGCGACCGCGTGGTGCTGCGCAAGGCGACGCCGCCGCTGCCGTAGGAGTGCGCCATGCCCCATGTGCTGACCGCCGCCGAGTTGCCCGTCGCCGAGTTGCTGCGCCGCGCTGAAACTCTGGCGCACGCGCCTGCAGGGGAACCCCACGCCGCCTATCCAGCCCCGCGCCGCGCTGATTGCCTGCTGTTTTACGAACCCAGCACGCGCACCCGCGCCGCGTTCGAGCAGGCATCCGTGCTGTTGGGCTATCACCCGCTGGTCATCACGGCGGAGGCGAGCAGCGTTGCCAAGGGCGAGAGCCTACAAGACACCGTGCGCACGCTGTGTGCGCAGGGGGTGCGAGCGATTGTGATGCGCCATCCGCAGGCGGGCGCGCCGCAGGCTGCCGCGCAAGTCGCCGACGCGCCCGTCCTCAACGCGGGCGACGGCGCACACGAACACCCCACGCAGGCGATGCTCGACCTCTACACGCTGTGGCGACACTTTGGGATGCCCGACCCTGCCACGCAGTGGCTAACAGGGCGCAAGGTCGCGATTGTGGGCGACATTCGGCACAGCCGAGTCGCGCGGTCGAACCTGACGCTGCTTGTGCAGGCGGGCGCGCAGGTGTGGCTCTGTGCGCCGCCGACGCTGATGCCCGATGCCCCGCTGCCGAACGCCACGCTCACCCACGACGCCGACGCCGCCGTGCAGGACGCCGATGTCGTCATGGCGCTTCGCCTGCAGACCGAGCGCATGCAGCAAGGGCTGCTGCCCAACCTGAACGCCTACCGCCGCGACTACCAGATCAACGCTGAGCGTCTGCGCCGCGCCAAGCCCGAATGCATCGTGATGCACCCTGGTCCCATCCAGCGTGGCATCGAAATCGACGACGCGGTCGCCGACGGCGCACAGTCGCGGATTCTGGAGCAGGTGCGCAACGGCGTCTATGTGCGCGCGGCGACGCTGGAGTACGCGCTCGGCGAATGAGGGTCGGGGGCGCGGGCGCGCCCCCTGCAACGCTACTCGTTGCGGTCGTCGCCCTCGCCCAGCAGGGGCGCGCTGCGGAACATCTCCAGCACCGCGCGGTCGCACGGCGCTTCGACCAGCGCATCGATGCCCTGCGCCCAACGACGCAACAGCGTCGCGTAGCTCTTGTCGCTCCACGGCGGCGACTGCAAGTCCACTGCCCAGCGGCGGAACAGCCCCACATCCAGCAGCGTGTCCTGCTCAGAATTGCCCTCGAACGGCTCGTCCAGCGACCTGCCCAGAATCAACGCGGTAACCTCTTGCCGCCTGGGCAGCAGCAACAGGTCGTACTGCGCGCCGTTGATGAAGCAGACGCTGTAGAACGCCTCGCGGTACGCCAGCTCATCTTCGGGGAACCATTCGGATTCCGCCAGCCGCGCCTCCAACGGCGTGCACGCCACCTGCCCAAAGCCCAGCAGCGCAAGGCTGCGCGTCCGAATACGCCCCGACGCCGACTCCAGATACGCCGCCAACAGATGGTAATACAGCGCAGGCGTCAGCTCAGGCGCGTTCGACAGCACATACTCCACCAGCGGCGTCAGCTTCTCGAAATACTCCTCGTCGCAGCGTTTGCCCCGCCGCACCTCGACAAGGTACTCGTAGCGATGCGCACGCACGGGTCCCAGACAGTCCTCGAAGTCCTCGTCGATCACCTCGTACGGTGTAATGCTCAGCACAATCCCCGTCGGCTCAATCTCGCGGTACAGCTCACAAAACTCCTTCGAACGAATCATCAAGTAGTAGTTGCATCATACGGCGTTAGCACGCCCGTGAATGTTTTGTATCCTGCATACGCTTCAGCTCTCTTACCGTCTT
>AFSR01000093.1_pt1 | contig 20442 bp, 20 predicted proteins | sample 296848 | NCBI WGS metagenome assembly AFSR01 (sample SAMN02954305, study PRJNA68063) | hot springs metagenome | biome: terrestrial; feature: Mushroom and Octopus hot springs; material: microbial mat core samples; isolation source: Yellowstone National Park Mushroom and Octopus hot springs ...
CTACGGCTGTGATGGTGCCGATGGCCACCAGCACCCCATCCGTGAAAGGGGAGAGGGCCAAGACTGGCTGCAGCTTGATGAGGACAAAAGCTCCAGCGGCCACCACTGCCGAGTTGCGCAGGATCGAAGCCGGGTTGGGCGCCTCCATGGCCTCATCCAGCCACAGGTGCAGCGGGAACTGGGCGCACTTGCCCAGCGGCCCGGCAATCAAAGCCAACCCCATCAAGGCCCCCCAAGTTGGATCCAAGCTGGCCGTAGCCGCCCAATCGCGCAGGCCGGAAAAGGTCAAGGAGCCGGAGAAATTGGAAACCGCCACCACCCCCATCAACAGCAGCAGGTCTCCCACCCGTTTGGTGAGAAAAGCATCCCGCGCCGCCGTGACCACCAGCGGCTGGGCGTACCAAAAGCCCACCAATAAGTAGGTGGAAAGCGTGAGCATCTCCAGCAGCGCGTAGCTGAGAAACAGCGAATCGCTGAGGGCGATCCCCGTCATCCCCCCCTCAAAAAAGCCCATCAGGGCGGCAAAGCGGCCCAACCCCCAATCCTTGTCCAGGTACCCCAGGGCGTAGATCTGGGCCAGCAAGCTCAAGCCGCTTACCCAGACCACCGCCCCCAGCGTCAGAGGCGAGACCTCCAAAGCCAGGGACAAGTCCAAATCGGCCACCCGAAACCAGAGGTAGTTCAGGAGCTGGGGATCCCGACCCCAAACTTGTCGCAACAGCCAAAAGCTATGAGCAAGGGCCGCAAAGGTCAGCAGGATATTGAGGTAGGCTGCCGGACGTGGGCCACTGCGCTTGATCCAGCCAGCGGCCCAAGGAAGAGCCAGCGCTGTCCCTACCCAGCCATAAAAGGGGAGACACCAGGCGCTCTCTGGCCCAATTGCCCAGTCTTCAAAACCCGCCATCTGCTGCTTGCAACAAGTAGTTAAGCATTTTTTAATGAACAGCTACAGTCCAATATTATATATATATATTAGGAGTTTTCCAGCGGCAGCGTCTCTCCCCACTTGGACACAGCTTCTGCCTCTGCCTAGGCAAGCAGGCGGCGCCCTTAGATTCTTTGAGCTCCCGGTTCTTTTGGACAGAAAATGGCGGCGCTCCGAATACCTTGCCCAGACCCCGGCTGGGGCTATCGCGGATTGGCGCCAGGGGGAGTGAGACCCCTCACCGATTGATTCTCCTCTTTAGGCTGGGCAGCCCTCCTGACCACAGCCAGGACTATCGCCTGCAAGCCGAGGTGTGGCACGAGGTGGAAGCTTGGGGATCCCCCTGGTGGCTGCAGTTGGATCCCCGCCATCTCACGGTGTTTTGAATCGAAATCCAACGGCCATCAGGTGGGTTCATCACAAGCGGTAGCCGCGGGGAGTGATCAGCCGGCTGCCGTAGCGAAAGGTCTGCGAGCTGCCGATCAAGACCAGGGTAAACATGTCCACCTGCTCAGGATCCAACTCCCCTAGCGTGGTGAGGTGGATGGCCTCGCCGGGACGGTAGAGGTTGCGGGCCACCGCCACCGGGGTGTGGGTGGGGCGGGCCCGGCGAAAGATCTGCAGCGCCTTGAGGAAGGGATCCAACCGCTGCCGCGAGCGGGGGTTATACAGGGCCACCACAAAGTCGGCCTGGGCAGCCGCCTGCAGGCGTTGCTCGATGGCCGGCCAGGGGGTGAGGCGATCCGAGAGGGAAATAGCGCAAAAATCCTGCATGAGAGGGGCTCCTAGGCGAGCGGCAGCAGCTTGAAGGGCGGAGATCCCCGGCAGCACCTCCAGGGAGGGGCGGATCCCATCCCAGCCGCTGCGGGCCAAGTACTCCAGCACCAGGCCGGCCATGCCGTAGATCCCCGCATCCCCCGAAGAGATCACCGCCACCTGCAGCCCCTGCTGGGCCAGGGCGATGGCGCGCTGCGCCCGCTGCACCTCCTGGGTGATGGGAAAGGCTTCGCAAATCTGGCCGGGGTGCAGGAGGGGCGCCACCAAGTCCAGGTAAAGCTGGTAGCCAATCACCACCTCGGCTTGGGCCAGGGCCAGGCGGGCGGCCAAGGTCAATTGGGCGGGATCCCCAGGGCCGATGCCAATTAGCCACAGGTGCCCGGCGCGAGGGGAATACTCGCGGGCGGCGCGGGCAATGGCCAGGGTACAAGCTCCCTCGCTTTCTGAGGTGAAGATCTGCTTGGGGCAGACAAGGGTGGCTCTCCCCTGGGCTGGATTGTCCTCTCCCGACCAGCGCTGGGCCGCCAAAAGAGCAGCCGCCTCCGCCACCGAAGGGGTGCCCACCGCCTGCCGCACCGCCTCTGAAGGGTGGGGAACCGGGATCCCTGCCAGGGCCGCGGCGGAGAAAAACTGGATGGGCCAGCCATGGGCCTGGGCCAGCTCCAAGAGCCCCGCCTCATCCCGTTTCAGCTCCAGAGTGGCCAAGCCGGCAACGGCCTCGAGGGCCAGCCCCTGGTTTTGCAACAGGCGCCGCAGGGATCCCTCCAGCCAGGCGCGGCTGGTGCCCCGCTCGCAGCCCACCCCCACCCACAGCACCCGCGGATGCCAGTGGACGGTGGGGATGTGGGGGCAAGGCGTTGTGTATTCCCCAATCCGGATCTGGGCCACTGCTTGGTCGGGAGCCGTAGTCAAAAGAGGATGATCCGCTGGCCAGGCCCGCCGCCAGAGCTGCGTGCCGCAGGTTTGCTCTACGGCCACCGGCTCTCCCCGCGTCAGGGCAGCAGCTACCCCGTTCCAATCGCCACTGCCCCGCCGCCAGCCGTAGGGATGCCCCAACACATCCACAGGCGGGATCCCCAGCCCTTCGGAGGCAGAGGTGAGGATCGGCTCGGCTCCCAAAGCAGCCGCCACCTGCCGCGCCAGCGCATCGGCCCCGCCCACATGTCCCCCGCAGAGGCTAATGGCCCAGCGGCCTGATTCATCCACCACCACCACCGCCGGATCCCGGTATTTGTCCTGCAAGAGGGGGGCAATTAGCCGCACCACCGACCCAACTGGCAAGATGAAAAGACAGCCCTGCACCTGGGGCCAAGTTTGGGCCACCGCTGCCGCCAGGGATCTGGGCGCTGTGGGATGGCTGGGATCCCCATAGGCTTGCCAGGGCCAAGGCAGCGGCTCTCCCTGTGGATTGGCTTTGCTCCAGCAGATCCACTCCTCTGGCAGCAGCGACAGCAGAGCCTGGGCCAAGCGGCGACCGCGCGGGGTGGGGGCAAACAGGGCAAGCTTCATCAGCCTAGGGATCCTATACTGGACTACAGAGCCACCCGCAAATGGACAAGCGCCAATGCCAACCCCCCTTGGACTGATGCTGCCGCTGATCCCCCTGGAGGTTTTGCTCTCCACGAAGGGGCTGATGTTTTTGCTGCTATCGGCCTACGGCGGGGCCATGTGGACGTTTCTGAGCGGCGCACCGCGGGTTTACACCATCATCGTGCCCGATCTGGAGCAGGCGCGAGGGTTTTACGAAAAGGTCTTGAGGCTGCCGGAGGCGGAGCTGCCGCTGCAGTACTACTACGGCTATGAGCAAAGCATGGTCGGCTCCAGCCTGGGATCTGCCTACTTCCCGGCGGATATTGGCCTCAGCTCCCGCCTTGATGCCAAAGCCCGCTCCACCTCGACACCTCTCGATACCGCTGGCCTCTGGTATCAGCTCTCCGACACCGTGCAACTGCACGTGATCCCCGGTACCACGGATCCTTACGGCAGTCTCTCCAGAACTCCCTTTGTACCTGCCTACGGGGCGGCAGCCGGTCGCAGCAGCGGCGTCCGCTATCGCCACACCACCTACGAACGGGAAGCCCTCAAAGCCCTCCTGAAGCGGATCAACAAGCAAGGGATCCGCAGCAGCGTCCGCTCCGAAAAGCCTTTTGTCTTCTGGGTGCGCGACCATCAAGGGCAGATCGTCGAATTTGCCGAAATAGGATGAGGGGATCCCCTAAGATTGTTGGGGAGGCAAAAAGTCGGCACCGGGGGGACGCCAACGGATGAAACAGATGCTGCTGCTGTTGCTGGGTTTGCTGTGGATTGGGGTGTGGGCTGGACAGCCGGCCATGGCTCTGTCGCGAGCCAAAGATCACCCAGCAGTTACTGTGCAATCTCAAGCCCAGCAATTTATCACCACCGAGTCGGGTCTGCAGTACTACGACCTTGTCGAAGGTACAGGGCCTTCACCTCAGCCGGGGCAAACGGTGGTGGTGAACTACGTGGGCAAGCTGCAGGATGGCACCGTCTTCGATAGCTCCTACAAGCGCAATCAACCTTTTACCTTCACCTACGGGGTAGGGCAGGTGATCCGTGGCTGGGAGGAAGGTCTGGCCACCATGCGGGTGGGTGGCAAGCGGTATTTGCGCATTCCGCCGGAGTTGGCCTATGGCAGCCGCGGCGCCGGCGGCGTGATCCCTCCCAACGCTACTCTCGATTTTGAAGTGGAGCTCCTGGCCATCCAGTAGGTTCTGGATATCCACCCCTAAGCTTGACTGGGGGTGGGGAAAGTCAAGGCAGGGAGATGGCATGGCGCTGCGGCAACTCCCTTCTACGCTACAAACCTGTCTCCGTCTGTGGGGCCCAATTTTCTCCCCAAAGCTCGCTTGCGCCGGCACTTCCGCCAAGTGCGGCAAGGGGTGGATCGCTCTCTGGTCGAGCAGAAGATAGTGGCTCATCTGGCCTCTCAGCCCCGGCTTTTGGCGGCCAAGACCATCCTGGCCTACGTGGCCTTCGGCTCCGAGGTGGACTTGGGATCCCTGTTCGCCCTTTTCCCTGAAAAGCGCTGGGGGATCCCTCGTTGCTTGCCGCAGCGGCAGTTGCGGTGGCACCGCTACCACCCAGCTGAGCTTGTTCCCAACCGCTGGGGGTTGCTGGAGCCCTCTCCCAGCAGCGAAGTCATCGATCCCGCCGAAGCCGAGTTAATCCTTGTGCCCGCCCTGGCCTGCGATCGCTGGGGGAGGCGCCTGGGCTATGGCGGCGGCTATTACGACCGCTTTTTGGCCTCGCTGCCGGATCCCGGCGTGCCCAAGTGGGGCATTGTCCCGCAGGCCTGCCTACTGGAGCAGCCTCTGCCTCAGGATCCCTGGGATCAGCGCTTGGACGGGATCCAGACCGAGGAGGGGTTTTACCGGGCGGGGGATCCCCTAGACTAGGGGAGATGGGCCTTGGAGAAAAAACATGAGCCAAGTTTGGAAGAAGGGGCTTCGCTCCCTCTGCTGGAGCCTGGGTTGTGCAGCTTTGGCGGCGCTCTTGCTGGGTTTTGGAGCCATCCCCCTGCAACTGAAGGATTTGCACCTCACCCCCTGTCCGGATACCCCCGAATACACCAACCTGGTTACCAGCAACGGCAACCCCATACCGGCCAGGTGCCTATTCATTGAAGGCACGGTGGTCAACCGCTCCAGAAATACTGTGCTGAATGCGGATGTCTTCGGTCGCCTTTACGATGCCAACGGCAATGAGGTTCTGCCGGAGCGCACCCGCCTGGGAGCCATCGAGGAGGTTCCCCCCGGCGAAAGCCCCTTCTCCATTCGCATCTCCGTGCCCGTGACCAGCCCGCTGCCTCTGACTATGGAGCAGTTCAAAGCCAGCGGCTTCAGCGGCACCGTGCGCCGTTAAAGCTGGCGGGTGAAGTCCACCTGGGCCGGGCGCCCCGGCAAATGGAGCTGGGCAACCACCGGCGGGGTTTGGGCGATCAGCCGTCCCCGACGGAAAACGTACAGGCAAGCCGGTTGCAGCCGAATGGCTTCGACAGCATCGGCAGCCTGGAGCACCACCAAGTCGGCATAGCAGCCGGGTTCTAGTCCGTAGCCTTCTAACCCCAGAATGCGGGCCGGGTTTTCCGTAACCGCCAAGAAACACTGCCGCATCTGCTCATAGCCTGTCAGTTGGGCAGCGTGGATCCCCATGTGGGCCACCTCCAGCATGTTGCCGCTGCCCAGGGGGTACCAGGGATCCATCACACAGTCCTGGCCAAAAGCCACCGTCAGCCCGGCGGCCATCAGCTCTGGCACTCGCGTCAGTCCCCGCCGCTTGGGGTAGGTGTCCTGGCGGCCCTGCAGCACCAGGTTGACCAGCGGGTTGGCGACCACTCCCAGCTCTGCCTCGGCCATCAGAGGAATGAGTTTGCTCACGTAGGCGTTGTCCATCGAGTGCATCGAGGTGAGGTGGGAGGCCGTCACTCGACCCTGCAGGCCCAGCCGCAGCGTCTCATAGGCCAAGGTCTCGACGTGGCGGGAGAGGGGGTCGTCTGTTTCGTCGCAGTGCAGATCCACCCGGAGGCCGCGCGCCGCAGCAATCTCGCACAGAGCCCGCACTGAAGCAGCTCCTTCGGCCATTGTCCGCTCGAAGTGGGGGATCCCGCCCACCACCTCCACCCCTAGATCCAAGGCCTTCTCCAAAAGCTGCACCGCCCCCGGCGAGCGGTAGTAGCCATCTTGGGGAAAGGCCACCAGTTGCAAATCCAGGTAGGGGGATACTTTTTGCTTGACCTCCAGCAAGGCCTGCACCGCCACCAGGTTGGGATCGCACACGTCCACATGGGCGCGGATGGCCAGGATCCCGCGCGCCACCGCCCAATCGCAATAGGTCAAGGCCCGCTCCATCACTGCCTCCGGCGTCAGCAGCGGCTTCAACTCCCCCCAAAGGGCGATCCCTTCCAGCAAGGTGCCCGATTGGTTGACGCGCGGGATCCCGTAGGTAAGGGTGGCATCCAGGTGAAAGTGGGCATCCACAAAGGGGGGCGACACCAAGCGGCCGCTCACATCAATTTCCTGGCAGGCAGTGGCCTGCAGATTCACCTCCAGGGCAACGATGCGCTCCCCCTCGATGCCGATGTCGATTCCCTTACGGCCATCCGGCAAATTGGCCCGGCGCAAAATCCAATCCATCCCCCTCTTCCAAACCCGGCTTGACCATTTTCTCGCCAGCGGTAGCTACCTCAATGGCAAGCTCGATACAGGGATTCCAGCTTGGGCAGGTAAGGCAGGAGTCCAGGAAGCGGCGCACGATGTCTGACCGCCCATGCAGCAACAAAAAGGCCATCACCGGCACGTTGTTGCGGATAAACACCTCGTGATGGTTGAGGTCGGGGCTGGATCCCACCACCTTCAGTTAGCCGTCTACATAGGCACGAGCCTTCTGGGGGATTGCCGCCAACGCGCCGTTCGGCTTGTCCTGGTAGTTAACCTTTGCAGAGGATCTGGGGCCCCGTCGCCACGCTCCCATTGGCCCTGGGCCGGCGGCTCTCCCTCCCAGGCGGCTCGGACAAAGCGTGTATGGTAGATAAAAGCCTGTTTTCGGGTATTTCCTCGTCCCTATGCCCAGGGTTAGCGCCTCTCGCCAGCAGACCGACCTTGGTTTGAGCCTTGCCCAGGCCAAGGGGCTAAAACCCTATCAGCGCAAGCAACTGCAACGTCTTTACCAACTGCGACTGCCCCCCAATCGGCTGGTGACGGTGGAGTTTGCCCAAAGGCTGGGAGCCCTCACTCAAGATCTGGAAAGCCAGCCCATCAGTGTTTACCTCAATCGGCGGGGCCAAGTGATTCGCGTGGGGCTGGGATCCCCTTTTGAAACGCAGATCCCGGCTTGGGAGCTGCCGCGCCAGGGGGCGGAGCGCCTGTCCGGGATCCGCTGCATCACCACCCAAGTGGGCCCAGGGGGTCCTAGCCAAAAAGCGCTGACAGCTATGGCCCTCCAGCGGCTGGATGCCCTCATTACCCTCTCGGTCTCTCCCCTAGAGGGAAAGCTGCGCCGCGGCGGAGGGGCCACGGGCTTTGTCAAGTGCGCCTACCTGGCCCATCTGGTGCCGGAGGAAGGGCGCCGTTGGCAGGTTTCTGAGCCTTTGCCGTTGGGGACCCTGGCAGAACAAGATCTGCAGGAGCTGGTGACGGAGCTAGAAGATGGCTTTCGGCGCCAAGCCACTGCCCGCCAGGTGGATCCCAAGCAAGAGCGGGCCATCCTAGTGGGGCTGCAGGGGCCGGGCCAAAGCTACGAGGATCTCATGGACGCCTTGGCGGAACTGGGCCGCTTGGTGGAGAGCGCCGGCGGACAGGTGCTCCAGACCATCTGGCAGCGGCGGGAGAGCCCCGATTCTGCCACGGTCATCGGCTCGGGTAAAGTCCAGGAGTTGGCCTTGCTGGTGCAGGATTTGGGGGCCAACCTGGTGGTGTTCGACCGCGAGCTCACCCCCAGCCAGGTGCGCAACCTAGAGGAGACCCTGGGGGTGCGAGTGGTGGATCGCAGCGAGGTGATCCTGGATATCTTTGCCCAGCGGGCCAGAACCCGGGCCGGGAAGTTGCAGGTGGAGCTGGCACAACTGCAGTATCTGCTGCCCCGCTTGGCTGGTCGCGGTCGCACCATGTCGCGGTTGGGGGGTGGAATTGGCACCCGCGGCCCGGGGGAAACCCAGTTGGAAACGGAGCGGCGGGCCATCCAGCGGCGCATCAGCAAGCTGCGGCAAGAAGTGGAAGAGCTGCGCCGCCACCGCCAGCGGCTGCGCAGCGGCGGGAGGGATCCCAAATTCCTGTGGTGGCCCTGGTGGGCTACACCAACGCTGGTAAATCTACCCTTCTCAACGCCCTCACCCAGGCCCAGGTCTATGTGGCCGATCAACTCTTTGCCACCCTGGATCCCACCACGCGGCGGCTGGAGCTGCCCGGTCAGCAGGCAGTGCTCTTGACCGACACCGTGGGATTTTTAACTGAGCTGCCTGAGCAATTGGTAGAGGCATTCCAGGCCACGCTGGAGGAGGTGACGGAGGCGGATGCCCTGCTGCACGTGGTGGATCTCTCCCACCCCAACTGGGAAGGGCACATCGAGGCGGTGGAAAAATTGCTGGACGAGATGCCCCTGGCCACCGGCCCGCGACAACTGGTGTTTAACAAAATTGACCGCCTCGATCCCGAATGGGTCGAGGACGTGCGCCTGCTCTACCCCAAGGCCCTGTTTGTGTCCGCCGCCAACGGCCAAAACTTGGATCAACTGCGCCACACCCTGGCCCAGTTTGCCGCAGCTTTTGCTCCCAGACCCTGCGGGGGTCGGCAGTTTGGGGATCCCTGAAGCATTTCATCAGAAAATCAAAACTTGGCGGCTCCTCAACATTTAGTTACATCACGGTTACGATGAGTGCAGAGGGCAGTTAGGTAAAGTTGCCATTTGGCAGAGGGGGAAAACATGGCCGTTACGGCAGTTGCACCGCGTTCAGGCCATCTTACGCTGCAGACGCTGCTCATTGGAGCCGATACCCTTGCCATCCGCTCCCAGGACTGGGATCGGGATCGGTTTGATATCGAGTTCGCCCTGGAAAACGGCACCACCTACAACTCCTTTTTAATTCGCGGGGAGAAGGTGGCCCTCATCGACACCTCCCACGAGAAGTTTCGCCAGTTGTACCTGGATCTGCTGCGAGGCCTCCTGGATCCCGCCACCCTCGACTACCTGGTGGTCAGCCACACCGAGCCGGATCACAGCGGCCTAGTCGGGGATCTGCTGGAGCTGGCGCCCCAAATGACGGTAGTGGCCTCCAAAGTGGCCGTGCAATTTTTGGAAAACCTGGTGCATCGCCCCTTCCGGCACCTGGTGGTCAAGCAGGGGGATCGCCTGGATCTGGGCAAGGGACATGTTCTGGAGTTCATCTCTGCTCCCAACCTGCACTGGCCCGACACCATCCTCACCTACGACCACGGCACGCAGATCCTCTACACCTGCGACGTCTTTGGGATGCACTACTGCGATGACTTTGCCTGGGACGAGCATCCCCACCTGCTACAGGCCGACTTCAAGCTCTACTACGACTGCCTCATGGGGCCCAACGCCCGCTCGGTACTCTCGGCCCTGAAGCGCATGGAGTCCCTGCCCCCCATCGCCGCCATTGCTACCGGCCACGGCCCCCTGCTGCGCCACCACTGTCTAAGTGGTAGAGCACTACCGCGCTGGAGTCTAGAGCAGCCAAAGCCGAACGGCTGTGGCTGTCTTTACCTGTCGGGATATGGCCAGGCGGAAGCGCTGGCTCAAGCCATTGCCCGCGGCATCCAAAAAACCGGCGTTGCCGTAGAGCTGGCGGATCTGCGGCTGCTGGATGCCCATGAGGTGCGCGAGCTAACCAGCTTGGCTGCCGGTGTGGTGATAGGCATGCCCCCCCAAGCGGGGCCCGATGCAGCCACCACGCAGATGCTGCTGAAAACTCTTCTGGCTGCTGCCCACAGCAAACAGGGCTTTGGCCTGTTCGAGTCGGGGGGAGCAGACGACGAGTCGGTCTACCTCTGCCGCAACACGTTGCAGGAGCTGGGTGCCAAGGAAGTGTTTCCGCCCATTCTCCTCAAGCAACCCCTGACGAAACCCTGCTGCAACTGGCGGAAGAAGCCGGCACCGACCTAGGGCAATGGCTAACCCGGGATCGCACCATTCAGCAAATGAAAGCTCTAGATGCCGACCTGGATCGCGCTCTGGGCCGCATCAGCAATGGCCTTTACATCCTCACCGCCCGCAAAGGGCAGGCCACCAGCGCCATGCTCGCCTCCTGGGTGGCCCAGGCCAGCAGCGATCCGCCGGGGATCAGCGTTGCCGTGGCCAAAGACCGGGCCATCGAGTCCTTCCTGCAGGTGGGCGATACCTTTGTCCTCAACGTGTTGCAGGAAGGCCATCACCAGTCCCTAATGCGCCACTTCCTGAAGCGCTTCCCGCCGGGAGCCGACCGCTTTGCCGGCATCAAGACCTACCCCGCCGCCAACGGATCCCCCATCTTGGCCGATGCCTTGGCCTACCTGGAGTGCCGCGTGGCCAGCCGCCTAGAAACCAGCGACCACTGGGTGGTCTACAGCACCCTAGAAGCCGGGCGGGTCTCCAACCTGGAGGGCCTCACCGCCGTCCACCACCGCAAGGTGGGGAATCATTACTGATCCCTCACCCCCAGGGAGAGGAGAGGTTCAGCAGGGCTTGAAATAGCCGTCCTGCTAACGCGAAAACCTCCCCGCCTATTTCAATAGGACAGTTGGTAGACCAGCCCGTTGACATGGAGGAAAAAAGGGCTACCCTCTCCCAGAGGGATCCCGGCTGGCCGCAGTGGAAAAGGCAGCCCCTCTGGGCTCTGTTCCGCTTTCTGAGCGAGGCGGTAGAAGACCTCCCCAAACCCAGAAGAGGGAATCTCCGCGGCAGCATGCTGCTGTTGCCAGCGCTGGTAGGGGCTGAGTCGAGCTTCCCTCTGGTCGATGTTCGACGGCACAGGGAGAGAGGGCGATATAGCCGGCTGTCCGGCGGGCAAAAGAGCCGCTACCTCCGCTTGGGCCCATCCTCCCCTGGCCAAGGCCATAGCCAAAAGCCAGCCGCTTCCCCAAACCCAAATGAACTGCTGCATGACCGGATCCCTCGCTCTGCCTCGACTAGCCGCTTCTCGGGCTTTTTTGTCCGGCACTGAGAAGATAGCTCCCATCTTCTCGAAGCCAGACCGAGGGAAGCATGACGGAGATCCTGCCAAGCCTGTGATCTGGATCAGAACCATTTAGATCATCAGATCAACGGAGCTCCCCTCTATCCGCTAACTGATTTGCCAGTAGGGCTTGGGCTGCTGGCTCCCACATAGGCCTGCCAAGCCAAATCCAGCAGGCCATCCAAGACCGCCGCCGCCACTGCAGGGCCGCCCTTCCGTCCCTCAGTGCGGATGTGGGGCACCATGGAATCGGCCAGCTCCTGCTTGGCTTTCACCACATCCACAAACCCAGCCGGCGTCGCGATGACCAGGGCAGGGGATACCTCTTTCTCGGCGATCAACTGCACCAGGGTGGAAAGAGCCGTCTGGGATTGGCCAATGACAAAGATTGCCTCAGGGTAGCGCTGAGCTAGGGTTTGCAGGCCCCAGGCAGAGCGGGTCTTGTCCCTCTGGGGGCGGGTGACAGCTTCGCTGCCGCAGTAGATGGGGTTGGAGAAGGTGTTCTGCACGGCCCGCGCGATGCCTACCTGCACCATCGGCTCGTCCACCACAATGGTGGTGCGCGCCGCCAAAGCCGCCGCCCCAGCCTGCAGGGCTTCGTTGCCAAAACGGATGAGGTGGAGATACTCGAAATCTGCAGTAGCGTAAATAACTCGACGAACCACCTCATACTCGGCGGGGGAAAGCTCGTGCTTGCCCACCTCCTGGTCGATGATCATCAGGCTTTCCGCATCGGTAACATGCCACTCCATCGCCTCTAAACCTCGCCTGCCAGCCACCCTCAATGGCAGCATTCTAGCTGTAGAGGCCCCACTTGGCGGCAAAACCCGAAGCTAGCCCGGCGGCCAGCCCATCGCCCGACCGCCCAGAACGTGGATGTGCAGGTGAAAGACGGTTTGACCCCCGTCTTCTCCTTGGTTGATGACCAAGCGATAACCTCTGCTTAGGCCAGCTTCAACAGCCACCCGCTGAGCCGTCAGCAGCAGGTGCCCTAGCAACGCTTCGTGTTCGGGCTTGGCCTGGGCAATGCCGGGGATAGGCTCCTTGGGCACCACCAAGATGTGGACAGGAGCCTGGGGAGCAATGTCTTTGAAGGCGATGGCTCGCTCGTCTTCGTAGACAATCTGGGCCGGGATCTCCCTGCGGATGATCTTGCTGAAAACGGTGTCGCTCATGGGTAGTTACGAAACAATCCTGCCCTTAGCCTACCCGGTTTAGGGATCTCATTGGTTGAGCAGCCACTCAAACTCCTGCTGTAGGGATTGAATGGGCCCCACCCGCGAGATCAGCAGGACATCTTCTCCGGCATCCTGAAAGCGAGACCGCCACAAACTGACCAAGTCGGGATTGTTGCACCAGAAGCGAATAACCGCTTCGATTAGCTGATCCAAATCCCAGCCCCGCCGCGCCGGCACCTCCTCCAAGGATCCCAGCAGCGCATCCAGGGTGCAAGGGCGGGTGCCCAGGTACTCTACCCGACAAGGCCGCTTTGCCAGCTCCTGCTGCTGCCAGAAAAAATCGAGGGCAGGGGCAATGCCGATGATTTCAAAAGTATAAACCATTGGATCTGGTCCTAGTTTTCTTGCCAAAATAGAGACCTTGCAAAAAGAGGTTCAGAAACTCCTCGACCGATTCAAGTTGGGATCCCTTCCCAACCCTCTTCGGCCTGAACCTGAAGGTTAGTGGATGGTAGGCACTGATTATACTCAACTTGAGCCAATTGCCAAGGTAAAGAGCAGGTGGACACAGCTCTTTTGCCGCTGGCCACTACCTGGGAATCGGCTGCTGCGGCAAACAATCTTGTGCAGATAAGGCCGAAAACTGCTAGCAAACCAAAGCAAGGACTGCCAGCACTCCTCGAGATTTTTTGTGAGTTGACTCTGCCGACAAAACAGTTGACGCCCGCCTTTCCTGGAGGCGCCAGAGAGACGGTGGAAACAACGGCTTGGTGAAAGTCTCCGGCCTAGGCCCTTTCTTCTATCCAGGTCGGTATTGGGTTTTGCAGGTTTTGCGCGGCAGGAGAGCTGGGAGCGGGGAGATGAAACTCCAGGCGCGGCTGGCCTACCCCGTAGGTGAGGGTGTAGCTCCAGCTCAGGCAGCGCAACCACAGGCGGGGGTAGCGGGACTCCAGCCAGGGCTGCAGGCGCCGCACCAGCTTGGGAAACCAACTTCCCAGGAGGGCCGAGAGCAAAGCCAGTCCGGTGTAGCTGAAGTAGGTAGGTAGCCACTGGGCAAAGCCTTCCGCTCCTACTGCCTCCCAGATCCACAGCAGCAGCCGCGGGTTCTGCAGAGCCGCTTTGATAGCCATGCGGTTAAAGGCCAGCCAGCCAGCCCGGTCTTTGATAAAGTCGTCCACCACCTCAGGCGGCTCGGTGGCGAGAATACCGAAAAAGCTGTTGAGGATGGCGTTGATGCGCTCGGGCGGCAACACCTTGCCGGTGGGCACCATCATCCCCCGCGAAAACAGCCAAGTGACGGCGGAGTTGCCCTGGTAGGCGCGGATCTGGGCTAGGTCGGCGGCTTTGAGGAGATTATGGCGCAAGGCTGTGTCCAGCAAATCGCACAGGCGAGGGCAGTTGCGCACCAGGGATCCAAACCCCGTAAAGCTCAGGGGCGATTGCAGAGCTGCCGCATCCCCAATTAAAAGGAGGCGGTCGAAGGGCTCTTGGGGAGCTGGCTGCTGGCCAAAGCGTCCGGGGATGTAGCCAAAGGTGGCTTTTTTCCACTGCAGGCGCTCCGGGTCGCAGCGGCGGTATTCCGGCAGGATGGTGAAAAAGTCTTCGTACAGCTCCAAGAGGGAGCCCGGGTTTTCCGGATGCACCTGGTGGTAGTGGAACAGGTAGAAGGTGAGATCCTCCCCCGGCCCAGGGAACAGTTCCCAGATGAGCTGCCGACCGCGGCTGATGTCGCCGTGGCTGGCCAGGATGTCGCCAAATTGGGGATCCCAAACTCCTGGCTCAAACCCCCCTGCAATGGTGGCCCCTACCGTGGGGCAAACGCTGTCGAAGGCGCGGCGGCCGTAGAGCTGCTGGGCAATGGGGGAGGCCGTCCCCATGGCATCCACCAACAGGCGGGATCCCAGAGAGAACTCTTCTTGAGTGGTTAGGTCCTTAACCACCACCGTGACGCCTTGCTCCTCGATGTAGGCCCGCTGAAACTCGCTGCGCTCGTAGATGGCACCACCCCTGGATCTCAAGATTTGACCACAGAGCTGCAGGAGCTTTTCGGCATCAATGGCCAGGTTGAGCACCGTCGGCGTGTGCAGGACGGGGGCGCGCACGGGGCTGTTGCCATCAAAAAACTTGTTAAAACCATCCGTGTATTCCCTGAGGATGAGGCTCTCCATCTCCTCAGGGCTGAGGAGGCCAAACTCCACCAGCGTCTGCAGCTCCCGCCGCGAGATGTTCCACTCCCGGTTCATGCGGCCAAAGGGCAGCCGTTCCACCAGGGCCACGCGGTAACCTAAGCGGGCCATGGCCGCGCCGTAGATAGCCCCCAACGCCCCGCCCACGATCACCAAGTCCCACTCTTGGGGGGCGGGCTCTGGGGCAGGCTGGCGAAATAGCACGGGGGGCCGGCAAGCGTGAGGGGATTGGACTTCTTCCCGCCAGCGTTTCTCCCACCAGTAAACCCGCTGCAGGTCAAACTCCCCGTTGGGGATGCGGCGGAAATACTTCACCGTCTGCGGGTAAAAGGGCTCCAGTTGCTCAAAGATGGATCCCTGGCTGAGATCGACATCTGGCAACTGCGGGTAGCGGTGGGGAAATTGGCTTTGGATAGCCCTTTCCACTTCCTTTAGCCAGCGGCCCTGCTGGGGGAAAGGCCGCTCTGACCACTGAAAGATCTTGAGATAGGTGGTGTTCAGCCCCGACCAGAGGAAAACGGCCAGCTGCGCTCCGGATCCCTCTAGGCGTAGCCCAGTGGGGGTGAGTACCTTTTGGCTGCTCGCAGGCAGAGGCAGGTGCTCCTGCAGCCAGCTCAGCACTTGAGCGGTATCTGGGCAAGGGATCTCGCGGTAGTACAGGAGCTTGAGCACAGCGCCAAGACACAAAAAAAGCCGATCTTTACCCATTGTGACACGAGGGGATGCCGGAGGTGGGGTTATCTCGACCATCCATTCCCAGAGACGAAGGGGAAGAGGCGAACTAATGCCTCAGTGACGGGATCCGACTCCAAGGCCCAAACCCGAGCCTAGGGGGCTTCCCACTCGCTCCCCTCAAGCAGGAAAAATCGGGGATCCCCTCTAGGAAGCTGCAAAACACTGCTTCATCTCCTGCAGCACCTGAGCATCCTGGGAGGCGGTTCTAGCGCCTGCCTGGGCGGCCCAGCACTTAAGGCTTTCGATCTGGTCGCGGGCAATGGAGGCCAGGGGCACAGTTTCGCGGATGGCCTGCAGGATGTCTTCCTGGGTAAAGTCTCGCCGAGCGCCGCTGCCGCTGCCTCCAAAGGCGTTGTACATAGCGTCAACGATAGCCTGCTCGATCTCGGCGCCACTGAAGTTTTGGGCGGCTGCTGCCAGCTCATCTAGGTCAAACTCCCGCAGCCGGCTGGGGCGCAGCCGCTGGAGGTGCACTCGGAAGATCTCCTTGCGCTCGGCCTGGGTGGGCAGGTTGAGAAAGAAAATCTCGTCAAAGCGGCCCTTGCGCAGCAGCTCCGGCGGCAAGAGGGGCACGTTGTTGGCGGTGGCCACGATGAAAACGGGGCTGGTCTTCTCCTGCATCCAGGTAATCAGGCTGCCAAACACCCGACGGCTGGTGCCCGAGTCCCCGTCGGCGCTGCTGGTGATGTTGCCAAAAGCTTTGTCGATTTCGTCAATCCAGAGCACACAGGGGGCCATGGCCTCCGCCAGTTGGATCATCTGGCGCACGCGGCTTTCCGATTCGCCAACAATGCCGGCAAACAGCCGCCCAACGTCCAGCCGCAACAGCGGCAGCCGCCACTCGTTGGCGATGGTTTTGGCGGAGAGGGACTTGCCGGTACCCTGGATCCCCACCAGCAGCACGCCCTTGGGATTGGGCAGGCCGTAGCGCCGCGCCTCTTCGGTAAAGGCTTCCTGGCGCACCCGCACCCAAGCTTTGAGGTTGTCCAGCCCGCCCACGCTTTTCAGGGTCTCGCGGGCGGTGAAAAACTCCAGGATGCCGGTCTGGCGGATGGCCTGCTTTTTCTCCTCCAACACCAGGTCGATGTCGGCCTCGTTCACCTCCTGCTTGGCGGCCAGGGCGCGAGCCAAGACGCGGCGGATGCGCTCCCGGCTCAGCCCCTGACAGGCTTTGACCAGTTGCTCGCGGGCCAGGGGGGTGAGCTTGAGTTTTTCCGGGGCCACATAGAGCTGGATGAGGCGGCTGATCTCTTCGCTGTTGGGCAGGGGAATGTCGACGACGGTGATCTCCTCGGCCAGGTCGCTGGGCACTTCTAGAATGTGGCTGAGCAGGATCAGCGTCTTGCGGGTGCGCTTGAGCTCGCGGCTGAGGTTTTTCAGCTCCCGCAGGATAGGGGCGTTTTTGTCGCTGCTGGCGTTGCGCAGCACAAAGTGCAGATCCCGCAACACAAACAGGGTGTCTTCCTGAGGAGCCGAGCGCCACACCCGCCCCAGGGCGGCCATGATGGAGCCGCGATCTTCGCCGCTATCTTGCCAGCCCCGCACCACGTCCCAAAACAGCAGCCGCCGCGGCGGATCGGTTCTCTTGGCTACTTGCACGAGCACAGCATCCGCTGGCTCCTCTTCTGGAGAAACCAAGTAGATCAGGGGGTAGCGAGCCCGGATCATCAGATCCAGCTCCCGCACCAGTTCCCCTTGCACTTCGGTGGCGATCCCGCTCAGGATGGGATCCCCGCCGCTTTGCCGAGTGGGGTCAGTGAGATCTTTTACGGCTTCTGCCATCGGGAGTTAGGAGGGTTTTGAGAAGATTCTGTGTCTAACTTCAGGATAGAGCAGGGATCCGTTGCAGTTCGGCCAGCATGGCACGGGCGGTCTGGGTGGGATCCGCCGCCTCCATGAGAGCCCGCACCACGGCTACGCGGCTGGCGCCTGCCTGGCGCACCTCGGCCAGGTTGTGGAGGTCGATGCCGCCGATGGCAAACCAGGGCAAGTGGGCCTTCTCAGCGGCCAGGCGCACGTACTCCAGGCCGGCGGGGGGTTTTTCCGCTTTGGTGGGGGTGGCATAGACGGGGCCGACACCGATATAGTCCACGCCGCTATTGAGGGCTTGGGCCAGCTCTTCGGCATTGGTGGTCGACAGGCCAATCAGGCGCTGGGATCCCAGCAGGTGCCGCGCCTGGGCAACCGGCAGATCCGTCTGGCCCAGGTGCACCCCATCCGCTTGGCTGACCAAGGCCAAGTCCACCCGGTCGTTGACGATCATCAACGCCTGGTAGCGGTCGCACACTTGCCGCAACTGTTTGAGATCCCAGAGCATCTCCCTATCGGTGAGGTTCTTGCGGCGGTACTGCACCAGCGTCACCCCTCCCCGCAGCGCCTTTTCCACCACCTCCAGCCAGTGGGGCACCGGGCTGGTGACCAGGTAGAGATGGGCCGCCAACAGCCGTTGGCGCAGGGATCCCCCCAGCAGCTCGCTTTCTAGAACATAGAGCCGATAACGCATGTCTTTGGCCAGCTTGGCCAGGCCGGGTGCTACCCAATGACTGGACTCGGCCAACTTGCCGTATTCTTCCAAGACCCGCAGCGCTTCTTGCACACGGCTGCAATTGGCCTGCAGCAGGTGGCCGAGATCCCGCCGTTGCTCCTCTTGCGGATGGGAGATCTGGGTGCCCGGATCGGCAGGGGTGTCGCGGGCCAACCGCAGCGGGTCGCTGTGCCAGCGGGCCAGGGCTTGGCGCATGGCCTTGCATTCGCTGGCCAGCTCGCCGTTTTCTAGGCCAAAGCGAAACCACTCCTCTAGCACCCGTAATCCCTCACGAGCTCGGTCGAGGTTGGCATCCAGGATACGGGCGACGGCCTGCGGTTTCATGTCCCCTGCGCGTGGGAGTTTTAATCTTTTTTTTACTGTAAGTTGAAACGGTTTCTCTGGCACCTGTCCTAGCCTTTGTCCGAAAAGGAGGCAGGCTGTTGCCAAAGGGCGTTGAGGAAAGCTTGCTGTGGCGTGTGTCCCCAGGCAAACTCACGGGGGCCGATCCCTTCCGGCAGGTAGGCCCAAGCATAGCACTCGCAGGCAGGAAAGTAGCGGATCTCCCACCAGGGCTGGCCGGCGGCCACATCCTTCACCGCCCGCCAAAAATACCCCCGCTGACGGGTAAGACGGGTCTCGACGAAGTAAGGGCCTTCCAGGCGCAAAGCTTCCACCGCTGCAATAAACTCGGCTCGTTGTCGCTCATTTCGGATCATTACCCTGGCTTCCCCTCGCAGGTTGGCTCTATTTTAAGAAGAGATTTTTGGTAAGCTACAGGGTTCTGCTCGTTTAGCTCGAATGGAGGCGGCAACACCCCAGAGTTGAACTCCCATCCTCTACCCAATGAATCCACAGAATTTGTCGCGGGTGCTGTGCCTGAGCAATGGCCACGGGGAAGATGAGGTGGGCAGTCGCATCGCCCTGGCCCTGACCGGCCTGGGGATCTCGGTGCAAGCCCTGCCGATTGTGGGGGAAGGCACCGCCTATTGCCGCCGCGGCATCCCGCTGCTGCCCCTGACCCAGGTGATGCCTTCAGGGGGATTTATCTATCAAGATTGGCGGCAGTTGTGGCGGGATCTGCGCGCTGGCTTGCTGGGCCTGACGGGGCGGCAACTGGCTTTGGTTCGCCGGGCGGCGGCTCAGGTCGAGCTGGTGCTGGCGGTGGGGGACATTGTGCCTTTGTTAATGGCCTGGTGGAGCGGCAGCCCCTACGTCTTCGTGGGCACAGCCAAGTCGGACTATTATTGGCGGGACGAACAAGGGCCCTACCGACGCGCTTGGCTGGGACAGCCGGTTTCCGATTACCTGCCCTGGGAGCGCTGGCTCATGGCCCGCAGGCGCTGTCGCGGCTCCTTCTTGCGAGATGAGCTGACGGCCACCGCTCTGCAAAAACGGGGCCTCCGGGCTTTCTACCTGGGCAACCCGATGATGGATGACCTGGAGCCGCGGGGAGAATTGCCTTTGGATCCCGACCGGCCCGCGGTGCTGCTGCTGCCGGGATCCCGCCCGCCGGAAGCCTACCGCAACTGGGCCTTGATGATGCAGGTGGTAGAGCAACTGCCGCCGGAAATCCAAGTTTACGCCGCCCTCAGCCCTAACCTGGAGCGGAACCCCCTTCAAGAGCGGATCCCTGCTCGACGCCGCGACCTGCTCCTGGTGTGGGGAGATTTTGGCACCTGTGCTCACCGGGCAACAGCGGTGCTGGCCATGGCGGGGACGGCCACGGAACAATGCGTGGGCCTAGGGAAGCCGGTGGTCACCCTGCCGGGGGAGGGGCCGCAATTTACCCCCCGCTTTGCCGAAGCTCAAACCCGTCTCCTGGGATCCGCAGTCCACCTCACTTCACCCCAGCAGGCCCCTGCCGTGCTCTGCCGGATTCTGAGCCGCCTGGCCAGCGATCCCGCTTACGCCGACCAACTGCGAGCCCACGGGCAGCGGCGTATGGGATCCCCTGGCGCTGCTCAGCGCATTGCCGCCCAGATTAAAGCCTGGCTCCCCAACCCCGCTGGCTAAGTCCGCCCCACCCTCTCCATCAAGTCGTCCAGCTCTGCGTAGTCCGGCAGCGCCGTGTCGATGGGCTGACCTTGGCGCAGCACCACCCGGTCGTGCTGGGGTCGGGAAAGCAGCTCGTCAAACCCACGTCCCTTGAACAGCACCAGTCTGCCGGCAGGCCCACCCCAATTTGCCCTCGCTCGGTCAAGCCCATGATGCGGGCAGGGGTGGTGGTGATGGCCTGCGGCCAATCCCCATAGGGGGTATCCAGGTGCAGGATGCGGGTGGACTCCCGAAACACTTCTAGGCCATCGTGATCTCCAAAGCCGTAGAAGGGATCCCGGCAGTTGTCGCTGGCGATCATCACCGGCACGCCCAAGGCTTTCAGCTCATGCAACAGCGTCACCCCCCGCCAGCGGGGGGTATGGCCGGGG
>AFSR01000762.1_pt1 | contig 20230 bp, 20 predicted proteins | sample 296848 | NCBI WGS metagenome assembly AFSR01 (sample SAMN02954305, study PRJNA68063) | hot springs metagenome | biome: terrestrial; feature: Mushroom and Octopus hot springs; material: microbial mat core samples; isolation source: Yellowstone National Park Mushroom and Octopus hot springs ...
ATATTGCGTCAGCAAAAGCCCTGGGATCCGGCTGTGCATACGAGCGCCCCTTGACAAGCAACACAGTTACTCCGTGCTTCGACGTACAATCATGCTGGCAACCAGGAAAGGAGATTGCGATGCGTCGCTTTCTGCTCACTCTCATAGTCTCCTGTACGCTGACGCTCAGTCTGTCGGTTGCATCCGCCGCCGCAACAGTGCGCGCCGTTCTGTTCTACTCTCCACGCTGCGGTCATTGCCACATCGTTATCAGCGAGCATCTGCCGCCACTCCAACAGCGATACGGCGATCAGTTGCAGATCTTGATGATCGATGTCGATCAGGCGCAGGGCGCGGCACTCTACCGTCAGGCAATCGCCGTCTACGCTATTCCCGAAGCGCGCCGTGGCGTTCCGACCATGATCATCGGCAATACGGCGCTGGTCGGTTCTGTCGAAATTCCACAACGGCTGCCAGGTCTGATCGAAACGCTCCTGGCAGGCGGCGGCAGCGACTGGCCCCCGATCCCCGGTCTGGCAGACCTGCTTGCCGCTGTGCCGACGGGCGCCCCGGCGCCGCCGACGCTCCCACCCCCCACCGCCGAAACCCCGCCCTTCCTGCGCGACCTGCCCGCCAATGCGCTTGCCGTGGTCGTGCTGATCGGCATGCTGCTCACCGTGATGTGGGCTGGTATCACCTGGTCACGCCCTGGTAAACCGCTCACCCGCCATCGTGACCGATCAATTCCATTGCTGGCGATTGGCGGCATAGCGGTGGCAGCGTATCTGACCTTCATCGAAACAACCGGCGCTCCGGCGCTATGCGGACCGGTGGGCGACTGTCAGACGGTGCAGCAGAGTGAATTCGCGCGGCTCTCTGGCATTATTCCTGTGGGAGCCGTCGGAATCGCCGGGTACGGCGCCATCCTGGCAGTATGGGTAGCTGCGCACAGCAAAGCTGGCGCGCGGATGGCGCCGGTGTTACCCGTTCTGGCGTTGATCGGCGTTCTTGTGTCGATCTATCTCACCTTCCTCGAACCGTTCGTTATCGGAGCTACCTGCCTGTGGTGTCTGACATCGGCGGTTATCATGACCGGTCTGTTATGGCTCAGTATGCCATACCGCCAGCGTTCGACGTCACGCGGGCACGCCCGGAGGTGAAGCATGCCCTCCTCGATGCGCACCTGCCCATACTGTGATGCGCTCCAGTCGTCGGAAGCGCGCTTTTGCCGGTCATGCGGCACATTATTGCCAGAAGAGTCATTCGCTGGAGAACGCTCCGCTCTAGCGCTTACACAACCGCCATCATCGCAGGCTTCGCCAGAAATCCGCGCCTATGCCCAATCGTTCAGGCAGCCTCGCGCCGAAGCGTCCTTGACTCTGGGGGCGCTGGCAGCATTGTGCATTGTTGTCGGAACAGGCGCGGCTGCCATGAGCGGCGAGAGCGCCTGTCTCTTCGCACCGGGCATGATCGGCATAACCTTCCTGTTTGCGGCGCTGTTCATCTGGGTCGGAGGGTAGAACAATCGGCGTCGGGGGGCGGAGTTTCTGCAAAGCGATCATGTGCTCGTGGCGTGGGTGTATACGCCAGAGGAATGGCAACAGGTGCGCCAGTATTTCTATGAACGCATGCGCAGTGACTCTCCGCCCTACGGGTGTCTGCCCATCCTGTTCGGCGGAGTCGGGTTTCTCGTGGGCTTGATGATGGGAATGACCGATAGCGGGGAGTTGGTCGAGGCGGCAGCGAGTGTCCTGGTTGGAACCCTCATCGGCGCCATCGTGGGTGGTGTGCTGATTCTGCCGGTCTATCTGATCAACCACTTCACCATCGAACATATGCGCCGTCCATCCCCGCCAGCATGCGTCGCATTGGGAAGAAACGAACTGTTCTATGAGCGTGTGTATCTGGATGCACGCCTGCATCCTATCGATGCGATCTTCCTGAAGCAGAGACCGCTGCTGCATCTCAAAGTTGTCCGTCATCGGGCAGACAGTTACATAGGACGCATAAGCGTCACCTACTTCTTTCCGTCCATCATTCTGATCCCGCCACGCATGATCTCCGCCGTTGAAGAGACGATTCCGCAGATCGCCGCGTATGGACAGGCATCTGATAGCGATGAGGAGTCCTATGACTGAACCATCACCACCGCGCCCCTGGCAGCGCACTGCAGAGATTGTCGCCATCACATCGCCGTGGGTGCGGATGGTCGCCGAGCGCTGGATTGACGATCACGGCAAAGAACTGGACTACTGGCGCGTCGAGCGTGTGCCATCGGTGATTGTGATCCCGATCTGGCGTGGGCAGGTGCTGCTGCCGCATCCCCAGTTCCGCCCCGGCGTCGCGCGGATGACGCTCGATCTGCCAGGCGGGCGGGTTCCGACCGGGGCGACGCCACTCGACAGCGCACCACCGATCGTCCGGCGCGAACTCGGCATTCCCACAGAAGCGATTGCGGCGCTGGAACCGCTCAACGAACAGGGGTGGATCATCAACAGTTCGTTCTCGAACCAGTTGCTGTTCGGCGTCATTGCCACGATCAACGATGACGCAACCATCGATCATGCGCTGATCTCTCGTTCTGTTGCCTGCACCGCGCACGAGATCGCAGCGCTGATCAACGACCTGGAGTGCCTGCAATGCCGCGCTGTGCTCCAGGAATGGATGCTGCGCCAGATCATGACAGGTGTATGGACAATCAGATGAGACGATGTGCAATTTCTGCTTCGACCATCGTTTATGCCTGTGGAAAGGAACATAACACCAGTCCAAAGGAAGGAACGATGAAGACCAGCATGTCAAAACCTGTCATCCTCATCGGCGCTTTCGTGCTCATCCTGTTCATCATGGCGTGCAGCATCAGCGCCAGCACTGCCAACATCGCAGACGCCTGGATGGCTACCGATGAAACCGGCAGCACCCGGGTCACGACGTACAGCCCATTCGATACATTTTATGCAATCGTCGATCTGCGAAACGCACCGGATACCACAAACATCAAAGCCGTCTGGATAGCGGTCAACGTCGAGGGCGCCGCACCAAACGAAGTCATCAAGGAAATCTCTGGCACGCGGGGGAGCGGTCTCGTAAGCTTCCGCCTGAGCCTTACGGAGCCCTGGCCCCCCGGCGAGTACAAAGTCGATATCTACCTGAACGACAAACTCGACAAGACGCTCAAATTCGAGGTGCAGTAGCGTCGGGCATCGATGAAGGCGCGTCGTCGGGTGTGCAGCAACGACGACGCGCTGCCAGAACCGGTGTTTCTGGCTTGCGTCCTGATGCGCTCTATGCTACAATAGGCAGCGTTGAGAACAGGCCGGTGTAGCTCAGCGGTAGAGCAGCTGTTTCGTAAACAGCAGGCCGTCGGTTCGAATCCGACCATCGGCTCCAGAGATAGGCATCAGAGCGCGGAACCCATAATGAGGTTCCGCGCTTTCGTTTTGCCTACGTCAATCACGCTCTCGGACTGAGGCGCTTGTTCGGGGGAGGCGGCGGGACGATGCGCTGCGTATAATGTCGCAACGAGCCGATGAGCAGAGTGGCGAGATACTGTAGTTCGTCGCAGTACAGGAACAGGTTAGACGTCGTCGTCACGACCTGCACGGCACTGTCGGCATGCAACTGGATACTGGCGAATATCGTGCCAGTACGTTGCGTTGCCACCCTGCGGCGCCAGCGTTATGACCCGTTTGCACGTCACTGCCAGGTAGCCGGTTCCTGAGTGACGTGCGGCTGCGCTGGGCTTCGATAAACGAAATCTCGCGGTCATCGTGACACACTTCGCCGTCTGGCAGGTCGATAGGTGCCACAATAACCGGCAGTATGCCAGCCATCAATCGGGCATACGTATGCTGCTATTGCAAAAGATGCTGAAGGCGCTTCTCGCAATCCTTTGGGAGATGATACGCGCCAATCTGCTCTATCAGGCGCTGGATGACCCGTTCCTCGCTCAGATATATAGCGCGCTCGATCAGCAGATGCTCGATTTTGTGCTCGACCAGGTTCATACAGGCGCACCATCGGTTCGACATCCTCTGGTAATCCCAGACGCCGCCGCAGACGGTGCAGGTTCTGCACTTCTTCCGGCGCAATAACGCCGTCGTTCACGCTGCGCTGGATAACGCTCTGGAGGAATGCCGTCGCCCCTGGCACAACGTATACCCGGGCTTGCGCCCAATCCAGTCGGACTTTCTGACACCACTGGCACAGCCGCTGCTGTCGATGCGGCGGATACACGCCGTCGGAGATCAGGAACAGAAAATTGGTGCGAAAAGCCTTCAGCGAGCGCCGTGCGGTCTGGACGATTGAAAAGGCGCATACGCACTCCTTTGAATTGCTCCAACGTCGGGCATGGATGCGAATGTGCAGCGGCGAGTGTGGAACCCTTCTGGCGCCTGCCTGCCCCCCGGTAAAGGTCACATGGTCGCCGCCAGCAGCGCCCTGTGGATGTGGCGCGTCCACATGACCGTCACTTTCTTCTCCGGGGGCAGGTGAAGGCATATCATCCCGGCGCTTCCTACAACCCCGCTGCGCGCCGCAGCGCCTCGGCGCGGTCGGTCAGCTCCCAGGGGGCATCGATGTCGTCGCGCCCGAAATGCCCATATGCCGCCGTCGGGCGATAGATCGGGCGGCGCAGGCGCAGGTCGCGGATGATCGCACCGGGGCGCAGGTCGAAATGCTCGTTGATCAGTCTGAGAATAGTCTCTTCGGAGACCTTGTTGGTGCCGAAGCATTCGACGCTGATCGACAACGGATGCGCCACGCCAATAGCGTATGCCACCTGGATCTCGAAACGATCCGCGAGACCGGCAGCCACCACGTTTTTGGCGACCCAGCGACACGCATAGGCGGCGGAACGATCAACCTTGGTCGGATCTTTGCCTGAAAATGCGCCGCCGCCGTGACGCGCCATCCCACCGTAGGTGTCGACGATGATCTTGCGACCGGTAAGACCGCTATCACCCATAGGACCGCCGATGACGAAGCGACCGGTCGGGTTGACAAAATATTTCGTCTTCTCGTCGATCAATTCCGGCGGAACGACGGCGTGGATCACCTGGTGAATAATATCGTGGCGAATCTGATCCTGGGTTACATCAGGTGCATGCTGATTACTGACCAGCACCGTATCGACACGCACCGGACGTCCATACGAATACTCGACCGTCACCTGGCTTTTGCCATCGGGACGCAGATAGGGCAGCACGCCCTCCTTGCGCAACCGCGACAGACGCCGACCGATACGGTGCGCGAGCGCGATTGGCAGCGGCATCAACTCAGGCGTCTCATTGCAAGCAAACCCGAACATCATCCCCTGGTCGCCTGCGCCGATGGTTGCGACCTCCTCATCGGTCACGTACCCATCGCCGCGCACTTCGAGCGCCCGATCAACCCCCTGGGCAATATCGGGCGACTGACCGTGAATGGCGACCATGACGCCACAGGTATCGGCATCAAAGCCATACGACGCATCGGTATATCCGATATCCTTGACCGTCTTGCGAACGATCTCTTCGATCGGGATATACCCCTGCTCGTAGGTTACCTCGCCGATGACCACAATCAGACCGGTGGTGGTTGCTGTTTCGCAGGCGACACGCGCGCGTGGGTCGTGCGTCAGGAAAGCGTCGAGCACCGCGTCCGACACCTGATCGCAGATTTTGTCCGGATGCCCCTCCGTCACCGACTCTGAGGTGAAGAAGAGGCGCGGCGATTTCATGAATGATGTTGACATAGGTTCCTCGTTTACGTTCCTTCCTCCCAGGAAGCCAGGTACTTCGCCTGTTCGGGGGTCAATGTATCGATGGCAATACCCATTGACGCAAGTTTGAGCGACGCAATCTCACGATCAACTTCTTTCGGCAGCGCATGCACGCCGTTCGGCAACTTCCCTTTGTGCGTCAACAGATACTCGCTCGCCAGCGCCTGATTGGCGAACGACATATCCATGACGGCGCTGGGATGCCCTTCGGCGCTCGCCAGATTGATCAACCGCCCCTCGCCGAGCAGGTTGATCCGCCGACCATCTTTGAGAATGTACTGATCAACGAATGCGCGCGGTTGACGCTTCTCGACTGCCAGCGCCTCCAGGTCGGGAATGTTGATCTCGACATTGAAATGCCCCGAGTTGGCGACGATGCACCCATCTTTCATCACCTCGAAGTCTTCCGCGTCGAGCACATTCTTATTGCCGGTTGCGGTGACCACGAAATCGGCGATTTTCACCGCTTCGCGCATCGGCATAACCCGGTAGCCATCCATCGCTGCTTCCAGCGCTCTGATCGGATTGACCTCAGTCACAATCACATTCGCGCCCATCCCACGCGCGCGTTCTGCGATACCCCGCGAACAGTAGCCATACCCGCCGACCACGAAGGTTTTACCCGCCAGCAGCACATTGGTCGCACGCAGAATACCGTCCAGGGTGCTCTGACCAGTGCCGTAGCGGTTGTCGAACAGGTGCTTGGTATCACTGTCGTTCACCGCAATGACCGGGAACTTCAGCACGCCATCGGCAGCCATTGCTTTGAGCCTGATGACGCCGGTTGTTGTCTCTTCGGTGCTGCCCAGCATCGTGGGGATCAGATCGGGGCGTTGCTTGAGAACACCGGTCACCAGATCGGCGCCATCGTCCATCGTAATATGCGGATTGTGATCGAGCGCGGCGGTGATGTGACGGTAGTACGTTTCGTGGTCTTCACCTTTGATGGCGTAGACCGGAATCTCATCATGGACAACAAGCGATGCAGCGACATCGTCCTGCGTCGAGAGGGGATTGGAAGCGCAGAGCACCACATCGGCGCCGCCAGCCGCCAGGGTGCGCATCAGGTTTGCGGTTTCCGCCGTGACGTGGAGACAGGCGGACAGGCGCACCCCTTTCAGCGGTTGCTCACGGGCGAAGCGCTCGCGGATCCGGCGCAGCACCGGCATTTCGGCTTCAGCCCAGTCGATGCGGCGACGTCCGTAGTCTGCCAGATTGACATCTTTGATATCGAAGTTCTTTCCCATGGTATTGATACTACTCCTGTTCCTTATGCGTGTGGTTTCGACGACTCTGCGCACGGTGCGCCTTTGCCAATGGTATGTAACAGAAGTGAACCTGATATGACGGTGACGCCGCTTCGTGTGAGCGTTGTGTCACCGCTCCATCGCTACAATGCTGAGACGCGCAAGTTCCGGCGCTTGCCCAAATACGCGCTCGTAGCGCGCCACAAACTCGTCCGGTGTGTAGGAATGCTCCTGACAGCCGCGTTGTTCGATGGCATACGAGGCTGCCAGCGCCGCCACACGACCGGCGACCGGCAACGGCATCTCGCGCGCCAGTCCGAAGACGAAGCCGCCGAGATACGCATCTCCGGCGCCGGTCGGATCGACGACCTTTTCGACCGGCGCCGGCGGTACATCATGAACTTCATCCCGCTGCCAGTCGTAGATTGTCGAACCGTGTTCCCCGCGTGTCACCACCGTCAGCGGCGCAGCTCGCAGCAGTTCTTCAACCGGGCGCCCGGTTGCCTGCGCCATCATAGCAAACTCATAGTCATTCCCGACCAGCACGGTTGCGCCGTGCATCCCCGCCAGAATCTGGTCGCCGCTCAGGCGTGGCGTCTGTTTGCCGGGATCGAAGACGAATTGCGCGCCGATACGGCGACACTCGGCGGCATGACGCACCATTGCCTCTGGATCGGTCGGCGAGATGATGACGATATCGTCCGGTCCCAGATTCAACTGTTCCAGCGACAGGTGGCGCGAATAACTTGCCGCGCCTGGATAGAATGCAACGATCTGATTATTGTTGCGATCAGTGTTGATGAAGCACGACGCAGTGAAGTCTTCAGCAACTTCGACGATGCCGCTGGTATCGATCCCTCGCCGCTCCATCCAGGTGCGATACTCGCCAAAATCCTGCCCCGCGCTTGCCAGCACCAGCGGACGTTCGCCAAGCAACGCGAGCGTGTAGGCGATATTTCCCGCCACTCCGCCCCGCATACGACGCATGGAATCCACCAGAAAACTGACCGTCAACTTGTGCAGCATTTCCGGTACGATATGGTCCTGGAACGAGCCGGGAAACGCCATGATGTAATCATAGGCAAGCGAGCCGGTGACAACGATACGACGCATAGGCACACCTGTCAGATCAGTGCAAATTCTTCACGGATTCGCCGCGACACCCCGGCGAGCAGCTGCAGCGCACGTTCGGCGCTGGCAATATCAAGCACACCGAGCGATTGCTCCGGCGTTATCAATGCCTGTTGCAGGAATTGATCACGCGCGACCCCCTGTGACTCAAGAACTCTCAGAAATGCGATAAACTCATCGAAGAGCGACTCGACCGACGCCTGAGCCAGTTGCTCCGCAGTGGCAGGGACGATTCCGACCCCGACCATGCCGCCGCGATCAAGGAACGCTATCAATTCTTCGCCATCCGATTCGCTCAGACGCCGGTATGCGGCGCTATCGGCGATCAGCAATTCAACCGACGTTTGCATCAACCGGCGCAGATCGACCGTGCCACACGTATAGAGTGCGCGGCATCCGTTGATCCCCGCCAGCACCTCTTCGATCTGTCCGACAACACGGTCCCAATCGTGGGGGAAGAACGGCAACGTCGTCGCTTCGAGCAACGGTTCATCGATGCACATGATCGTCGTCGGCGCGATCTCGCTAAGCCGCAATTCCTGCCAGGCCACGCGCAGGCGCAGCATCTGCGCAATTGCGTCGAACAGCATATCGTCATAGATCAACGGTTGCTCGTGCTCATCGGTAAGTTGCAGCGCCACACTGATCGGTCCAAGGATCTGCCCCTTGACGGCGCGCAGATCACGTCCGCCGCCGACGCGCACCATTTCGGCGAGTCCGGCGGCATCATCGGCGCCGAGCGCAGCATACTCGACCGTGTGTTCCAGGTACGCCAGCAGGAGCGTGTCGATCTGACGCTCCGCCTCGTTGCGATCAACATAGACCCGATGTGCCGCTGCATCGACGACCAATCCAGGAAACCCGATCATGCTCTGCACCAGGCACTGTTCACGAAAACTGCGCTGCGGCAGTTGGGGCCATGCCAGCAGCACCCCGGCGTGCCGCCGCGATACATCGAGCGCCTGCGCTGCGCTGCGGTGCGGCAAAGCGCCAAGCAGCAACGGTAAACAAGCCGGTTGAAAGGGCAGCGGCATACGCTAATGGCGTTCCAGTCCTGAGCGCTGCAACGCCCCTGCGAACGGCGGATAGATCACACCGCACTCGGTGATGATCGCCGTCACCAGATCGGCAGGTGTGACATCAAACGCCGGATGCGCGGCGATCACGCCTTCTGGCGCGATCCTTCGCCCGAACAGCATCGTCACTTCGTCAGAACTGCGCTCTTCAATGGGAATTGCATCACCGTTTGGCAGGGAGCAATCGATGGTCGATGACGGCGCAGCCACGTAGAATGGAATACGATGCGCACGCGCCAGCACTGCCAGGCTATAGGTGCCGATCTTGTTGGCAACGTCGCCGTTGGCAACGATCCGGTCGGCGCCGACGATGACACAATCGATATCGCCGCGCTTCATAAAGTATCCTGCCATGTTATCGGTGATCAGCGTCAATGGGATACGTTCCTGGATCAATTCCCATGCGGTCAGGCGCGCGCCTTGCAGAAACGGACGGGTCTCATCGACGTACACATGGATCGGGCGACCCTGTTCGTGTGCAGTGCGCACAGGCGCCAGCGCGGTGCCGTACCCGGCAGTCGCCAGCCCGCCAGCGTTGCAGTGCGTCAGCACGTGACCTCGCGGCGGGATCAACGCGACGCCGTGACGCCCGATCGCGTGGCACATCGCCAGATCCTCCGCCAGGATGGCATGCGCTTCTTCGAGCACACGCTGTGCGACGTCATGGGGGGAGGGGTCGTTCAGGCTTTGAGCGCGCTCCAGGACGCGTCGCGTCGCCCAACTGAGATTGACCGCTGTTGGGCGCTGTGCATCGAGCAGCGCCTTCGCTTCCGCCAGACGTGCGTAGATGCGCGCAACATCACCGACGGCATCGTGTGCCGCGCTGCATGCAGCAAGCGCCATACCATACGCAGCCGCACATCCAATCGCAGGTGCGCCGCGGATCTGCATTGTGCGGATGGCACAGGCTACCTCTTCGACGGCGGCGCAGCGCACAATTCTCGTTTCATTCGGCAGCAAACGCTGATCGATCAGGCAGACCTGACCCGCTTCCCACCAGACTGTACGAAATGCGCTGCTCATGGTTCATAACAAGACTGTCTTCATACCACAATGCGTGAGTATAGCATGCATACGACATACGTGCAAAGGAGGAGACTTCGTTGCCCTTAGCGTCGCTCTCTGGTAAAATAGCGGTAAATACAGACGTGCATGGATATGAAATAGCCGCTCATGAACCAGACGCTCGCACTTGATATTGGCGGTGCAGATATCATTCAGCGACTCTGCGTTGATCTGTCTCAGGCAACGAATCTTGAGGCGGGCATTCTGAGCGTTGTCACCACTATCGAGCGAAGCCTGGCGCCACGCGATTGCCAGGTCACGCTTCTGCTGGCAGGCGAGCCGCGTTTGTTGCACGGCGTCGGACCGGTGCGCATACCCGATGATACCCAACGCGCCGCGCTGCGTGAAGGAGAGATTATCGTTGTACCCCAGGGCGAAGCGGGCATGATCTGTTTTGCGCCACTGCGTGCGCGCCGCTCCCTGATCGGCTGGATCTGCCTGATCGACCCGACATGGTCGCCTGAACATGAATCGTTGTTGCGGATGATTGCCGGGCAGTCGGGTCCTGCCCTTGCGCTGCTGGGCAATATCGGTCGGCGCGATGATCAGGCGGCGCAGTTGCAAACGCTAAACGAGATTGGGCGGTTGATCAGCAGCGCCTTCGATCTCACCCAACTGTTCACCGCCATCCACGCAGTGGTGCAGCGTGTCGTCGAAGCCCCGACCTTTCTGATTGCGCTGTACGATGCACAGACTGAGGAACTCGAACCGGTTTATTTGATCCACGAAGGACGCCCACAACCCACGAATGAGCGATGGTCAAAAGACGTCGGACTTGCAGGGGTGGTGGTTCGGGAACGACAACCGCTCTGCGTCAGCGATTACGCGAAAGAGTGCGAACGGCGCGGCGTGCAACCACAGATGCTGAACGGTCGGATCCCCGGTCCGGCGTGGGTTGGTGTGCCCCTCATTGCGCACGACCGGTTGATCGGCGTTATTGTGCTGGCGAGTTCGCGCGAAGGGTATGTCTATCGCCAGGAACACGTGAACCTGCTGATGACGATAGCAGCGCATGCCGCCGTTGCGCTCGACCGCGCCTGGCTGTATGAGCGCGCGGAGCGTCAGGCGCAGCAACTGCTGGTGCTGAACCGCATCGGTCGCATCATCACATCGTCGATCGACCCGCAGCAGGTGCCGGACATTATTCTGCGGCAGGTGACCGAACTGCTGGATGCCGAGGAGAGTTCGTTGCTCCTGACCGACGATCATACCGGCGAAATGGTGTTCGCGTATACAACCGGTCAGGTGGGTAAGCGTATCCTTGGTCAACGGTTGCCACGCGGCGTCGGTATTGCCGGGTATGTCGCCGCCACCGGGCAATCGGTGATCGTCAATGATGTGCAGTCAGATGAGCGCTTCTACCGGTCGATGGACCTTTCTACCGGGTATACGACCCGTGCGCTGCTGGCAGTACCGCTGCGCGGCGTTGGGGGGGTGGAAGGGGTCATTGAAGTGCTCAACCGGCGCGATCTGCGACCGTTCACGGTCGAGGATCAGCGTCTGCTCGAGGCGCTGGCGGATTACGCTGTTATTGCCCTGGAAAACGCCCGCCAGTTCCAGAAGATCGACCAGGCGCTGGCGCGACGCGCTCAGGAACTCGCGCGCACCAACGAGCAACTGCAACAGCACCTGCGCAGCCTGACGGCGCTCAATGCGTTCGGTATGGCGATCAACACGACACTGCGCAGCCCGCACGAAATACTGAGCATGACGGCGCGCGGCATCGCCGAGATGACCGGTGCCATCGGCGCAATGGCGCTGCTTCCCGATGGCGAGATCATGCGGCCGGTTGTATCCATTGGCTTGCGCATGCCGCTCGATGATCGCCTGCTGAACGTCGTTCACCGGGTTATCGCCACCGGTCGTCCTGATACGCTGCCGCCCGACCCGGAAGCGCCGGGGCGCGCGCCGCGTTGTGTTGTGCTGATCGTCCCACTACGCGCAACGCAGCGCACCCTCGGCTGTGTCTGCGTGGCCTATACCAATGCCCTGCCCGAACCTTCTGACCGTGAAACGGTGATTCTGTTCGCCTCCCAGGCGGCGGTCGCTATCGAAAGCATCGATCTCTTCATGGCGGTCCGCACAGCGCGTGACCAGATGGCGTCAATTCTGGCATCGACGCGCGAAGGTATTCTGTTGATCGACACGGATGGCACCGTCGCCGTGGCGAATGCTGCCCTCTCCGATCTGACAACACTCGATGCCAGCATCATCCATGGATTGCCGATCGATGCGTTCCTGTCGCGCTGGTTCGAGGCAGCAGCATATGAAACCGAAGAATGTGCGGCGCTTCAGCGCGGTATTGATGATGTGCTGACCGGCACCGCGCAGTTCGTTGCTGGCGAATTGAGTGGCAGATCCGGTCAATTACGTCACCTGGAATGGTCGGTGCTTCGCGCACAGAGCAGCGGTGATAGTCACGGCGGCGTGCTGCTCGTCTTGCGCGACATTACTGCCACAAAAGAAGCAGAACGCATGCGCCATGATCTGACCCACATGATCGTCCATGACCTGCGCAGCCCGCTCTCTGGCGTTATGGCCTCAATCGAACTGATGATGCGCGGCGTGCCAGGCAAATTGAACGATCAGCAGCGGCATGTGTTGCAGATTGCCAGCACCAGTGCAGCGAATATGCTGGATATGATCAACACGCTGCTCGATATCAGCCGACTCGAAGCGGGACGCATGCCACTCGAGCGCTGTATCGGCAACATACGCGACATTATTCACGACTCCGTCCAGCGTCTGGCGTCACTTGCACTGGATCGCGCGATCACCATCCGCACTGAGGTCGAGGAAGACGTTCCTGACATTTATGCCGATCTCGGATTGATAGGTCGCATCATCCAGAATCTGGTCAGTAATGCGATCAAGTTCAGTCATCGCGGCGGGTTGGTCACTGTGCGGGCAGCGGTAGAGACAGCCGATGATGATCGACCCAAAGTCATCGTCTCGGTCAGTGATCAGGGGGTCGGCATCGCACCTGGCGATCGTGAGCGCATCTTCGCCAAGTTCAGTCAGGTGGGCGAGCGACGCGGCGGTACCGGGCTTGGGCTTGCCTTCTGCCGTCAGGCCATTGAGGCGCACGGTGAGCGCATCTGGGTCAATAGTGAACTGGGGCGCGGTTCGACGTTCTTTTTCACCGTTCCTGTCGCGTCGTAACGAAATCTTACTGGGGAGACATTCGCCGTCTGCACCGGGCTATGCTGTCCGTTCCTCTGCAATCTTTTTCATTTTGATGCCAGGCGGTATGACTGGTTGCTGACTTACATCGTGAGGATCTGCACGAGTCTGGCAAGCACTTCCTGCATCCTGGCAGCACTGATCGTCCCTGCACGGTAGAGGATGATACTGCTCTCAGCGGTGAAGAGCCGATTGGGGCGCACATTGCTCGCTTGCCGCAAGCCACCGCTGGTAAAGTCGCTATCAGCCAGCGGTACCGCATAGCTATCAGCCACTGCCTGGCTCGTGATCTGGCACAGAATGACGTCGTTTCCGGCAAGGGTCGCCACCACCAGGGCCGGGCGCTTCTTCGCCGCGCGCAAGTCCGAAAACGGAAATGGGGTTACTACTACATCGCCCTTTACAAATGCGCCCATGCAGCATCTTCCTCCGGTCGATCCCAATCACGACGCAACACCGCTTCAGATGCCAGCATCGCCGCACGTGCACGGGTGTCGGCATCTGGCAGGAGATCCGCCAGATCGCGCTCCAGTAAATATGAGACAAAATCATAGACAACGATCAACTTGTCGGGAGGAAGGCGTCGCAAGCGCTCGTCAATGTCAGCAATCGTCACCGATGGCATGGCAGACTCTCCTGTACCGATTTTCCACGGGTGCAGCTTTCCACACTATGATACCATATCTGTGACATCCGCCGCAGCCTGTGCCTGGTCTGCTTTACGCCAGGATCGACACGGTACAGTCCGGTGGAGACACAAACGGTGCTGAAACCGGGCGCTTGTGTCAATAGCCGCCACTGAACGGGCGCTGATGGCGGTACCGCGTCGTCCGACGACCTCCAGGCGTTCAAAACCCGACGTTGATGATCGTTCGTCCGGTGCGATCCTGGAAGAAGCCCACGCCATCCTGAATCAAGCCGACATAAAACCCCATCTTCGTCTCAGGCTGACGAATGCGGATCCGTCCGATGATCTCCGCTTCTTCGCCAGGCATCAGCAGGTCTTCCTCAAACGGAACACGCCACTGTTCCGGCGGTCGCGGCGATAGCGCCCAGCGGTAGGGGTAGCGTTTGGCAGCGCCGCCGCTATTCGCATCCCAGTCGACGCCAACACGCCAGAATCCACCGGAACGCGAAACATATGCGCCATCTTCAATTGACGAGAAGACCTGATCGGTGTCATACTCGTATCCTGATGGCGGTCCGTAGGTGCGGATCGGAACCTTCCCCGTATTGCGGACACGCACCGTCACCGTGATCACGTCGCCGAGCATCACAGACTGTGGCGCCATGTAACTGTAGGTGATCAACGCTTCGGGTTGACCGCCGCCGGAGATTGTTATCGGATTGCGTCGTTCGACCAGATTGCCGAAGCGATCCTGTGCGCGAATGACCAGTGTGTACACACCATCGGGAAGCAACGTTCCATCAACCGTGCGCCCGTTCCAGACATGCTTCTGCAATGCCGGTTCTTCTTCCGCAGCCGTGACGAACGGATAGGTTTCTCTGCCGTCAGGCGACACGATCACAATATCCACCGTCGCCGTCGTCGGCAACTGGTAGGTTATTTCAGCCACGTCATCGATGGCATCGGCGTTCGGAGAAATTGTGTCGGGATAAATGACCAGATTCTCGATCAGTGGTAGTGGCGCCTCCTGCCCGATAATCGTCAACGGTTGTTCCGCCGTCTGGCGAACGCCATCGTCGCCAACTGCTTCAACTATTACCGCATATGTACCACCAGGGAGCATCCGTCGTAGCAGCACGGGATCATCGGTCGGCGCCGTGCCATCGAAACGCAGCACATACGGATCATTGGAAGGGAGACGTGGCTCATTGCGGCGGAGTATATAGCGCTGCCCCTGATCATCGACCAGCGCCACCGTCACCTGCGCGGGGCGCCCAATGGCATAGGCGATGGTTACCGTCTCTCCTGCACCGGTCGGTCGCAACTCGGACGCCGACAGGCGCACGTCGCTGAGGAGCGGACGGTTCGCGCACGAGGAGAGGATCAAAAGTGCTGTGAGTGTGAGAAGAAGGGCGATAATCCGTTGCATATGGAGAACCAAGAACCAAGAACCAAGAACCGAGAACCGAGAACCAGGAACTGAGAACTAAGAACTGAGAACCTGAGAACTGAGAACCAAGAGAACCAGGAACCGAGGAACCGAGAACCGAGAACCAAGAACCAAGAACTGAGAACTGAGAACTGAGAACCAGGAACCGAGAACCAAGAACCAAGAACTGAGAACTGAGAACGACTCAGTCTGCTTTCTCATGCTTAGCGCCTGAGGTTCAACCCGCAACCCGCAACCCGCAACCCGCAACCTGCAACCTGCAACTTGCAACCTGCAACCCGCAATCTGCAACCTGCAACCTGCAACCTGCAACCTGCAACCTGCAACCTGCAACTTGCAACGTTTACCCCACTACGCCACTCGCGGCGTTTCGGCAACCGGCGCGCCATATCGCCGACCGAAGAGCGCCAGCGCGACCACTCCCAGACTGACGCCAAACCAGAGGGTGCAGAAGCGGATAATGATAGTTGCGGTCGTCGCCGGACCTGCGGCCATCGGCACGAGCAACACCAGCAAGCCGGTGCTTGACGCTTCCGACACCCCCAGACCACCGGGGAGAAACGACACCAGACCGAAGAGGGTCGATGCGGCAAAGACAAATGTAGCTTTCAGCAATAGCGCCTCGCCAGTGATCCCAAGACCAATCAGCACATAATACATGGCGGCGCATTCACCAAACCATGACACCACACTGATAACTGTGGAGACGAACAGTAACTGCCACGAGAGAAGTTGTCGGCTACTTTCGTATGCGGTCGCCACGCGCGGCACCACTTTGCCAGCAAACGGCAACCGCGCCAGTATTGTCAGCGCGCGCTGCATCAGCGATTGCGACTGAACCAGCAGCAATCCGGCAACCGTTAGCACCAGTAGTGCCACAAACACCAGGCGCGCTGGCGGATACAACGTCAATCCTGCGCCCATCAGCAGCAGCATCGCAAGACCGTCGGTGATGCGCTCTGCCAGCACGATGGGCGCAGAGGCGGCGATTGAAGTGCCGTTGATCCGTTTCAGCAGCGCTGATTTCAGCACCTCGCCAACCTTGGCGGGCGTCACTGCCATCACCATGCCACTGGTGAAGAGCAATGCGCTGTCGTAATACCCGACACCATCGCCCATGCCCATGCGACGCAGATAATAATCCCACTTCAACCAGCGCAGCACATAGTTGAAGAGCGTCAACCCCAGCACTGCTGGCAGCACCCCCCAGTCGAACGCGCCAAAACTGGACGCCACAGCGCGGATGTCGCTGATAAGCCCCAGCGCAATCGCCACGAACAGACCGAGGGCGAGCGAAACAAGAATGCTGCGACGCAGATGTTCAGGCACAGACCCCTCGTTGATGGATTGTCATGTTCAACGTCAGTGGCGATGCTGCACCAGTTCGACCAGCACACCCTGGCAACTCTTCGGATGGAGGAAGGCGACCAGCGTGTCGTGCAGCCCTGGACGGGGCGTTTCATCGATCAACTGCACCCCGCGCGCCTTGATCTCCGCCAGAGCAGCCACGATGTCGTTCACCCGATAGGCGATGTGATGCATGCCAGGACCACGCTCGTTCAGATATTTCGCAAACGCCGCTTCGTCCGAGGTCGGAGCGATCAGTTCAAGCAGCATATCACCCATGCGTGTTGCAGCGACCTCCATGTGGCGCTCTGGCATAGGGATGCGTTCCCACTCGCTGATGCCGAACGTCTGGCTGTAGAAGGCGATAGCGCTGTCAATGTCGCGTACAGCAAAACCGATGTGATCCACCTTCTCGAACATAAGTTCCTCCCTCAATCACAGGTGATGCGCACGGCGCAAGTGTAGCATCTGGAGCGCGGCGCGTCAATCAACGCATGTCTCGTCCGCCGTTGACATCGAGGGTCGCGCCGGTCACAAAACTGGCAGCCGGGCTGGCAAGAAAGACGATGCAGCGCGCGATTTCTTCCGGTTCCGCGTAGCGTTGCAGCGCCAGTTTCTCGCGGGCGTAATCGGGGGGCAGGTTGGCGACGGTTTCGCGTCCCATTGGCGTGAGCGCGATACCTGGAGCGACACAGTTGACGCGGATCCGCGGCGCCAGCGCTCGCGCTGCGCTTTTGGTCAGGTTCACCAGACCCGCCTTCGCTGCTGCATAGTGCGCGTGGTGTGGCGCGCCGGTCGCTGCGGCAACGCTCGCCACTGTCACGACTGCCGCGCCATCGCGCAGGAACGGTATGGCGGCGCGCAGGGTGTGGAATGCTCCACTCAAATTGATACTGATGACTGTATCCCACTCGTCAGGGGTTATATCAGCAAAAGGGGTGACAATGTTGTGACCGGCGCAGATCACCAGCACATCGAAACCGCCGGTTTGCTCGCCAACCGCGCGAATGGCGGCAGCAACCGCAGCAGCATCAGCAACATCGAAGCGGCACAGCCAGGTACGCCGTCCAACTGCTTCGATCAACGTCGCCATCTGGCGCGCCCCGGCTTCGTTATGCCCAAATGCGACCACAACATCGGCGCCCTCCTCTGCCAGCAGGCGCGCCGTTGCTGCACCAATGCCGCTCGACGCCCCGGTGACCAGCGCCACGCGCCCGTGCAATCCAAGATCCACGCTACACTCCCAGCAGATGTTTGCCGATCAACTCCAGCGCAGCGTCATCATTCGGCGGATGGGTCAACCCTGCGCGGGCATCACGAAAATAACGCTCCAGCGGCAGAGAGCGCGTCAGCCCAAAACCTCCGGCAATCCGCAGCGCCTGATCAGTTGCATCACACGCTGCATTGGTGCAGAGATATTTCGCCGTGGCGATATGCGGCGTCATTGCAGCACGTTCCGCAGGAAACTCCTCCCACGCCCGCGCTGTCTGATACAGCGTGCTGCGTGCGGCGCTCAGCACCGCCTGGATCGCGCCAACTCGCCGCTGAATGTTGGGAAGGGTAGCAATCGGTCGTCCAAGCGCCGTCGGTGATCGTTCACGCGCATAGGCGCACACTGCATCACAAGCCGCCTGACCGATCCCCAGATAGACGGCAGCGAGGGTCAGGGCAAACCACGCCATCTGGGTTGGAGCGCCAGGACGGGGCGGCTCGCCGACCGGCACACGTTCCGTCAGACGTTCCGCCGGTACGAACACATCATCGAGGATCAGATCGTAACTGGCGCTGGCGCGCAGACTCAACGCATCACCCCAGGAATCCTCCAACCGCATTCCTGGCGAACCCGCTTCGATCAGAAAACTGCCGACTGCTCCCTGTGGCGTTTCGTCATCTGGCGGCAGTGTAGCGCTCACGAGAAACCAGCGTAGAGCAGGCGCCATGCTGACGAACAGTTTGCGACCGGTCACACGCCACCCGCCAGCAACCGGTCGTGCGCGCGTTGCTGGCAATCCACCGCGCGAAGGGCTGCCCAGGTCCGCCTCGGTGGCCGCCGAGTTGATCAATGCACCCTCTTCAACGACCGACCGACCGACCATACCGAAGAGCGGCTCGGGCCACGATCCAGTTTCAGCCAGACGACCGATCAGATGGATCGTCATATCGACCGCCATCGCCGTCGAGCCGCACCCTTGCGCCAGACGCTCCTGCGCCAGCACCATCTCGAACAGACTCGCACCCTCACCACCATAGACTCGGGGGACAACCAGCCGCAGGTAACCAGACTCGCGCAGATCGGCAAGGTTGGCAAATGGAAATCCCCCTTCGCGGTCATACTGATCGGCGCGCCCGGCAAAGCGCAACGCAAGATCGTCCGCCAGCGCAACAATGGAACGCTGACGGTCAGTCAGTTCAAGGTTCATTGGCCTCCATCAGACGACGCGGGTGTCTTTCGCCGCGCCGCATAGCAGCAATTCAGACATGCGCCATGATATACGAAAAACGAGCGGATCGAGAGGTACAGGGATTAGCGCTTTCCGCCGAATGCGCGATGAACCAGATAATCGATCGCCAGGAACAGGATCACTCCGATTAACAACAGCACCCACCAGGGCGTTTGAACCCAAATAACGATCCAGACGCGTCTGAGGATGATGGAGAGGAACCAGAGGAAGATGATCATGGTCACGAGCGACGCTATTCGTTGTCCAACAGTGCGCATAGCACAGATTCCTTGAGCTTGTCGGGCTTCTGTGACCATACTACGCAGGTAGTGCTTTCGAGGTTTCGGTCGACTACGAGCGGCATGCGTCGGATGCTGGCGATATTGTTCTGTACACGGATGCAGCATCGGATATAATTGAGGAGTAATGGTGGAACCACGGGAACCGATCCCGCTCCGACCAGGCGCAAGGGAACATGCAGGCAGAAGCGCCGGACAACACCATCCGCTTCGCAGGGAGATACGACGTGCAACTCGAAGGCTCGCTGGACCAGTTTCCATTACGTGAACTGATCGAAATGGCAGTATACAGTTCGGTCAGCGGCGTGCTGGAGGTGCAGGTTGGACCAGACGCCGGTCGCATTTTCTTCCGCGACGGTCTGCCGCAGCATGCCGAACTTTCGGGGCTGCACGGCGTCGATGCCATTGGGCGCATGTTTGCCGAGCGCAACGCACCATTCCGTTTTGTTGCCGACAGCACGCCGGTCACGCCGACGCTCTGGATGGACCCGTGGGAAATCATCGAACTGGCGGAGCATCAGGCGCAAACCTGGAGTACGGTGCGCGACTATGTGCCGCTTCCGCAGATGGTCCCCATCCTGCAAAATCCCAGATCTGCCGCAGCGTCGCTGGCAGGTGAAGAT
>AFSR01000602.1_pt1 | contig 20197 bp, 19 predicted proteins | sample 296848 | NCBI WGS metagenome assembly AFSR01 (sample SAMN02954305, study PRJNA68063) | hot springs metagenome | biome: terrestrial; feature: Mushroom and Octopus hot springs; material: microbial mat core samples; isolation source: Yellowstone National Park Mushroom and Octopus hot springs ...
TCGGAGGCGCGACCAAGCGCATTCCGCACACCCGCACCAATCGTCAGGGAATATTCCGCGCCATACTGCAACCCGCCGACGGGTTTCACCAGCGCGACATTGCCCTGGACATCGATCTGCACATCAACCGGCGGTTCGAGGCGCACAACGGCAATCAGCGAATCGCGCTGCACCGGTTGACTGAACTCGATCCGCAGCGGCGCCTGCGGATTGACCGCCTCTGCGCCATCAGGCGGCTCGATCCGGACGATCTGCGGCGCGCTCAGGATCAACGGACCGGCGAACACACCGGCGATGATCAGGATCAGTCCGATGCCAGCGGCAATGACTGCGCGAAGCGGGAAGCGTGACGACGGGTTCATTGTGTTTCCCTTCCTCAGAATCTGTGAGACGCTCAGTTTGCCTGTGACGCCTGACGTACTTCAAACTCGACGACCGGACTGCGCACGATGTGCCCATCCATGTTGTGTCCCTCTGCCCACACCCGATGCCTCCCTGGTTGCAGTTGCCAGAACACCCGTGACGCTGACGTTGTGACCAGCGGTTCGCCATTAACGTAGATTGTCACACGGTCGATCTCTGGCGCCGCCCCCACAGTCAGCGCAATCTGCTGTCGCTCCGCCGGTATGCCTGGACTCAATGCAAACACCGCACCGTGGGCAGGAGCGGTGATCAGTAATGGCAGCGTGTTGCGCGATATGAGACGGGGTTCGCGTTCGCCAGCGCCCCCGCCTGCACCAGACGCAGGCGCATCATTGCCCGGCGGATCGCTGGCATTCTCCGTGACCGGCGGGCAGACCTGGCGTGGCGGACGGGGAATGCCAGCGCTCTCCGCCCACGGTTGCGCTTCCGGCGGCAACACCCGATAGATACGCACCACCGTGCGCGCCAACGGGTACCGATCCGGCACCCGACAGTCGCGCACCGGATCGACGCGCACTAGAATATGCGTATCGTCCGGTCGCTGCGGCGTATGCTCTGCAAGAAACCGTTCGAGCCGCGTCGCCGGGCAGACCGGCGACGGCAGCAGACCGCCCTCGGCGCAGATCGTCAGTTCGACGATCCCCGGCGGACGGGGAAACGGACGCGGCGGCAATCCGCGGTGCGCCGCCAGCATCACCTGGCGCCAGACTGGAGCAGCGCCGGTGACGCCGCTCACCGCCTCCATTGCCCGGCCGTCGGCATTCCCGATCCACACCCCGACCACCCGGTCTGGCGTGTATCCAACCGTCCAGTTGTCGCGCCAGTCAGTCGTAGTGCCGGTTTTGACTGCAGCAGGGCGATCAATGTCGAGCGCGCTGCCAAATGCGCGCATACGGGCATACCGATCGCTCAGGATGTCGCTGATCAGATACGCAATACGCGGGTCGAGCGCCGGGGATGGTGGATCAATCGCTTCCAGTCCAGGCGCATGAGAAGCCGGATCGCCGCTGATCTTCAGGATGGCATACGGCGTCACCCGCATGCCGCCATTTGCAAACGCCGCGTATGCGCCGGTCAACTCCAGGAGCGACACCTCGCCACCGCCAAGGGTCAGCGCCAGCCCGAAGCGCCCCGGTTGATTGCCGAGAGACGTGATGCCGAGACGCGACGCCATATCGAGCAACGCCGGAATGCCGATAAAGTCGAGGGTGCGAACGGCGGCGACATTCGAGGAGGTGGCAAGCGCCTCGCGCAGCGACAGAGGACCGTGAAACACGCGGTCGTAGTTCAGAGGGGCGTAGACCTGTCCGCTGGAGTCGACGAACGACACCGGTACGTCAAGGATCGTGGTCGCCGGTGTCCATCCACGTTCAAGCGCTGCCGCATAGGTGAGCGGCTTGATCGCCGAACCGGGCTGGCGGAGCGCAAGCGCAGCGTTGACCTGCCCCTGAATCGCGTTGTCAGCGAAATCCGGACTGCCGACCATCGCCAGAATGGCGCCGTCGCGCGGGTCGATCGCCACCACTGCGCCATTGCGGGCACGCCGATCCGGGCTGCCATCACGCGGGTTGGCAAGCGCAGCGATCTGACGACGCAACGCGCGTTCTGCGGCTTCCTGCAACCCCAGATCAAGCGTTGTCGTGATGGTCAGACCGCCACGCGCCACAACGTCGGGACCCAGTTCGGCAGCCAGGCGTTCCAGAACGAAGAAGACGAAATGCGGCGCGCGCGGCAGGCATCCAGGGGTATCGCACCCGGTGCTGAAGCGTAATGGTTCATTGGCGGCAATCTCCGCCTCTGCTGGCGTGATGAAACCGGCGCGCACCATCGCCGCGAGCACATCGCGTTGACGGGCGCGCGCTGCATCTGGGTTGGTGAACGGATTGTAGCGCGACGGCGCCTGCGGCAAACCGGCGATCAACGCTGCTTCGGCGAGATCGAGGTCGCGCGCAGGTTTACCGAAGAACCGCTGCGATGCCGCCTCGACGCCGTAACTCATCGCGCCATAATAGGTCTGATTGAGGTACATTTCCAGGATGTCGTCCTTGGGAAGCGTCGCGGTCAGTTTGAGCGCCAGTATCATCTCGCGCGCCTTGCGCTCCAGCGTCTGCTCCTGCGCCAGCGAGGGATCGAGCAGAAACGAGCGCGCCAGTTGCTGCGTGATCGTGGAGCCGCCAGCAACGATCCGACCCTGCTGCAGATTGAGCCAGATCGCGCGTGCGATGCCCCGCAGGTCGATCCCCGGATTGGTATAGAAACCAGCGTCTTCGACCGCAATCGTCGCCTGGATCAGCGCCGGTGAGATGTCATTGAGCGGCACGGGAGAGCGTTGCGCACCAAGCGGATCAGGTACGGCGTAGAGCAGACGACCGTTGCGATCCAGCACCCGTGTCACATCTGTAGCGGCGCGTTCGCGCAACCGCTCACGGGAAGGCAGGTCAGTCGACATCCACAACCAGGAGCAGAGGAACACCAGCACGAGGACGCAGATGCCAGCACAACGCGCGACGATTGCAACCACGCTTCGCAACCGTTTTGAGCCGAACCGCTGCACTGTGCCTTCTCCATCGCTAAGCGTCTGTGGGTCTGCTGCGATCATAGCATATTCGCCGTGCAAAGGGAATGAATAACGGATGACATGACGGCATGACCGTAACGCAGTGCATCAGAAGGGTCTTGCCATCCTGCAACGAACACGGTATCATACAGGTGCACGGCATCGTAGAACGTGTATTCTGGCGATGCGTATCATTGTGACAGCCGATCTCCACTATCGACCGGCGAAGCGTGATGCCTATCTGGCGTTCGCCGAATGGGTGCGGCAGCGTAACCCCGACTGTTTCATTATTGCAGGAGATATCGGGCATCCGCTGCGCCTGTTTCAGCGCGGACTGCAACTCTTCCGCGATCTGACGTGTCCCCGCGCTGTCATTGCCGGCAACCACGATGTCTACCGCAGCGATTACGACAGTCGCACGCTGTGGGAGGCATGGCTGCCGCGCATTACCCGCGACGAAGGGTTTATCTGGCTCGAAGATGATGTGCTGACCCTGGGGAATGTTGGCGTGTGCGGCACGATGGCGTGGTACGACTATTCATCGCGCGCGCCGCACCTGACACTCGGCGATCACGAGTATCGCGTGCTGAAGGGGAGTGTCAACCACGACGCCGATTATGTCGATTGGCCCTGGAGCGACCGGGCAATGGCGCGCTATCTGGCAAAGGGTTTTGCCGGGCGCCTGGGGAATCTGGTCAACAATCCACTGGTTTCGCGGATCCTGGTTGTCACCCACGTGCCGATCATCGAGATCGCTGTGCCACGCTACCCTGAGAGCGAATTCTGGAGCCTGATGCGCGCTTATATGGGCAACTTTACGCTGGGGAAACTGGTGCTCGATCAGCCGAAAGTGAGCCATATCGTCAGCGGGCATCTCCACCGCGCCGGGCGCTGGACGATTGCGGGGCGGTACGGTCCTGTTGAATGCCATATTGTCGGCAGCGCTCCCGGCGAACCGACAGCGGTCGAGTTGACGTTGTAGCCTACCCTTCCGCCGATTGCGCCGCTTTCGCTGCCAGCCAGCGCTGCACCTGATCCCGCACCCAGGCGGCGTCCGCTGGCGGCAGGCGGCGGCGGCACCGGCGCACTGTAATCCACCCAATCGCCGTACCGCGCGCGTGCATACGCCGTCTCGAACACCTGTTGCAGATTCAGCGTCACCGCCCCGAATTCGCGCGTCGTCGGCACCAGAATGACCGGCAGCGGGTCGCGCAGGTCGATGAACCACACTTCGTAGCGATAGTCGGTCGCGCGCTTCAGCAGCACGCAGTAGTCGCTCTTGCCCGCTGTCGCCGTGAAGCGCGCCCCAGCGCGCAGCAGGTCGATTTCGATCCAGTTGGTGCGCGACTCGAACACCACGGCGCGTTTGCGTTCAAAGGCGGTTGCGCTAGGGACGCCGGGGGTCTTGTTGGCAGGCGACAGAAGTTCGATAATCGTCACCACGCGGCGCGTGCGCGCGTCGCGGATTTCGATGAAACGCTCGCGCACTTCCGGTTCCGGCAGCGGTTCGATCAGGGTCGGGGCGGTATACCCGGCGTCGAGCGGCGCCGTCACGCCTGGACGCGCCGGGGTGACGACAGCCAGATCGGGAATGATGGCGCCGACTGGCGGCGTTTCCTCTTCGCTGACGATCAGGCGCTGCTCGACCGCAACAATAAAGTGAGGACTCAACTTTTCCGTCAGCACATTGCTCATACCTGCGATCAGTCAGTATGCACATCGGGCCAGATGTCGGGCGCTTCGAGAAAGGGGTCCATGCCGGGAAATGGCGAGCGCATAGGGAGTTCCTTCATTTGGCAGCCGCCATCATTCTGCGCTAGAATACCGCAAACTGACGGTTGTGTTCAGTGTACCATACGGGTATCTGCGATGCAACGGTTCGACTGTCGAGCGGGATGTGGCGCGTGCTGTATCGCACCTTCGATCTCATCGCCAATCCCCGGTATGCCGGACGGCAAACCGGCAGGTGTGCGCTGCGTGCAGTTAAGCGCCGATAATCGCTGCATGCTGTTTGGGCGTCCTGAACGACCAGCGGTATGTGTTTCGCTGCGACCAACAGTGGAGATGTGTGGAACGACGAACGAGGAAGCGTTCATATTCCTGACAACACTGGAACATGCAACACAGCCAGGATGACGGAGAGAACCATCTATGCACGACAATGCCGAACCGAAGGTTGCTGCGTGGCGTCGCTGGCTCGCACATCTCTGGTACATGTGGGGCGGGAGCCTGACGTATTGGGGTTTGCGAACGGCGGATGTCAGTTTCTTCCATGCAGCGGATGGCGCGTACAGTCGCGCGATTGCGATCTGGTCCGACTTCAGCGGCGCCTACTTCCAGCGCGGCATTATCCGCGAACGCGAGCTTGGTCAACGCATCGCCGGCATCCGCGACCTGAGCCGCGCAATAGAGTTATCGCCGGAATGGCCCGAACCATACCTTCGCCGTGGACTGATCCTCCGTTTCCACGGCAACCCTCACGAAGCTATTGCCGACCTCGAGCGCTATCTGGAACTGAGTGGCGACTCGTCCTGGCGCGATGAGGCGGAGCGACAGATCGCTGCGCTGCGAGCGGAATGCTGAGATGCCGGAAGAAGCGCAGAGCCGCGTCGCTCCAGCAAGCCGGGACGCCGATCTGACGACGACCCAATTGATCATTGTCACCGGCGGTCGTCTGGCGCTGGTTGCCGCATTTCGCATCATTTATCCGTTACAGCCGTTCCTCACCGGCGAACTGGGCATCGATCTGCGCACCGTCAGCGCGTTGATCACCGTGCAACTGGCGGCATCGATGCTGAGTCCGATCGGCGGGGCGCTGGCGGATACCAGGGGTGAGCGCACAACGATGAGCGGCGGACTGGCGCTCTTCGCGTCTGGCACGCTGCTGTGCGCCCTTTCGCCATCGTTTCTTGCCTTTCTGATCGGCTACGTTCTTGTTGGTCTGGCGGTCGCGCTCTATCAACCAGCCGGGCAGGCATACCTGGCGGCGCGTACGCCCTATACGCGCCGTGGATGGGCGTTGGGCGTGTTCGAGACTTCCTGGGCGCTGGGGGCGCTGCTGGGTGTGGCGCCGCTCATGCAGGTCGTCCAGGCGACACAGCGGTCGGCGCCGGTCTTCTGGATCTTGCTGGTCGCCAGTCTGGCATCGCTGGCGCTGGTGCAAACGTTGCTGCCGGATGGTCAGCGGCGCGCACTGAACGAAACGCATCGGGTCGAGTGGCGGGAACTGCGCACGCCGGGAGCGCTGCTGGCGCTGCTGTTCATGGCGTTGACTCTCTGCGCGTATGACCTGATCCAGATCGTGCAGGCGCCCTGGCTGCACGAGACGCTGGCAATGAACGAGGCGCAACTGGGGCAACTGTTTGCACTCGCAGGAATCGGCGAACTGGCAGGTTCGCTGGGTGTTGCACTCGCGGGCGATCGGCTTGGCATCCGGCGCTCGACCGCCGTAGGATTTCTGCTAGCAGCAATCTGTGTCGCAGCACTGCCGTTCGCCGGGCAGAACCTGGCATTGTTGCTGCCGACCTTTCTGTTCCTCTATCTGACGTTCGAGTACGCGATTGTTGCGTCCTTTCCGCTGGTATCGGCAGTGGCACCCACAGCGCGCGCCACGATGCTGGCGTTGAGCACTGCCTCTACCGGCGCAGGACGCGTCGTTGCATCACTGGTCGCTCCATCGCTGTGGTTGACGTATGGTATTGGCTGGACAACCGGGGTTGCTGCAGCAATCCTGGGAGTGTCGCTGTTCTGCCTGCTGGCTGTGCGACCGCAAGAATAAAGCCACGAGCGCTATGGAAAAAACGCATCAGGAGGCAATGGCGCAATATCGGTTAGGGTCACGTGCAACGCCTGCGCTTCACGCTGCACAGCGATCACACGTCCCTGAAACAGGCGCCCTCCCTCACGCCAGCGCACAATGTCGTCCAGACGCACGTCGATATGTTCAGGACGAATGTATGCCCCTTCGAATCTGATACTGAACCCATCACTACGAATCTCATCCACCGGCAGGCTAGTGTAGCGCCGACCATATCCACGCCGATCAATGTCAACTGTCAGCAGACGACGCTCTGTCCGACTCACATGTAACTTCCTTGAAGGTATATCAACATCCTTGCTATTATAGCATCGCTTGACGCTGTCCCGGTGCTGCAGTATACTCCACGCTAACGCCCGCTGGCACACATCGCCTGGTCAGCGGCGCCGATGCCTGATCATATGGTTCTGTGAACGACAGTGCGGTCGCGCAGATCTCCGCCTCTGCTCAAGAACTGAAACCGCATTGTATTCCAGCCATCGCCCGACAGCCGCTGTTCCATCGGTGATCAGGAGATCTCCTATGAAACGGCCACGAGTGCAGCACGTAAGCCTACCGCGTCCACCCCACAGCGATGAAGCCACCCGCGCTTTCTACGGGGCGTTGCTTGGTTTTGAAGAGATTCCTGCCCCTTCATCGCTCGCCGATCTCGATGTCATCTGGTATCGCCTCGGTGACGCCGAACTCCATCTCTTTGCCGAAGAACCATACCCTGATCGCTCTGGGAGGCATGTGTGCATCGAGGTGGAAGACCTCAACGAGGTGCGCGCGCGACTGGTTGCAGCCAGTTACACTCCCGAAGACGCCATCGCCATTCCGGGACGACCGCGGTTCTTCTGCCGAGACCCGTTCGGCAACCGGATCGAGTTCACCACCATCATTGATGACTATCTGAAGTATCAGAAGTAGTGCACATCGACTGTGCTGAAGCAAAGGAGCAGAAACGTATGTCGAACACCATTGGCGTCGGCCTGGTCGGCTACAAGTTCATGGGCAAAGCGCACTCCAACGGATACCGGCAGGTTGCCGCGTTCTTCCCGGATGTCGCGCTGCGCCCGGTGATGAGGGCGATCTGCGGGCGCGACGAGGCGGCAGTGCGCGCCGCAGCTGCACAGTTTGGCTGGGAAGGGTACGAAACTGACTGGAAGAAACTGGTATCGCGCGACGATATCGGTCTGATCGATGTCTCGACCCCTGGCGACACCCATGCGGCAATCAGCATCGCAGCCGCTGAGAACGGCAAGCATGTCTTCTGCGAAAAACCGCTGGCAAACACCCTCGCCGAAGCGCGTCAGATGCTTGACGCGGTACAGCGCAACGGGGTCGTCGGCATGGTCAACTTCAACTATCGCCGCGTTCCGGCGGTGCAACTTGCCAAAACGCTGATCGACTCTGGTCGCCTGGGGACAATCTACCACTGGCGCGCTGTCTATTTGCAGGACTGGATCATAGACCCCAACTTCCCGCTGGTCTGGCGATTGCGTAAGGATGTCGCTGGCACGGGAACACTGGGCGATCTTGGCGCTCATATCATCGACCTGGCGCGCATGCTGGTCGGTGAAATCACTGAGGTGACGGGGTTGACCGAGACATTCATCAAGCGCCGACCGGTGCTGGCGGCGACGACCGGCGGGTTGGGCGCGGCTGCGGGAACGGAAATGGGTGAGGTAACGGTCGATGATGCGGCGCTGTTCCTGGCGCGATTCGCCAACGGCGCCGTCGGTACGTTTGAAGTCACGCGCTTCGCCAAAGGACGCGCAAACTACAACAGTTTCGAAATTAACGGCAGCAAGGGCAGCATTCGCTTCAATCTCGAACGCATGAATGAACTGGAAGTGCTGCTCGATGACGATATGCCCGACGTTGCCGGATTCCGCACCGTGCTGGTCACCAACGGCAATGCGCACAAATATCTGAGCGCCTGGTGGCCCGCCGGTCATATCATCGGATGGGAGCACACGTTCACCCACGGCATCTACGACCTGCTGAACGGTATTGCCGCTGGCACGTCGCCCGCCCCGACGTTCGAGGACGGCCTGCGCTGCCAGGCGATCCTCGATGCGGTTGAACGTTCAGCCGGAAGCAGGCAGTGGGTGGAGCCGGAGTATTAGAGGCGACGTAGGGGCGCGCGGGTTGAAGGTTGCAGGTGGGAAGTTCGTCTTTGAACTTCTCTGCGCGCCCGGCGTCTCGGCGGTGCGTTTTTGCAGCGAAGTCTTCAATAGAATACAGGAGAAGCATCTATGCCACGTCCGGTCACTCTATTCACGGGCCAGTGGGCGGACCTGCCGCTGGCGACGCTGGCTGCGAAAGCGAAGAGTTTCGGATACGACGGGTTAGAACTCGCCTGCTGGGGCGATCATTTCGAGGTCGATAAGGCGCTCGAGTCTGACCGCTACATCCGCGAGAAGCGCGAACTGCTCGAACAGCACGGATTGCAGTGCTTTGCCATCAGCAACCACCTGGTCGGGCAGTGTGTATGTGACCGTATCGATGAGCGTCACAAGGCGATCATTCCGGCACGCATCTGGGGGGATGGCGATCCGGAGGGGGTGCGACAGCGCGCTGCCGAGGAGATGAAGAACACGGCGCGCGCCGCCGCTGCCTTCGGCGTCAAACAGGTGAACGGCTTCACCGGTTCGTCGATCTGGCATCTGATCTACTCCTTCCCGCCCAACATTCCGGAGCAGATCGAAGCAGGATACGCCGATTTCGCCGCGCGCTGGAACCCAATTATGGATGTGTTCGATGAAGTCGGAGTGCGCTTCGGTCTTGAGGTGCATCCGACCGAGATCGCTTATGATATTGTGACCACCGAGAAAACCCTGGCCGCCATCGGGCGCCGCCCGGCGTTCGGCATTAATTTCGACCCCAGCCACCTGATCCATCAGTTCGTCGATCCGGTGCTGTTTATCGAAACGTTTGCCGACCGAATCTACCATGTGCACGTGAAGGAGAGCCGCCGTAACCTCAACGGACGCACCAGCATTCTGGCATCGCATCTCAACTTCGGCGATCCACGCCGGGGATGGGATTTCGTATCACCCGGACACGGCGATATTCAGTGGGACCCGATCTTCCGCGCGCTGACCCGCATCGGTTACACAGGTCCGCTATCGGTAGAATGGGAAGACAGCGGGATGGACCGCGAGTTTGGCGCAGCAGAAGCATGTGCGCTGGTGAAGAAGAGCGACTTCCCGCCCAGCGCTGTCGCCTTCGACGCGGCATTCCAGAAGTCATGACGCACCTCGGCAGCGATCCCTGAGACGCTTGTGTCGTTATCTTCCGCGCCCGCGGAGGATTCCATCGGTGCGTTATACCATCAGTTGCCAGATAGCAAAGCGCATATGAGCAAGTTACTTGACGGAAAAGTCGCCATTGTGACCGGTGCCAGTCGTGAGATTGGCGCTGCGATGGCTGAACTGCTGGCAATGCATGGGTGCGCGGTGCTGGCAGCGCACTTCGGTGAGACGGATCGTGCGGAGGCGCTGGCAGAACGCCTTCGTGCCCTTGGCGGGCGCGTCCTGACCCACAACGCCGATCTGTCGCAGGTTGAGGCGAACCAGGCATTGATCGCACGAGCCGTGGACGCCTTTGGGCGTGTTGATATTCTGGCGGCGAACGCTGGACTGACCATCAGCGGCCCTTTCTCGCCACAACCGAAGAACAGTGGGACACCCTGTTCGATCTGAACGTCAAAGGATCGTTCTTCGCCGCACAGGCCGCTGCACGTCAGATGATCGCACAGCAAAGCAGCGGGCGCATCATCTTCTCTGCCTCGGTGACTGGCGTGCAGGCGATTCCCGGCTTGAGCGCCTACGGGATCACCAAGGCGGCACTACGTCACATGGCGAAAACGCTGGCATGCGAACTCGGCCCGTATGGCATTACGGTTAATGCGCTGGGCATCGGTGCAATGTTGAATGAACGCAACCGCAACGACGACCCGGAGTACGAAGCGCACTGGGGTCGTGTTACACCTACCGGGCGCGTTGGACTGCCGACCGATGTGGCTCAGGCGCTCCTGTTCCTGGCATCGCCAGAGGCAGCGCACATCACCGGTCAGACCCTGATCATCGACGGCGGATGGACGCTGACCAGTCCTCTTCCGCCATCTTCCTGACTCCTGGTATCATACGCGCGGCGCGAACGCGCCGGTCAACAGATAATGCAGCGCGTATGAATGGAACGCCGCCCGGTTGCGGCATTCAGGAGAAGAGAGGAGGAACAACGATGAAACTGGCGCAGGTCGAAGGACTCGAACCGGATGTGATCGCCCGCCTCAGCGCGACAGGCATTGAGACAACCCATGATCTGCTGGCACGCGGCGCCGAACCTGCTGGCAGAGCTGAGATTACCGGCGCTTCCGGTTTGACCGAACCCGCCCTGCTCAGCATTCTGTTTCGCGCCGATCTGGAACGGGTGCACGGGATCGGGTGGGATTACGCCGGTCTGCTGGTGGAAGCCGGGGTCAGCACGGTGACCGATCTGGCGCATCGCCAGGCGGAAGAGTTACGCAAACGCCTGGCAGCAGTCAATGCTGAGCGCGGTCTGGTGAAGCGCGTACCATCGCTGGCGCAGGTGACTGCCTGGATCGACCACGCGCGCACCCTGCCGGGTGTGCTCACGTTTGGCGGCGGCGGCGAAACATTTTGATGACTTCCTGCGAAAGTGAGCATCCCTATGAGTGACCTGTACGAACCCAAACCCGAACACAAATTCACCTTCGGACTCTGGACAGTTGGCAACATTGGGCGTGATCCGTTCGGCGAACCGGTGCGCCAGCCTCTTTCGCCGGTCGAAATCGTCCATCTGCTGGCGGAAGTTGGCGCGTATGGCGTCAATTTCCACGACAACGACCTGATCCCGATCGATGCAACCCCGGCGGATCGCGACCGCATTCTACGCGAGTTCAAGGCGGCGCTCCAGGAAACCGGCCTCGTTGTGCCGATGGCGACGACCAACCTCTTTGCCGATCCGGTCTTCAAGGATGGCGCCTTTACCTCGAACGATCCTAAAGTGCGCGCATACGCGCTACAAAAAACAATGCGCGCAATCGATCTGGGCGTTGAATGTGGCGCGAAGGTGTACGTTTTCTGGGGCGGTCGCGAAGGCGTTGAGAGTGACGCGGCGAAGGATCCGCAGGAAGGGTTGAAACGCTACCGCGAAGCGATCAATTTCCTCTGCGCCTATGTGAAAGACCAGGGGTACGACCTGAAATTCGCGCTCGAACCCAAGCCGAACGAGCCGCGCGGCGACATCTATCTGGCGACTGTCGGGCACGCGCTGGCGTTCATCAACACGCTCGACTACCCGGACATGGTCGGGCTGAACCCGGAAGTCGCCCATGAAACAATGGCAGGACTGAACTTCCTGCACGGCGTCGCGCAGGCGTGGGATGCTGGCAAACTGTTCCATATCGACCTGAACGATCAGGTAATCGGGCGCTACGATCAGGATTTCCGCTTCGGAGCGGTCAATCTGAAAGCCGCCTTCTTCCTGGTGCGCTTCCTGGAAAAGGTCGGGTACCAGGGGAGTCGTCACTTTGATGCGCATGCGTACCGCACCGAAGACTACGAAGGGGTCAAAGCATTCGCGCGCGGTTGTATGCGCACCTACCTGATCCTGAAGGAAAAGGCGCGCCGCTTTGACGAAGATGCCGAGATTCAGGCGTTGCTGGCGGAAATCTCCGCCGACGACGGCTCGATGGCGCCGTTCCAGGGCGGCTACAGCCGCGAAAAGGCTGCCGCGCTCAAGGCGCATCCGTTCGACCGGGCAGCGCTTGGGCGACGCGGGCTGGCGTATGAGCGCCTCGATCAACTGACGAACGAATTGTTGCTCGGCGTTCGTTAAGCGGCGGAAGCAAGAACCATTCTAGCCTGCGAGGGATTCCTATGTCTGCCTGTCTTCTCGGTCTCGATATTGGCACCACCGGCGCCAGGGCGCTCCTCTGCGACGAACACGGTCGCGTTCTGTCGGTTGCAACCGCCGAATACCCGCTATCGACGCCCCAACCTCTCTGGAGCGAACAAAACCCGGAAGACTGGTGGCGCGGGGCATGTGATGCGTTGCGCGCCGTCGTCGCTCAGGCAGGTGTTGCGCCTGAGCAGATCAGGGGATTGGGACTGACCGGACAGATGCATGGATCGGTGTTTCTCGACGAACAGGACCAGGTTATTCGCCCGGCGCTGCTATGGAACGACCAGCGCACTGCGGCAGAGTGCGCCGAGATCACGGCGCGGGTCGGCGCCGAACGATTGATTGCGATTGCTGGCAATCCGGCGCTTACCGGTTTTCAAGCGCCGAAAATCCTCTGGCTGCGCAATCATGAACCGGAGCGATATGCGCGGGTAGCGCAGGTGCTCCTGCCGAAGGATTACATCCGCCGCAGATTGACCGGCATCAGCGCCACCGATGCCGCCGACGCCGCCGGCACCCTGCTGCTCGACCTGCGCCAGCGTGACTGGAGTGATGAGATTCTGGCTGCGCTCGACATCCCGCGCGCCTGGCTTCCCCGTGTGTTTGAGGGTCCTGAGGTGACCGGTGAAGTGCGCCCTGACATCGCAGCGGCGCTGGGATTGCCCGCAGGTCTACCGGTTGTTGCCGGCGGCAGCGATAATGCAGCGGCAGCAGTCGGCGCAGGCATCGTGCAACCTGGCATCGTCAGCAGCAGCATCGGCACCAGCGGCGTTATCTTTGCTCATTCCGATGAGATTGTGCTCGATCCGCACGGGCGGTTGCACACCTTCTGCCACAGCGTGCCTGGTCGTTACCACCTGATGGCGGTTACGCTCGCGGCTGGCGGATCGTTCCGCTGGTTCCGCGACACGCTGCGTGCCGTGACCGGTCAACATCTCGGGTATGACGATCTCACCACTCTGGCGGAATTGGTTCCGCCCGGCGCCGAAGGGTTGATCTTCCTGCCATACCTCAGCGGCGAGCGCACGCCGCATCTCGATCCGCTTGCCCGTGGCGCATTCATCGGACTGACGGCGCGCCACACACTGGCGCATATGGTGCGTGCCGTCATGGAAGGGGTTGTGTTTTCGCTGCGTGATGGACTGGAGATTATGCGCAACCTGGGGATGGCGCCAAACCAGATCCGCGCAACCGGCGGCGGCGGCAAAAGCCCACTGTGGCGGCAGATGCAGGCGGACATCTACGCAACCCCGGTGGCAACGCTGGCTGCCGAAGAAGGACCGGCATACGGCGCTGCTCTGCTCGCCGGTGTTGGCGCCGGACTCTTCCGCGATGTCGCGGACGCGGTCGACCGGTGCGTCACCCTGACCGCCAGCGTCGCCCCCGACGACCACGCGGTCGCACAGTATGATCGCGTCTATGCCATCTACCGCGATATGTACGCCGCCTTGCGCGACGGCATGCACCGTCTGGCAGGAGTGTCTGCGTAACCGGACGGCGCATCCCAACGGTACATCAGCAGAAACGACGGCGCGGCATGCCGCTCTCACCCATACAGGCTGGCTCTGCGTGGCAGAGCCGAAATAGAACACGGATTGGCACGGATGCGACGGATCAACACGGATACGGGGCATACTGTCACGACGACGCCACCGGCACCTGACGCGCAATCGTCGGGGGCACCGATAGCAGCGATACACTGACCCATCCCGTTGCAGCCGGCGCACGCACACGGTACCAGCGTCGATCTGCGCTGCGTTCGATGATGATCACAGCATCCTGAACATTCACCTGCCCCACAATCCTGCCGCCGCCCGGTAGACTGCGGATCGGACCGGCGCGCTGCGCTGCGACAATCGGCTCCGGCGTGCGCTGAATGGTGCGAACCTGCGCCGGGGCGGCAATCGTCACTTTGCCATTGATATTGCTGATATCGATCCGAAACGTGGTCGAGAATACCTGTGAAGGTTGCTGACGAACGTTGCCGGCGGCAACTGCCTGAATACGCCGCAACATCCCGTCGTCGCAGAGCCAGAGTTGCACCGTTCCGCGCTGAATGTTCAGATCGAGCGGTGCGCTGGCATTCGTTGATGCTGGCGGTACGAGTGGTCGCCCTAACGCTCCCAGCGCCGCTGGCGCCACCTCCGCGCCCGACTGGTACGCAGTGCAACGCCGCCCATCGATCGTCTCGGTGCGACCACGCGCCATCTCCGCCAGCGGGAGAACATTCCCCAACCGTCGCAGCATATCATCGAGACGGTATGGCGGCGTCAGGAACGACGGCACATCGGACCCCAAACCATACCAGACCGGTTCCGTCACTCCGTGGATCGGCAGTGGACCAGGCGCATAGGTGACGCCATTCACACGTGCAGCAGTGATGCCGGTGGTCGGATCGACACCCTGACGCTCAAGGTCTGGCGTGCGCAGAACAAACGCATGATCTGCGCCATTGTACTCGCCACGAAAATCGATCAGCACCTCTTCGCGCGCACTGCGAGCGCCCGCCACGACACCGGCGGCGCGAACGGTCACATCCATCTGATAGATCGCAATCTGCGCGGTGCGTTCCAACGCTGCCGCAAGCAGACGCTCCGTTTCGCGCGCTGTTGCGCTGAGCGGCGTAGCCGTCGGACGCGGCGCGCCGTCCGGTTGCCGCACCGGCGTGGGAGTGACGGTTCTGATCGTCTGCGCCCCAACCGGTGTGGCTACCGATCCGGGCATTGCTATGACCATCAACAGCGCAGCGCCGATCACTAGAACAAACAAACGAATCTGCATGGCATCGCTTCCCTCACACATATCTGGCGCCCAAAGTATACCCTAACCGACAACCAGGCAGGGCAGTACTTTTGGGTGAGCTGGAGACAACGTAAAAGAAAGCGGCATTGTATTTTTAGAACACTTGTGCTATAATTCCACACACCTTCGAGCCTGCGCCCACCCATGCGCTGCGCACGGGTCGAAACGTCTGCACAGACACAGAGGAGTTGCGCCATGCTGCGACCATTCCTGTCCCCCTACGGTGCAGTGGTTGTGCTGGTCATCAGTGCCGTCATTCTGTATCTGGACTACCGGTATGCACCGCACTCCGTCATTTTTGACCGCTCATCGCGACACAATGATATGTTATCGTTCTTCTGGTCAACAACAGGGATGACCGCTGCCTTTGCACAATCGTCGTCATCAGCGCACTTCGAGCTGGTCGGCGAAAGCGCTCCCCTGAGTCTGACCGGCGACGCGGGCTATAACGTGCTGGCAGCGCTCAACGCCCGCCACGGCGCACTGCGCAGCATTACGATTCTCCCCGAGGAAACGTGGAGTTTCAATGCCAGCATCGGTCATCCCTCTCACGTGGATGTGCGGGTTGTCGCTGGCGTACCCGGCGGTGGATGGTGCGACCTTGCCAGCCGATACGTGCAGGCGCTGCGCCCGGTATTGCCGCCTGAAGCCTTCGCTTTTCCGAATCATGTGCGCACCGCTGGCATCGGTTTGCTGAACGTCGCCAATGAAGATGCAGTCGCGATCTGGAATATCGACGGTCAGCCCGGCTCGTTCGGCGGACGACAGGATCTCCAGATCACGAATACAACCAACACTGCCCTGCACCTCGAGGTTGTCGAAGGACCGTTACCGGATCAGATCGTTGTGCGGGCGTTGCGGGTTGTCCAGTGAAGGATGATGCTGGCGACCAGGTGGGCAAAATGGCAGCGCGCGACTCTGGGGTGGACACCATATCGTACAATACGAACGACCGGCGCATGGAATCCTCCGGTCTGATACGGGTGTGAGAGCACCATCGTACCGGGTGAGTCCAGCACCTGTCCAATTGCCCGGAGCACACCAGGATGCCGAACAATATTTCCGTCGTGCGGTAAGGAGACCTCCCACTTCCCGGTTCTCAGTTTCCTGGTTCCCGGTTCTCAGTCCCTGGTTCTCAGTCCCTGGTTCTCAGTTCTCGGTTCCCGGTTCTCAGTCCCTGGTTCTCAGTTCTCGGTTCCCGGTTCTCAGTCCCTGGTTCTCAGTTCTCGGTTCCCGGTTCTCAGTCCCTGGTTCTCAGTTCTCGGTTCTTAGTTCTTGGTTCTTGGTTCTCAGTTCTCGGTTCTCAGTTCTCAGTCCCGGAGGCGCCAGTGTTCTCGCTCACCGATCATCCACACCGCCGATACAATCCGCTGACCCGTGAATGGGTACTGGTTTCGCCGCATCGCACCAAACGCCCCTGGCAGGGGCAGGTCGAGCAGCCCGCGCACGAGCAGCGTCCACCCTACGATCCGACGTGCTACCTCTGTCCCGGCAACGCCAGAGCGAATGGTGCGATCAACCCACAGTATGAACATACATTTGTGTTTACAAATGACTTCTCGGCGCTGCTGCCGGATGTTCCTTCCGGCGAGTATGCTTCCAGCGACGGAGAACCCGGCAGCGCTGTGCCGCCGCTGCTGTACGCCAGAAGCGAACGCGGCATCTGTCGCGTCGTTTGCTTTTCGCCGCGCCACGACCTGACGCTGGCAGAGATGGATGTCCCGGCAATTACGCGAGTCGTCGATGTATGGGCGCAGGAGTATGAAGAACTGGGAGCGCTGCCCTTCATCGGGTATGTGCAAATCTTCGAGAATCGCGGCGCGATGATGGGCGCCAGCAACCCGCATCCTCACGGACAGATCTGGGCAACTGAGCGCCTGCCGCTGACGATCATGCGTGAGGATGCTGCACAACGCGACTACCTGGAGGCAACCGGTCGCTCATTACTCGCGGATTATCTGACCCTCGAACTCCAGCGTGAAGAGCGTCTTGTCTGCGTCAACGACCATTTTGTCGCGCTGGTTCCCTTCTGGGCGGTCTGGCCCTTCGAAACTATGATCATCAGCCGCAGGCATGTCGGCGCTCTCAGCGACCTGACGCCGGAGGAACGCTCTGGTCTGGCGGACATTCTCAAACGATTGACAACGCGCTACGATAACCTGTTCCAGGTCTCGTTCCCCTACTCCCTCGGCTTCCACCAGCGCCCCACCGATGGTGCGCCTCACCCGGCCTGGCATCTGCATGCCCATGCCTATCCGCCACTGCTCCGTTCGGCGACAGTGCGCAAATTCATGGTGGGGTTTGAACTGCTTGCTGAAGCGCAGCGCGATATTACGCCAGAACAGGCTGCCGAACACCTGCGCGCGCTCCCGGAATATCACTACCGTGGTACTCCAACGCCGCAACAATCTCCGAACAAAATAACGAGCGATGGGTAATGGTCTTTGAGTAATTATTCCGCCCTAGCCCGCGCAGGCGGGCTTCGCCTTGCATAGCCGAGGGCTTATGGTATGGTCTTTGAAGAAATAATCCGCCCTAGCAGCTATACGCATTACCTGCCAGTCCACGACATCTCCGAAGACGTGCTTTTTGCTTCGAAGCGAAAGTCCCGTTAAAAACGGGAGGGCGATCCAATGATCGCCCTGTAAACCTCTGTTACCCGCCCGCCCAATGGCTTGCGTCCCGACTACGGTGATACTATAGCACACTGTGCTGAAAAAAGAGTTGCGCTTTGCGTCCTTCTACGTTGCAGGTTGACAACGTATTGTACACCATCTGTCAGATCAACGTGTCCGAACAGAACTGATCACCTGGAAACGGGCATCCCGCGAACTAACGATACACTGGCAACCAGTCGCCGTGCGCGGCGATCAGGTCATCCACCAGCGCCCAGATCTGATCCAGGTCGAGCTCGGCGGCGGTATGCGGGTCGAGCATCGCTGCATGGTAGATATGCTCGCGTTTGCCGGTCAGCGCCGCCTCGACCGTGAGCGCCTGGACGTTGATATTGGTTTGCATCAGCGCGGCGAGATGGGGCGGCAACGCGCCGATCTTCGTCGGTTGAACGCCGTTTTTATCCACCAGACACGGCACTTCCACGCAGCATCCCTGTGGCAGGTTGTCGATCAGACCACGGTTTGGCACGTTGCCGTAAACAACACGCGGTTGCCCCGTTTCCATACTGTGGATGATCAGCGCGCCGTATTCGTGGCTGCGCACGATCTTTCCCGCCTCCAGATCTTCGGCAGCTGTGATGACATACTCGATGAACTCATCGGTCAGATACGGGTTGGTTTTGGCGCGCACATACATCATCGCGCGCAGATCGGCGCTCGTCGTTTCGGGATGGTCGAGTTTGTACTGCACGAATTCCCAACCCGCCAGTTGCACCTCGCAGCGACGGATATACTCGTCCAGCGGAATATTGAACCGCTCGATCAGATCGGGGCGATCGCGCTTGATGAACCAGGGCGTGTATTCACTGAAATGCTCACTCGATTCGGTGACAAAATAGCCGAGGCGACGGAAGACGTCGTACCGCACCCGATTCCACGCTGGCACGCGCCCTTCGTCATAGACCTTGCGGATGAGCGGGTAGAGGTCTTCGCCATTGCGCTCGAACCGCAGGTAGAACGCCATATGGTTGATACCGGCGCAGATATAGTTGATCTCCTCGACCGGCACGCCAATATCGTGCGCCAGTTGTTCGGCGGTGCCCTGCACACTGTGGCACAAGCCAACGGTCTTGATCCGGCTGACGCGACTGATCGCCCAGCAGTTGATCGCCATCGGATTGACGTATTGCAGGAAGGTGACGTCCGGGCAGACCTCTTCCATATCCCGGCACATCGACAACAGCACCGGAATGGTGCGCAACCCGCGCATAATCCCGCCGATGCCGAGCGTGTCGGCGATGGTCTGGCGCAAACCATACTTCTTCGGGATCTCGAAGTCGATCACCGTGGCAGGCTTATACCCGCCGACCTGGATCATACAGATCGCATAGTCGGCGCCGTCAAGTGCGCGCCGGCGATCGGTCGTCGCTTCAATCGTCGGGCGCGCATCGAGTGCGGTTGCGACTTTGTGCGCCACGACTTCGGAGGTGCGCAGGCGCTCCGGGTCAATATCGAACAATGTCAGAGTCGCGTCGGCAAGTTCGGGGAAGCTCAGAATGTCGCCCATCAGATTTTTGGCGAACACGGTGCTACCCGCACCGATGAAGACAATTTTTGGCGGCATTGGGGAACCTCGTTTCTCTTTTGCAGGGCAATCCTGCGACACAGACGCGGCTATTATGCCACAACCCGCGCCTTCCTCACGCACCGCGCGAAATCGTTCGCTGCTGGAAGGAGGAGCGTCATTGCGATATAATAGTACCTTGATTGCTAGTTCATGTTCGTACAGATGAGTGCAATGAGCGTTGCGTGCACCTTCAGTTCAAACCCGGCATTGGCGCCTGCCGTCAAGCGTCCAGCGCCCATCTTCTCCAGTTGACTGTTGACCGTTCGTCATCTCGATGCCACGACGATGCGCGCGCAATTCGATGGCGTCCATAAACCAGGCGTGCGGACGCATGTTCGCCCGGCGCACTGGAACCAGGCGCACCCCCGTCTCCGCCAGGATGCTCGCCGCATCAGCGGCGCTGTTGTAGGCTTTATCGCCCAACAGCCGCGCCCCGGCGG
>AFSR01000317.1_pt1 | contig 20105 bp, 19 predicted proteins | sample 296848 | NCBI WGS metagenome assembly AFSR01 (sample SAMN02954305, study PRJNA68063) | hot springs metagenome | biome: terrestrial; feature: Mushroom and Octopus hot springs; material: microbial mat core samples; isolation source: Yellowstone National Park Mushroom and Octopus hot springs ...
CGCCCAACTTGTGCTTATCTCGACTCTCTGTTTTATCTTGCAAGACTCTCTATCTTATGCCATGCTGCAGCCACCGTTGACCGTAGACTCACCCCGTTCGACGCTATTATACAATGAACCCCCTGTCAAATGAGGCACAATCAGGGTGCAGGCATGAGTTGACAGAGACGTGAGCGCTCCGCCCGGAACAGGTACGATTTGGGTATCACAACAAGCCGTACCAGGAAGGCGGGCTGGCGTCCCCCTTTTGTCCGTGTGGGAGAAAGGGGTACGGGTGATGAGGGGCGACAGCGCGCCGAATGCAGAAAGTCGCTTATCTCTCTCAAGAAATCTACGCTTGAGAGGGGGTTCGGAGGGGCGCATCGCAGCGAGCAGCAAGATGGCGAAGAGACCAGAGTCGAAGCGATACGGGCAGGGTGCGTCGAGCGATGCCGTCCATCCCCGGACGTTCCCCGCCATATCGAGACATCCCCAGCAGGCGCAGGAGGAATTGGAGCAAGTCGAAGCGGCAGCTCTCACCAGATTACCGGTACCAGGCCAGCGCGTATGATGTCCTGATCACAGGTGATCACACCGTCCACCGGGGTGACGGGGGTCAGCGCCGCACCGACAATCAGGGCATCGTGAATATCAAGTTCCATCGGCATAGCCCTGATGATTTCCAGGTCAATGGGTCGAATCACACATCGGCCATCAGCCTCGATCACGGTGAAAACACGCTCACGTGTTGCGTCCTGTGCACCGAGCCGGCGATCATTCGTCAGGCGCCAGACCAGTGCATGTGTGTCGAGAACATACGTTTTCACGGCACGTCCTCAGAAATCCGGTACCTGCCTGCCTGGATCTCCTCAAGGCTGATGTCGAGATCGCCCCACATGCCTTTCAAATCCTTCAACGTGAGGGCGCGGTCCTCAGGCGCAGCAGGCTCTGGCGCCAGAAACGTCACCAGGATCCTGGAGCGATTCTGCACAGGCGGTTTCTCCAACAGCCTGATCTGGATCACGACGTCGTACTGAACGCCAGGCGAAATCCGAGGAATTCGTTGCGCACGGTTGGCGCGAGGCGGAAACGGCAGGCGCAGCGCGCGAAGCCGCGTGGGTTGGCGAACGATCCGCCGCGCAGGATGCGTCGTCCGGGGGCGTTCGGATCTTCGCGTCCATCGTCGAAGCGATACGGGTAGGGTGCGTCGAGTGATGACGTCCATTCCCAGACGTTCCCCGCCATGTCCAGGCATCCCCAGGGGCTTATGCCGGACGGATAGGCGCCAACCGGCGTGACGGCGCCCGGACCACCGTCGCGGGTGTTGGCGCGGGTTGGATCCCATTCATCGCCCCACGGAAAGCGCCGCCCATCGCTGCCGCGTGCGGCATACTCCCACTCGGCTTCGGTTGGCAGGCGGTAGGGTGTTGCCATCAGGTTGCTGAGCCAGCGGCAGAAATGTTGCGCGTCTTCCCAACTCACATCGGTCACCGGGCAGTCGCGCAGGTGGTCGGGGGGTGTTGCGCCGCGCCAGATGAGTGGCGGACGGGCGCCTGCGTCGGCGACGTAGATGGCGTAGAGCGCATTGGTGACCGGCGTACCCGCAATGGCGAACGGCGGAAGGCGGAGGCGATGCTGCGGCGCCTCTTCACGGTACGACTCGCGGGTGCCGCCATAGGTTTTCGCCAGTGCGCCGAGTTCGCGCTCCGGTGTTCCCATCAGAAATGGTTGCGATGGTGGGAAGACAAAATTGGGCAAGAGATCGGAGAGTTTCATAGGCGGCGATGGTGCGCGCCTGGGATGTCGATAGTGTCCGCGGGGCGCAACGGCGGATCGATCACACGATGTTCCAGATGCTGCCGTTTGGTGTTTTGACGATTTCGATCTGCACCGGAAACATATCCTTCAATTCCTGGATATGGGTGATCACCAGCACGCGGCGGAAATCGCTGCTGCACCGAGATGATCGCCTCGACCAGGCGCTCACGCCCGCGAGCATCCTGCGATCCGAACCCTTCGTCGATAATCAGGGTTTCCAGGCGCGCGCCAGCGCGTCGCGCCAGCAGCTTCGAGAGCGCGATCCGGATGGCGAAGTCGAGACGAAACGCCTCGCCGCCGCTGTAGGCGTCGTACACGCGGGTGCCGAGCGCATCCGCGATTTTGATGTCGAGCGTCTCGGCGACCTCCCCTTTCTTCGTGTCGCGTTGTGTTTCAAAGGTCAGGTGGAGTTGATTGTCGGTCATACGGCTGAGCAGGCGGTTGGCTTCGCGTTCCAGTTCGGGAAGCGCGGTTTCGATCAGCATCGCCTGGATGCCTTTCTTGCCAAACGCCTGCGTCAGTTCGTCGAACAACCCTTTGCGCTCGAGCAGCGCCTGGCGTTGCGCTTCGGCTTCGGCGAGTGCGCTGATCGCTTCCTGTGCGCGGCGCAGATCCGCCTGGCGTTCGCCCAGGTCTTTCTGGCGCGCCATCACCTCATGGTTGAGTTCGTCGAGCCGGGCGGCAGCCTCGGCGCGTGCGCGCGCGGCTGGCGCCAGGTCGCACAGGCGTTCGTCGAGGGAACGCACCTCTTCCTCGTCGACGGCGATCTGGGCGTCGAGTTGCCGGAGGCGCTCAGCCGCGCGCGCGAGTTCGTCGCGGTTTTCGGCAAGCCACTCTTCGGCGCGTTGCAGGCGCGCCAGGTCTTCTTCCCAGTGAACCAGCGCCTGGACATCAGCCTGCGCCTGGTCATACCGCTCGCGGCTGTACCCCAACGCCGCAATCTGCTCGTCGATGGCGGCAAGCGCAGCGCGCTCGGTGTGCGCGAAATCGCCCTGTGCGAGTTGGGCGCTCAACGCCGCGACGATCTGCTCCTGTTCGTGCAGCGCAGGATCTTCGCTGTCGATCTGCTGAATCTCGCGCTGCAACCCGTCAATCTTCGCCTGCACGCTTGCCTGTTCTCGACTGCGGTCTTCGAGCGCGGCAACCTGGCGTTCGACTGCGGCAATCTCGCGTTCGAGCGCATCGACCGATCCCAGTGCGTTGATCTCGGCGTCGATGCGCTTCAGTTCCTCGCGAGCCGCCGGTTCGTAATCGTTCTTCAACAGGCGCAGCGCCACATCGTCGTGCAGGCGTTGCGCCTCGATCTGCTGCTGGCGGCAGACGTCACATTTTGCCAGTTCGCTTTCAAGGCGCGCAATGCGTCCCTGCACGTCGGGGAGGGTGTTGACACGCGCCTCGATGGTGCGAATGTCGTTGCGCAGACGTTTGAGGTGCGCTTCCAGGTGATCGGCTTCGCGTTTTGCAGCCGCATACTGCTGGCGCAGCGCCTGACGTTCGCGTTCGTACTCCGCCTGGATGTGCGCAATGCCATCGTGTCCCAGTTCGCTCTTGCAGAGCGGGCAAACTTTGAGATCGGGACCGAGCAGGCGCAGTTTCTCGTTGATCTGATCGCCCTGCTTTTTGACCGTTTCGCATTCGGCGCGGATGGCGCCGATCTTTTCGGCAAGGGCGCGCTCGTCGTCGCGCAGAGTATCGAGGTGGGCGGCTTCCTGTTCGAGGCGTGCCCGTTCCGCAGTCGCTTCGGCGAGTTCGGTGCGCCAGCGCGCTTCGTGCTTCAGTTGCTCCGCCAGCGTGCGGAGTGTGCGCTTCTGCTCTTCGCGCGTGGCGACCAGCGAGTCGTGTTTCAGTTTGATGTCGCTCTCCAGTTCGGTGCGGCGCCGCAACAGTTCGTTGACGCGCCGCAGACGTTCGGTCAGCGTGGCGCGACGGGTGCGGGCAGCGGAGAGCGCTTCTGCAATCGGGGGATGTTCTGCAAGTTGGGCAGCGAGGCGCTGAAGTTCCGCTGCCAGTTTCGGGCGACGGGCGGCGCGTTCGCGCAGCGTTTGCGCCTGCGCTTCAGCGACGCGCAGATCGCTGCGCAGGGTATGTTCGGCGTTCGAGAGCGCCTGCACAATCGCGGTGCGGCGTTCCTGAAGCCGGTCGTATTCATCACGCAGCGTGGCGAGGCGGTTTCGCTCCGCTTCGGCGGCGCGCAGCAGGCGGATACCCTCCTCGATCTCGGCGCGGCGCGCAATCCAGGACTCGGCGCGCTTTTGGGTTTCCATCTGCCGATCCAGCCATTGCGCCTGATCCTCGCGTTCCCTGCGGCGTCGCTGAGTCTGGGTGTGGAGATTGTCACGGATGGTACGGACCTGTTCGAGTTTCTGCACGCTGGCAGTCGCCTCTTCGAGCGCCAGTCGCGCCGCTTCGGCGCGCGTCAGCGCATCGGTGACGCGCTCTTTGGCAGCACGCACCTCTTCCACCAGCAGGTCATAGCGTTCCGCCTGCCGGCGCAGTTCACCGATCTGTCCTTCGAGACCGCGAATCTGCCCTTCAATGCCACGCGCGCGCTCTTTCGCCCGACTCTCCAGTTCCTCGTAGAGGCTCAAACCGAGAATGTCCGCCAGCACCTGCTTGCGCTTCGCCGGCTCTTTGCGGGTAAACTCATCGGCGCGCCCCTGACGGAGGTAGGCAGAGTTGGCGAACATGTCGTAATCCATCCGCAGCGTGCGGATGATCAACTGCTGCGTTTCACGGATGCCGCCGGGAGTGAGCGAGCGCCATTCGTTCCCGTCGCGCACCTGGAAATCGAGCTGGCTCTGACCGCCGCGCTTTCCGCGAATGCGACGCCGGATGACCCGATAATCCTGCCCGTCGAGGGTGAACTCCAGTTCCACCATCATCTCAGTAGCGCCAAGCGCCACCAGGTCATCATCGCTCTTCAGGCGCGCCTCGCCCCACAGCGCCCACGTGATGGCGTCGAGCAGCGCCGACTTGCCAGCGCCATTTTCGCCCGCCAGACACGCAATGGATATGCCATCGAACTCCAGCGGCGGCACTCCTTCGCGGTAACACATAAAGTTTTGCAGCGCCAGTTTGCGGGGGATCATAGCCGTTTCACCCTGTTGTCGAACAGATGCGCGTACCAGTGTAGCCGAGGTCGGCGGTTGATGCAAGAGTGCATCGCGATCAGACGTTCAGTCGCTGAATCTGCCGGGCAATGGCAAGCACTTCCTGACGGTCGGGTGATCGGATGAGGTATGCATACGCGCCCATTGCTCGATGAAAGAGGTCGGGCATCGGTTGATGATGGACAATGCGGTCGCCGAACCGCGCCATGATCTCGGCGTGCGTGAGCGCATACGGTCGCAGGGGTTTGCGCCCGGCGTAGCACACATGGTATGGGCGCTCTGGCGGCGCCTGCCAGGGTTGATGCAGCGCCACGTGCGCCCAGGCGTCGTAGAGGTCAATGTTGCTGGCATAGTTGAACATATCGATGGTCAGACCGCCCGGCGGTCGCAGGTTGACCTCGAGCGCCACCAGTCGCCCTTCGGGGGTGCGGAAGAACTCAAAGTGAAAGAAACGTTCGCGCACGTCGAAGAGCGCCAGGATGCGCCGACCAGCCTGCTCGATATCGGGAGGGATGTTTCGTTCGGTAATGTAGAAGATATCATCGTCGTTGATCACGATCTCCATCACACCGTTGCTGTACTGCATCGACGTGAAGAAGACTGGCTCGCCATGCCGATTCGTCAGTCCATCGAACGTCTGAATGACGCCGTGGACGTACTCTTCGAGCAGATACCCCTCTGGCTTGCTCATCAGGAACGCCTCAAGTTCGGCGTCGTTGGCGATTTTGAAGGTATGGTTTGCCCCAACGCCAATGTCCGGTTTGGCAACGACCGGATACCCCACCGAAGCAACAAATGCGCGCGCACGGGCAGGTGAATCGACCAAAATCCCGCGCGCAACATCCACCTGTGCACGAGTAAAGAGGCGTTTCATCTCCGATTTGCGCTTCATGCGAGGCAGGTCGGCGATCTTCGGTCCTTCGACATTGAAATCGGTGCGCAGGTGCGCCTCAGTTTCCAGCCAGTGTTCGTTGAGCGAGTCGATGCGCTGGATTTTGCCATAGCGATGGGTAAAATAGCCGAGGGCACGCAGCACTTCATCGTAGTTGTGCAGATCCGATACGCGGTAATACTCAGTCAGGGCTGCGCGCAGATCGGGATGCAACAGGTCGTATGGTTCATCGGCAATACCGAGCACATTCGCTCCCAGATTGCGCAGGCGCACGCAGAATAGATGCCAGTTTGGCGGAAAATGCGGCGAGAGAAAGACAACGTTCATGGTTTGTTTCAAAAATGCTGACACAGGTGCTGCCTGCCTGTAAAGGCGTCGCAGCGGAGACATCACGCTGCCAGAGCGACAGCGCCAGACACATCGCTACAGAGAGATACGTCTCGAAGCAGGGTGCATGATAGCAGAAGATCAATGACGCTGCTACAGCGGCTGCAACGATGAGAAACTCAAAAGAGCAGTTGCAAGATATTCTAATGGCTATCGCGGTAATGGCAAGAAGACGGAGTTTGAGCAGAACGAGATTCTCCGGGTAAAGAACCTACCATCCCAGATAGTCGCTAATCGTTTCAACAGCGCGCGTTACACCCTGTTCGGCGTGGATCAGGCACCCAAGCGCGGCAGCGCGCACCCGGATTACGTCGTCGGTAGCGGCGACGATGGTTGCTGCCAGCAGATCCGGCGTTGCGCGGCGACGTGGCAGCGGCGGCGGTCCTGCTCCCAGTGCGGCGACACGTCTCCCCCAGAAAAACTGGTTGATGCTGACGGTATCGTTACGGTTGGGACGCCAGCGCGCAAACTGGCGGCGGTCGCGCTGGCACCGCTGTGGTGGACGGCGACGGCGACGTGCGGGAAGAGCAGATGGTGCGGCACATACGGCACAACCAGGATGTCGCGGCGACCGGTCGCCAGCCGTGCTGCTTCTGGTGCGCCAATCAGAATGCCACGCCGTTGTGCCAGGGTCAGCGCCGTTATTGCCAGAACAGCGTCGTCGTTCAGTCGCTGCCCTCCCATGCTGCCAAAACCGATAGCAACTGGCGGGTCGCCATTTGTCAGGAAGTCGGCAATTTCAGACGACAGACGTTCGTTGGGGTCATCGAGAAACCAGTAGTCGGCAACGGTATGGTGTCGTGACCAGTCGATCGGGCGTCGGAACGACACGTTGGGACTGAAGCCGTAGATGAACGGTGCGCGCGACTGCCGCGCCTGCGCGAAGGGGTCGAGCGGCGCGTGGCGCGGACCGGGCGCGCGCAATTGCCATCGGCGCAGCACAGTGCGCCACGGGAGCCACGTGGTCAGTTCGACGATGGAATAACTCAGGCGCGCCAGACGATGGTGTATGGGCAACAGTGGCGACGAAAAGCGTGCAGTGGACGTGATCGGTTGCAGCGGCGCCCAGATGCACGGCAGTTCGAGTGCGGTGGCGATCAGTTGCCCCCAGCAACTTGCCAGCGACACGATCAACGCATCACTTTCGCGGCACGCTTCGGTTGCCGAATCGATCATGCGCGCATACACTGCCTGTGCCCGGCAAATGTACCGCAGCGTCGCAGCAGCGCCGCGCAGCGCCCCCCGATCGAGAGTCAGCGCCGCATCGTCGGAGCGGAGCAGATCGCTGGGATTGCCTTCAACGCACCTCCACAGCAGACCGTGCGCCTGAACGAGTGGCGCATAGTGCGCGTGAGTCGCCACTCGAACGACATAACCGGCGTTACGCAACCCGACGCCGAGCGCAACCAGCGGTCGGACATCGCCTAGCGTCCCGCTCACCAGGAGCGTGATCGTCCGGCGCATGTCGCGCCCTTCATTCCTCATTCGTCGGTTCAGGCGTCCAGCCTTCGGGTTTCGCTTCGCCTTCGCCAAAGAAGAAGACTTCCGCCTGCTGCATCATCAACTCGGTTGCGCGGGGATCGACCATGCTCAGTCCGTAGTGGTTGATAATCAACAATGCCTGATCCATCCACATATTCCACGCCTGTTGCGATACATTCTCGTAAATGCGCTTTCCCAGCTCACCAGGGTAGGGAGGGCGGGGCAAACCCGGCAGTTCACGCCCGAGTTTGACGCATTTGACCATTCGTGGTGCGCTCATGATTGTCTCCAGTTGGCAAATCGTTACGACGCGTAATTCACCTTTCCCTGCGGTAGTATACTACCACATGGTATGCTCACCCACACGGCGGTGAAATCCGGGTGAAGGATGCGGTTGGAGAGAAAGTTATGGATATTGCTATTCCACGGTCCCACGCACCCGACGAACACCGGGTCGCGCTGACGCCTGCTGGCGTTCACTCGCTGATCGTCGCCGGACACACTGTGTTCGTCGAAAGTGGTGCTGGCGATAGCGCAGGATTCACCGACGCATCGTACAGTGCAGCTGGAGCGCATATCGCTTACGGTCCTGAAGAAATCTATGCGCGCGGCGATCTGTTGTTGACCGTTGATGGCGTGCCCGATCATGCCCTGCCGATGGTACGTTCCGGGCAGATCGTATGTGGTTTCCTGCATCTATCGGTCATGCCGCGCCGGATCATTGACAGTCTGGCAGCGGCTGGCGCTTCAACGCTGAGTTACGAGGCGATCCGACGCGATGATGGCATTGCGCCAGTACTCCTGCCGATGAGCGAGATATGCGGGCGCCTGATGCCACAACTGGCAGCGCATCTGCTGGAAACACCGAGTGGCGGGCGCGGCACGCTACTGGCGCCAGTCCCCGGCGTGCCGTCAGCAGAGGTGGTCATTCTGGGCGCCGGTCGGGTTGGCGGTAATGCTGCGTATGGCTTCAGTTCATGGGGTGTGCAGACGACGGTGCTCGACCAGGATGTGGAGCGGCTGCGCGCTGTCGAGCAGATCTGTCGTGGGCACGTTACGACCCGGCTGGCGACCGAGAGTGCACTGGTGCATGTGTTGCCTTTTGCCGATGTGGTTGTTGGAGCTGTGAAGGTGCCGTATGGTCGTGCGCCTAAACTGGTGAGTGCCGCGATGGTAGCGACGATGAAGCCACGTAGCGTCATTATCGATGTGGCGATTGATGAAGGTGGATGTATTGAGACCAGCCGCCCAACTACGCATAGCAACCCCACCTATCTGGCGTCGGGAGTTTTGCACTATGCTGTGCCGAACATTCCGAGCGCTGTGGCACGCACCGCATCGCATGCCCTGAATAATGCGTTGCTGCCTTTCGTGCTGCGCATTGCAGCGCAGGGGCTGGAACAGGCGGCAGAGCAGGATCGTTCAATCGCGCGCGGTATCGGTCTCTACCACGGGCAGCCGTACACTACGCGCATCGAGCAGGCGCTTGAGCATTCGTGAAATCCGTAGTTTGTCGAGCGTTGCTGGCGCTGAAAGGTTTGTTGTGTTTATTGACCGGGTACGATTTCGAGGGGGCGCCAGCAGACGGCGATCAGTGCGTGACGTGCGCAGGCATCCTGGCGTTCTGGCAATTGCGACGTTCTATGAGATATTGTCAACGCCACGAGGCGTAACTCTCCCATCTATCATGAGCGGGAGGGTTGTTCTTTGCCGGGTATGCAACCAGAATGCGGAGATTGTGTTATGCCACGCACGCTGACGACAGGAACACGCGAAATGACCGCCGAAGAGGCGGTGGAGTTGATAGAATCGAACCATCGCGTCTACATCGGTGGGGGATGCGGCGTCCCTCTGCCGCTGCTCCAGGCGCTCGTTGCGCGCGCTTCCGAGTTGCGCAATGTCGAGATCATTCACATGCTGACAGCGGGAGAAGATCCGACGACAGCGCCGGATCTTGCGGCGTCATTTCGCCATAATGCGCTCTTCATCGGGCACAACACCCGGCGCGCTGTGCACGAAGGGCGCGCCGATTTTACGCCGATATTCCTGAGCGAGATTCCGAAGTTGTTTCGGAAAGGCATTCTGCCGCTCGATGTCGCCATGATCCAGGTATCGCCGCCCGATCGCCACGGTTTTTGCTCGCTGGGAGTGGAGGTGGGATGCACCCTGCCGGCTGCGCGAACGGCGCGGATCGTGATTGCAGAAGTCAATGCCCGTATGCCGCGCACCCTTGGCGACAGTTTCATTCACGTCTCGCGTCTGACGGCGATGGTCGAAACCGACCGCCCACTGCTGGAACTGCCGCAGGGTGAGACGAACGGCGTTGCGCAGGCGATTGGGCGCCATATTGCGGAACTGATCCCGGATGGCGCAACGCTACAACTCGGCATTGGCGCCATTCCAGACGCCGTGCTTTCGAACCTGCGCGGCAAACGGCACCTGGGCATTCACACCGAACTGTTCTCCGACGGAGTGATCGGCCTGGTCGAGTCTGGAGTCATCGATGGTGAACTGAAAACCATTCACCAGGGAAAGGTGGTCGCCGGCTTCATCCTCGGCAGTCAACGCTGTTTCGACTGGGCACACAACAACGCAATGGTGGAAATGCACCCGACGGACTACGTGAACGATCCATTCGTCATTGCGCAGCACAAGAACATGGTTGCCGTGAATTCGGCGTTGCAGGTCGATCTGACCGGTCAGGTCTGCGCTGACAGCATCGGGACGCGCCTGTACAGCGGGGTTGGCGGGCAGCTCGACTTTATTCGCGGCGCGTCGCGCTCGGAGGGGGGCATCCCGATCATCGCCATTTCATCGACGGCGCGTGATGGCGCGATTTCGCGCATCGTGCCGACGCTCGAGGTCGGCGCTGGCGTCGTCACCACGCGCTACGATGTGCACTTTGTAGTGACCGAGTATGGTGTGGCGGACCTGTACGGGCGCACCCTGGCGCAACGTGCGCGCGCGCTGATCAATATCGCCCATCCTGCGTTTCGTGATCAACTGACCGAAGCAGCGAAGAAACTGCACTATATCTGACACCTACTCGCTCGCACGCACCAGAATGAGCGGCGTGGTCGTTGCGTGCAGCACTTTATCCGCCACGCTGCCGAGCGCCCAGCGGCGCAGCCCGCTGTACCCGTGCGTTGCCATCACAATCAGGTCAACGTCCATCTCACGCGCTTCATCAATAATAACTTCAGCAGGATAGCCGATAATGGCGCAGGTGAGAACGCGCGGCGCCTCGGCGCGCAGGGATGCCGCTTCGGCTTTCAACTCATCCAGAGCGTACTCATAAAGGGCGTTCAGGGTTTCGCTGTTCTCGACGAGTGGACGCCCCAGCACCGGCGCGCCGATGTACGCCTCGATCATGGGCACAACAGCGCGAAGCAGGATAAGTTCGGCACGCGCTGCGCGCGCTATTTCGCTCGCAAGCGGCAGCGCCTGCCGCGACAAGCCCGGAGCCGTCGAGCGGTGTGAGAATGCGGTGCGGCGGTTGCACAACCGGCTGCGCCTGACCGCGCACCAGGAGCACCGGCGCATCGGTGGCGTGAATAACTTTATCGGCGACACTGCCGAGCGCCCAGCGGCGCAAACCGCTGTACCCGTGGGTTGCCATTGCAATCAGCGCACCGGGCATGTGCGCGGCTGCAACTTCGACGATCGTTTCCGCCGGTGAACCGGTACGTACTTCGCTCGTGACCTCAATCCCGGCGCTGCGCAGCATCTGCGCCTGTGTATCAAGATACGCCTGCGCCTGCTGGTGCAGTTCCTCCATCACGTCGTTGTGATGATCGCGTCGCGCCGCTTCGCTCTCCGGAGCGCCATATACCGAGATCAGCACCTGCGCCCACGACTCGCTGTCGCCAGGGGGAGTCGCCGGAACGACGCGCAACAGATGAACGTGCGCGTCCAGAAGCGGCGCCAGTGTGCGTACATGTGGCATCACCTGAGCAGCCAGTTCGGAACCATCGAGTGGTACAACTATGGTATGCATTGTCTTCCTCCTCCTTGAGGCGCACCTGTATGCAGCATAGCATATCACATACGGCTCATTGGAATGGAATATTTACCCCACGTGGCGTCCTCACAACGCGGTGATACGATGTTGCGATACCTTTACGCATTGTACTGGCATCTTTCCTGCACCCATCCGTTAAGATCGCGTATAGTGAAGATGTACGTATCAGCCCTGATCGCACTCAATGGAGAGGTGATCGCAATGTTCCGCAACATTCTTGTCGCTGTTGACGGCTCACCCTTGTCGTCGCGGGCAATCGACGTAGCAGTCGATATTGCAAAGCATTACAACGCAAAACTGTGTCTGCTCCATGCATTCCCGCACGTTTCCGATCTTCTTGGGACACCCGAATACGAACGCCTGCTCGAAACGCGCATGCTGATCGGTCAGTCGCTGATCGAGGCTGCGCGCACCCAGGTAGGCGATCAGGCGGAGGTTGATGTGCAGTTGCTGGAAGGACCGCCCGCGCAGGCGATCCTGCGCGTCGCGGAGGAGGAGAACTTCGATCTTATCGTGATGGGATCACGCGGGCACAGCCCGCTCGTCGGTCTGCTCCTGGGCAGCGTGAGCAGCACCGTTGCGCAGCGGGCGCACTGTCCGGTCTTGATTGTTCACTAGATGCTGATACCATTACAGCACATGCGGTATCATTGAGTGAGGAGGCGCGCATGTGCCGATCGATCCTTGTGCCGCTCGACGGTTCGGCGTTCAGTGAGCATGCGCTGCCACTGGCGCTCTCCGTCGCGCGACGATCGGGCGCGCAACTCTATCTTGCCCACGTACTGTCCGGGCGTGGCGGTCTGAGCAATGGGACGGATCGCGCCACGGCAGCAAGTCGAACGGTTTATCTCGAACGTCTGGCGCAGCAGATCGAGAATCAAGCGGTGCGCGCGCCGATCACGTCGATCCTTACCGGACCCGTCGCCGATACGCTGCTGGATTACGCCCGCTCAATCCGGTGCGACCTGATCGTTCTGACAACCCATGGTCGGGGGGCGCTGTCGCGTCTCTGGCTTGGGAGCGTTGCCGATGTCATTGTGCGACGTTCACCGGCGCCGGTGATGCTCGTGCGCCCCCATCAGCCAACACCCAACGCGAAGATCGAGCGTCCCCTGCGGCGGGTGCTGATTCCGCTCGATGGATCGCCGCTGTCAGAGGCGATCATTGAGCACGTCGTCCGTATCGGGCGCATCATGGACTTCGAGTATACGTTGCTGCGTGTTGTCGATCCTGCGGCTCTGGGTATTTCGCCGCGTGATGAGGAAACGGCCGACTCGACAATGCTTCAGCCGCTCAAAGACAGAGCGCAAATGTATCTGGATCGGCAGGCGGAGGAATTGCGTGCGCAGGGGTTGCAGGTTGAAGCCGTGGTGACGGTGGGAGAGCCGGCTTCGAGCATTCTCGCTTATGCGCGGGCGCATGGGAGTGACATGATTGCGATGGCCACCCACGGACGCGGCGGGGTTTCACTGGTGCTGCTCGGCAGCGTCGCGGATAAAGTGTTGCGCGGAGCGTCATTGCCGATGTTGCTGTACAGCCCGGGGGCAAAGTTCAGGCATTGACCCCCTGAAAAGACGTGTGGATCTGGTATCGTTGCAGGAGCACAGCGGCGTCATCGTCGCTCAGCGGCGTTTGCCATCCATCGACGGCTTGCGCCGCGCCGGAGGGATGCAGATCGAGCGTGACGACATCATCGACCCAGGGCCTGACAATGCTGAGAATGGATGGATCGGCGCGTGGTGTTGCGAGAATGCACGCAACCGGATGGTAGCGTCGCAATGCCTGAAGCGCGGCTAATTGCGCCAGCCCGCTGTTCAAACCATCATCAACCAGGATAATTGGTCGCCGGATGTCGAGCGGTAGGGGACGTCCCTGGCGATAGAGCTGGATCAGGTCAGGGAGGTTTGACTGCTCTGCTCTGATAACATCCCAGACGATGGTCGGCGTCACGCCGGGTAGACGCAGGATGGCGCCGTTCAGACACAACCCGCCCGACTCGCTGATCGCACCGGCGGCAATCGCAGGATGGGCGCGCACCCGAAACTCGCGGGTGACAATGACATCCACCCCAAGACGGAGCGATCGCGCCAGTTCCCCCCCAACCGCCACTCCTCCTGGCGGAATGGCCAGCACGATTGCATGCGCACCACGGAACCGCTTCAGCGTCGATGCGAGTCTTCGACCTGCCATTGCGCGATCTTCGTAGCGATCATCGCATCCTATCAGCGGCGCTCCGTAGACTGGCTCGATCACGGGAGGTTTCATAACCGGCTATCGCGTTTCCATTATCGTCCGACACTCTGATCCTGTGCGACCAGATAGACGAACTGCTTGCAATCACGTCCGGGGATCGGCGTGTGGCGCTCCGGTCGATCCAGCATGCAGCCGATTCCGTTGAAGTAGCGGCAGTTGTCGCAGCGGTGCAGGTGGTAGTGACAACGCCAGCACTGATCGTCACGACCGATATTTTCGAGCGAGCGCCCGCGCAGGACGGCGCCGCAATGATGGCATACCAGCGTTGGTCGAGCGGCGTCTTGTAACTCACTGCCGGTTGCCAGCGCGATCTGCAAGCGGAAAAGATCGCTCTCGGTGATGATGCCAACAACTCGCCCCTCGTCATCGACAACGGGTAATCCGCCGATTTTGTGCTTCAACATCAACCTGGCAGCATCAAGGGTCGATGCGTCCGGTGTGATGGTAATGACATGACGGGTCATACACTCGGCGACAGTCACCCGATCCAGCAGGGCGCGCCATTCATAATAACTGAGCGTCGTGTCGACAGGTTGGGCGCTGCGCAGGTCGCCGCGCGTGATAATGCCCGCCAGTTTGCCGTTTTCGACGATCGGCAACCGTCGGATACGCCGCTGCTCCATCAGGCGTTGCGCTTCGGCGAGCGTGGCGGTTGGGGCGATGACAATCACGGGGGTGCTCATCCAGTCAGCCACTCGTTGATCTTTCATGTGATTCCTCCAACGCGCGGCAGGTCTACGATGTCTGGATGTACTGTACCATGCTGCATTGCAGCAAAAAGAAAAGAAACAATTACGTATGGAGAGTATGCGTTTACATGCGTGCTGTTGTTCGCCGCATCCGGGTAGGGGTTGGGTGGTGAATCTGTTACCGCAGGTGATAACCTGTTACGCCACACACGATGTATGGCGGGCTACAATTTTGTTAAGCGTTCGAATCATGCATCGGTTGCTGTGCTGCCTGGACCGTGCGTTCAGACGGTCATCGCGCATGGCAATGATCCAGAAAGGAGAACTTCAATGGCGAAGACATCTTCATCTTCCGGGCGACGCGCTTCAGTGCCTGCCGAGGAGGAGATCCGCTTCTGGATGCGCGCTCCGGCAGTCACAGTCAACCTGGCGGCGCCGGTGAGCGAGGCGCTGGCGCTGATGCGCGAACATAACGTTCGCCGATTGCCGGTGGTTATCGATACCGGCGAACTGCGCGGCATCATCACGCAGGGCGATATTCGCGGGGCGGATCTGCTGCGGGTCGCGGGGATGGATCCGTTCGATATTGCCGATGCCCTGCGGCGGATCAAGGTGTACGAGGTGATGTCGGAGGATCCGATTACGGTGACGCCGGAAACAAGCCTGCGTGAGGCGGCGATGCTGATGATTGAGAATAAGATCGGCGGGTTGCCGGTGGTGGACGAGAATCGTATGGTGGTCGGCATCATTACCGAAAGTGACCTGTTCGAGGCGCTGGTGCATGTGCTGGAAAGCCGGGACAGAGAAGAAACTGCGTGATGCGTCTGTTCCGTCAGGGATGACGTGAAAGGGGAAGGTGTCAGGCAGGCGCGTTCGGAATATGCTGCCATACGCTGATGTGATCAGGCGGGCGAAGGCTATGTTTCACCCGCCTGTTTGTATGTTCGTCGCCTGGAAGGTGCGTGGTGGGCATAGCCTGAGTGAGACGCCTGTGCTACAATGTCGGTGACGATCCGGACACGCAGGCAGAGGTGGAACCTATGAGCGCGACGTTGACCGATCAGGCGAATGCCGTCAGGCCGACGGATACTGAACCCTTCTACGGCTGGCGGTTTATCCGTCGGGAACTGCCGGATGGAACCATTGAGTGGGATCAGGTTCCGTTAACGTATGAAGACGTGCTGCACCCGGAAGAGGGGGATCAGGTGACCCACAGCAGTATCCATCAGCGACGCTGGCATTACCTGCGTGAGGTGTTCGAGCGCCAGGTCGCCGATGACCCGTCGGCGGTCGTGCTGGACGATGTGCGGATCGAATGGGATGTGCCCGATCTCAGGCCGCATGGTCCCGATCTGATGGTTATTTTTGGGGTGCGTGAGCGCAAGAACTGGAGCACCTTTCGCGTCGCCGAAGAGGGGGTGCGACCGGCGCTGATTGTCGAAATCACGTCTCCGGAGACGCGCGGGCACGATGTGATGACGAAGGTCGATCACTACGAAATGGCAGGAGTTCCGCTCTATGTTATCGTTGATGCGGTCGAGCGGCGTGGACAGCCTGGGGTGCGGTTGATCGGGTATACGCTGACGCCGGAAGGGTATCGGGTGCTGGCGCCGGACGATCAAGGGCGATTGTGGCTGGCACCGGTGCGCGTCTGGTTAGGGGTGCGCGACGGAGAAATCATCTGCTATGATGAGTCCGGTCGTCCGTTAGGGGATCACCTGGCGCTGGCGCGTGCGTTGCAGGAGGAGGAGCAGGCGCGGCGCGAGGCGGAAGCCCGCGCGGTTGCGGAGGAGCAGGCGCGGCGCGAGGCGGAAGCCCGCGCGGTTGCGGAGGAGCAGGCGCGGCGCGAGGCGGAAGCCCGCGCGGTTGCGGAGGAGCAGGCGCGGCGCGAGGCGGAAGCCCGCGCAATGGAAGCGGAAACACGCGCAACCGCTGAACAACGTGCGCGCGCGGCTGCCGAAGCGCGGGTGCGGGAACTTGAGGAAGCGCTCCGGCGGACGCAGCAGAACCTATAGCCTGGATCTCATCGCCAGGGAAATATGGTCTTTGAGTAATTATTCCGCTCTAGCCCGCGCAGGCGGGCTTCGCCTTGCATAGCCGAGGGCTTATGATCTTTATAAGTCCGGTATAGCCCGCGCAGGCGGGCTTTGCCCTGGCTAGCCGAGGGCTTATGGTCTTTGAGTAATTATTCCGCTCTAGCCCGCGCAGGCGGGCTTCGCATTCCGTAGCCGAGGGCTTATGGTCTTTGAGTAATTATTCCGCTCTAGCCCGCGCAGGCGGGCTTCGCATTCCGTAGCCGAGGGCTTCAGCCCGACGGCTAGCGCAGTATAGCGGATTTAATGCTCAATCTCCATCAGCCCGACGGCTAGCGCAGTATAGCGGATTTAATTTTCAATCTCCATCAGCCCGACGGCAAGAGGCGCATATGGATTAAATTCTCAATCCCCATATCAGCGCGTAGTCTCACCTGTTCTCAGAAATTAGAATACCCCTGCCCCTAGCAGCAGAACAGCTGACGACTCACGATATCCACGACCGCAATGCCTCTGCTTCGTCAGTTGCTTCCCACGGCAGATCGAGGTCTGAGCGACCGACATGACCATACACTGCCAGTCGGCGATAGAGATCGCCGTGACACATCGTTGCCAGTTGTCGCAGGCGTAAACGACGGATAATCCCTCCAGGACGAAAGTCAAAGTGCCTGGCAACCCTATCAGTCAGCGTATCGTCATCAAGGCGACCAGTGCCGTATGTTTCGACACGCACGCTAACCGGTTCAGCGATACCAATTGAGTAACTCAGTTGTACTTCGCACTGCTCTGCGAGACCTGCGGCAACGATATTCTTTGCGGCATGACGTGCCGCATATGCGCCAATCCGGTCGATGCGGGTCGGGTCTTTTCCGCTCAGCGCTGCGCTACTCTGTCGTGAAAAGCCGCCATACGTATCGACGCCATTCTTGCGTCCGGTCAACCCGGCGTGCAGTGCGGGTCCCCCCTCGAATACCGCACCTTCAGGATTGATCTGAATTCTGGTGCGCTCGTCCGGCGCGAATGGTTGATCGGCAAACGCGGGTCGGATGACCTGTTCGATCAGGTCGGTGTGTAGTGTTGCCAGCGATACCCGTGAGTCCTGCTGACTGGCAAGCAGAGTGATACTATCGATGCGATGCGGCATGCGACCGACGAAGGCGATGCCGACCTGACACTTCGCGTCGGGTGCCAGATAACGAAGTGTTTTTCGACGCACACCGTCATACTGACGCATCAGACGGTGAGCGCACCAGAGCGGCAGCGGCGCCAGATCCGGCGTATGCGTGCAGGCGTAGCCGAACAGGGTGACATTCTCCTGCGCCGTCAGGTGGGAAAGACCCTCTTCATCGAGCACGATTTCGTCGAAACGTGGACGGAGACCGTTCATTTCACTCAGACTGGTCATAACTGTGCAGGTACGTCCGTTGAAAGCGCCCTGGTCGTAGCCGATATCGAGGATGATTTCGCGTGCTGTGTTGGGGATATCAACCACTGCGTCAGCGGCGACCTTGACCGACACGAACAGGATGCCGGTCGAAACGGCGCACTCGGCGACAACTGATGCGAACGGGTCCTGACGCAGGTAGTGCCCGACAAGTGCGTCACTGATCTGGTCGCATAGTTTGTCCGGATGCCCCGCACTGACCGACTCGGATGTGAAAATGTAGTGCGACGCCATCTCCTCACCTCTCCTCTTGTTGTATCTCCCTCCTGTTTTGCGTATACATGATTTCTTTTGCGAGCTCATTGATCAGCAAGGGCGTGGCAGAAATGCCAGCAACGATTGCCCAATCGAGCAATCCAAGCGGCGTTACACCCAGAATGCCACGCAATCCTGGAAGAATCGTTGCCATCACCTGTAGACCAATGCTACCGCCGACAGCCAGTGGCAGATATCGATTGGGCGGGCATGCACCTAGGAACAAAAATACTGTGGCGTTCCGAACGGCAACTGAGAGCGTGAAGTAATTGTGCGATCGTGATCGTTGCAAAGGCAAGTGTGCTGGCGCGTGGTCCGACACCGTAACGAGTCAAACCAATCCCATAAGCAGTCAGCGTGGCAGCAGTCAGAAGTGCACCTTCAACTCCGATGCGTTGCAGGTCGGCGCGCGAAAACATCGGTGCCCGCGGATCGCGGGGTGGACGTGACATAACGTCCGCTTCTGGCAGTTCGACACTCAGTGCCAGTTCGGGGAAGATATCGGTAACCAGATTGATCCAGAGCAACTGGATCGGGTTCAGCGGTTCGCCTGCGCCAATGGCAATCGCCAGCAGCGTTACGGCAATCTCGCTGGTATTGCTCGCCAGGATGAAGTGCACTGCCTTCTTGATATCGTCGTAGATAGCGCGCCCCTGCTCGACCGCGATGATAATCGTTTGCAGGTTGTCGTCACGGATGACGATATCAGCGACTTCCTGTGCCAGTTGACTGCCATCTTGCCCCATGGCGATGCCAATATCGGCGGCGCGCAGCGCAGGACCGTCATTAATGCCGTCGCCGGTCATGGCAACGACACGTCCGGCGCGCTGCAGCGCCTGTACAATGCGCAGCTTGTGTGCCGGACTGACGCGCGAAAAGATGTCAATGCGTTGCGCCAGTGACCGCAGCACATCAGGTGGCACGTGTTCGAGCTGAGCGGCGTCAATCCCTTCCAGATGCCCATCGCGGCGCAACCCGATCTGGCGGGCAATTGCGTAAGCAGTGGCGCTCTGATCGCCGGTGACCATAATTGGGTGCAGACCGGCAGCGCGAAAACGTGCCATCAATTCGCGCATTCCGGGTCGTGGCGGGTCGGCGATACCTGCCAGACCAACCCAGATCAGATCACGCCGTTCGTCTGATAGATCGTTGCCATACGTATACGCAACGCCGAGCACTCGCAGCGCCTGACCGGCCATCCGCTCATTTTCGGTTACAATGCGCGTCCGATCACGGTCGCCGAGCGGTTGAACAATCCCCTGGCACAGGTGATGGCTGCACATTGCCAGCACCTGATCCGGCGCTCCCTTGATCGCCATCAGTTCATTACCGCCGGTGGCGTGCCAGGTGACCATGTAGTTGCGCTGGGTGCTTCGCAACTGTACACGCAGGATCGGATATTGCTGCCGCAGTGCGATGACATCGATGCCAGCATCGAGCGCTGCGCGTACCAGCGCGATTTCGGTCGGCGTTCCCCACAGTTGGGGTGCACCTTTGTTCATCTCAATACGCACGTCGCTGCAGAGCGCAGTGAGTTGCAAAAGATAGATCAGTTCACCTGCGCTCGCACCGCTGGTTTCATCATCCTCCTGCTGGAACGTTGCCGCTTCGTGACGGAAGCGGGTCATTCCGGCGAATACCGTGACCAGCGTCATCTGATTCAGGGTGATCGTTCCGGTCTTGTCCAGGCACACATCTTGCACCGCGCCAAGCGTCTCAACCGCGACCAGGCGACGAACCAG
>AFSR01001280.1_pt1 | contig 20061 bp, 16 predicted proteins | sample 296848 | NCBI WGS metagenome assembly AFSR01 (sample SAMN02954305, study PRJNA68063) | hot springs metagenome | biome: terrestrial; feature: Mushroom and Octopus hot springs; material: microbial mat core samples; isolation source: Yellowstone National Park Mushroom and Octopus hot springs ...
ATAGGCTATGCGCAACCTGTTTTCGAGCAACGCTCACTTAGAGAAGTGTTGAACCCTGATGGCACCTTGAAGCAAGGGGTGCAGGGGTCGTTTAAGGTAGAAGGCTACACAATGCGCATCGGTAAAAATGGTGAGCCGATTTTCCTGCCACAGCTTCAGAGTGCAGTAATTGGTACATGGGATACGCAGTTTGGCTTACCCTTTCCCGGCGTTGCTGGAGATGTGTATGCACTTGCCATTGATGGGAATGGGAATGTCTATGTTGGTGGCCGTTTCAGTGCGGTAGGTGGTGTGAACATAAATGTAAGTAATGTCGCACGCTACAATCCTAACAGCGGCACATGGGACAACCTCGGCGGCGGGGTGACCAGCAGTGGTGGTGTATGGTGGTCGGTTTATGCCCTTGCGGTGTCTGGAAATGATGTGTATGTGGGGGGCTTTTTCGACCAAGCAGGCGGTTCGTTTGGATTCAACAGTGTCGCACGCTACGATGGCATTACATGGGACAACCTCGGCGGCGGGGTGAGTTTTGGTGGGTATGGTGGTCAGGTTTATGCCCTTGCGGTGTCTGGAAATGATGTGTATGTGGGGGGCTTTTTCGACCAAGCAGGCGGTTCGTTTGGATTCAACAGTGTCGCACGCTACGATGGCATTACATGGGACAACCTCGGCGGCGGGGTGAGTTTTGGTGGGTCTGGTGGTGTGGTTAATGCCCTTGCGGTGTCTGGAAATGATGTGTATGTGGGGGGCTTTTTCGACCAAGCAGGCACAGGCAGTGGTGCTGTATTTGCAAACAATGTGGCACGCTACAATCCTAACAGCGGCACATGGGACAACCTCGGCGGCGGGGTGAGTTTTGGTGGGTATGGTGGTGTGGTTAATGCCCTTGCGGTGTCTGGAAATGATGTGTATGTGGGGGGCTTTTTCGACCGAGCAGGCGGTTCGTTTGGATTCAACAATGTCGCACGCTACGATGGCATTACATGGGACAACCTCGGCGGCGGGGTGAGTTTTGGTGGGTTTGGTGGTGTGGTTTATGCCCTTGCGGTGTCTGGAAATGATGTGTATGTGGGAGGCATTTTACGCAAGCAGGCAGTGTGAGCGCAAACAATGTGGCACGCTTCAATGTGGGAACGAACAGTTGGCGTGCGCTGGGCACAGGCACTCAGAACGGCGTGGATCGTGAGGTTCGTGCCCTTGCGGTGTCTGGGAATGATGTGTATGTGGGGGGCTTTTTCAACCGAGCAGGCGGCGTTCCTTCAACCTTCATCGCACGATTCATTCCCACTCCACCTAACGCCGCTGCTACACAATCCGTAACCTCAGACGGGCTTGTCTGCTTCTCCCCAACCGGCGTCTGCATCAACTTCACGGACGTCTCAGGCTCAGGCACCTGCACCGTAGAGCGCTACGATACACCTCCCAGCAATGTCGCCTTCAGCGGTTCAGCTCCCACCAATGTCAGCCAGTACTACTTCATCATCACCGCCGCGGGCTTTAGCTTCACTCAAGCCGAACTGCGCTTCAACCGCACCCAAATCCCCAACGCCGGCATCGGCAATCCTCAAACCGTCAATGTCTATCGCCGTCCTACGCCAGGTAGCGGCACTTTCAGCCTCTTGCCCAACACTTTTGACCCCAGCGCACCTGACGAAGTGCGTGCCACCACCACTTCGTTCAGCGAGTTTATCTTGGGCAGCAACGACCCCGACAACCCCCTGCCCGTGGAGCTATCAGCCTTCACAGGTGTTGCCACACCAACTGGCGTGCGCCTGCAATGGACCACACAGTCGGAGCAAAACAACGCCGGCTTTGAGGTGCGGCGCAAAACCGCTGGCGAGGATTTTGTAACCATTGCCAGTTACCGCTTTGACCCGAGTTTGCGTGGCAAGGGCACTACCAGTACCACTACGACCTACAGCTTTGTAGATGCCACGGTGGAAGCAGGCAAGACTTACACTTATCGTTTGCGGTCAGTGGATTATGATGGCACGATTCACGACTATGCGCAAACGGTTAGTGTAGAGGTGCGAGAGCCAGTGCAGGCGCGGGTGTATGAGTATGCATTGGAGCAGAACTATCCCAATCCGTTCAATCCGACGACGACGATTCGCTATAGTTTGAAGGAGACGGGCAAGGTGAGTTTGCGCGTCTATGATGTGATGGGTCGTGAGGTGAAGGTGTTGGTAGATGGGGTTCAGGGTGCTGGGGAGTATTCGGTGGTGATGGATGCGACGGGGTTGAGTAGTGGGGTGTATGTGTATCAGTTGCGGGCTGGGGGTTATGTTTTCACGAGGAAGATGATGTTGGTGAAGTAGTTGAGATTTAAAGGTGAAGAGTTAAAAGTAGGGGGCAGGTTCATAATCTGCCCCTTATGTTTTTGACCATACTGTTTGACCTCACCCTGTTTCGGCGTTGCCGAAACGTCCCTCTCCTTGTGAAGGAGAGGGACAACAGGGTGAGGTTTGCCATCCTCAACTTGTCATGCTGAGCAAAGCGAAGCATCCACAACTGGATTCCTCACTGGCGTTCGGATGGAGAGTGCTTGGAATAACAGCGCGACCTCACCCTGTTTCAGCGTTGCTGAAACGTCCCTCTCCTTGCGAAGGAGAGGGACAAAAGGGTGAGGTTGCCATCTTCAATTTGTCATGCTGAGCGAAGCGAAGCATCCATACTGGATTGACCTCACCCTGTTTCGGCGTTGCCGAAACGTCCCTCTCCTTGTTGAAGGAGGGGGACAAAAGGGTGAGGTTTGCCATCCTCATCCTGTCATGCTGAGCGAAGCGAAGCATCTATGCACTGGATTCCTCACTGCGTTCGGAATGACATCTTCGCTCTTGTCATGCTGAACGAAGCGTAGCGCAGTGAAGCATCCACGCACTGGATTCCTCGCTCACGCTCGGAATGACAAACTGCTCGGAGTGCCACCTTTGGCCTGTCATGCTGAGCGAAGTGAAGCATCCATACTGGATTGACCTCACCCTGTCTGCTGGCGCAGACGTCCCTCTCCTTGTGAAGGAGAGGGACAAAAGGGTGAGGTTTGCCATCCTCATCCTGTCATGCTGAGCGAAGCGAAGCATCCATACTGGATTGACCTCACCCTGTCTGCTGGCGCAGACATCCCTCTCCTTGTTGAAGGAGAGGGACAAAAGGGTGAGGTTTGCCATCCTCATCCTGTCATGCTGAGCAAAGCGAAGCATCCACGCACTGGATTCCTCGCTCACGCTCGGAATGACAAACTGCTCGGAGTGCCACCTTTGGCCTGTCATGCTGAGCGAAGCGAAGCATCCATACTGGATTGACCTCACCCTGTCTGCTGGCGCAGGCATCCCTCTCCTTGCGAAGGGGAGGGACAAAAGGGTGAGGTTACTATCTTCACCCCAGCAGTTCAAACTTTCAGCAAAAGTTGTATCTTTGAGCGCCATTCAACTTTATCCGTAAATAAGTAGTCCATGAAATTGTGCATCTGGCTTGTTCTTGCATGGCTCATTCCATGCTTTGGATACACGCAAGCCAAACGCTCCTCTTCCGACCTTCCTAAACTTGTCATCGCTATTGTTATAGACCAATTTCGCTACGATTATCTTGAGCGCTTTGAAGCCTACTACCTTCCTGCCACACGCACTTCTGGTGGATTTAAGCGCCTCCTTAAACATGGTGCGCTCTTTACCAATGCGCATTACCGCTACATCAATACCTACACGGCTCCGGGACACAGCACCCTTTTTACAGGCGTTTTGCCTGCAAAGACTGGGATTGTTGCCAACGAGTGGATAGACCGCAGCACTGGGCAGACCGTCTACTGCGTTGCGGATACCACTGTCTTTGCTGTCGGTATTGAGCCACGTAGCAGTGCTGGGCGCATGTCGCCGCGCAACGTTCTGACTGAAACGGTCATAGATCGCTTCAAAGCCGCTTCTCCAAATAGTAAGGTGATTGGTATTGCCCTAAAAGACCGTGGGGCAATTTTGCCTGCTGGCAAGACGGCTACAGCTGCATACTGGTTCGATGCTGCCAGTGGCAAATGGATTTCAAGTTCATACTACTTTCCAAACGGAGAATTGCCACAGTGGGTACAGGCTTTTAATGATAGACGCCTACCTGAAAGCTACCTTGGCAAGGTTTGGACGCGTCTTTTGCCCGATACAGCTTACCCGATGCCCGATACTGTTCAAGGCGAAAGTACTTTGTTAGGTGAAACTCTTCCAGTTTTCCCTCATAAAATTGTCGATATCTCGACTTCAAATGACCCGCGCCTGCGACGTCTCAAGCGCTTCGATGTGATTGCCCCAACTCCCTTTGGTAATGAGCTTACTATAGAATTTGCCAAAGCTGCTATTGAAGCCGAGTCTTTGGGCAAGCGCGGCGTAACAGACATGCTGACCGTGTCGTTTTCCTCGCCTGACTATTGCGGTCATGCCTTCGGTCCCGATAGTCAAGAGCAAATGGATATGATTGTACGCCTTGACCGCCAGCTTAATGATTTTTTCCAATATCTGGACCGAGTTCTCGGCTTTGATAATTGCCTATTTGTCGTCTCGGCTGACCATGGTGTCTCTCCACTGCCTGAACTGCTTCAGCCCGACGGACGGCACGGTATTCGGCTCTATAAAGCCATAGTTTTGGACTCCTTGCGCAAGCTGGTTAATAGACGCTACCCGAATGTCATTGAGAATTTGGAAAATGATGAGATTGTGCTCAACCGTGCAATGATAACTGCGATGGGCTACTCTGCCAGCGATGTTGAGCGCTTTGCTGGAGAGTGTGCGCTTTCACTACAGGGCATCATTGGCTATGTAACACGCACTGACCTTGAGCATGGTAGCTTGGACCCTACAGGCAGGATGGTGAAAAACTCGTTTCATCCTACCCGCAGTGGGGATGTTAAGTTGCTACTTCAGCCCTATTCTTTCTTTGCATTTGCATCAACTGGCACTACGCATGGCACTGCTTACGAATATGATACACATGTACCCATCTTATTCTGTGGCAAAGGCATTCGTGCTGGTAAATTTCATCGTACTGTTTTCACTGAAGACCTCGCGCCGACCTTGCATCTCTTGTTGCGTCTGCCCCCAGAAACTGCCCAGTATGATGGCGCGCCGCTCATTGATATTTTTAATCAAGTCATCCCTTCGCGTTCGAAACGGCGTTCCGCCAAATAGTTTGCTATATGTTCAAGTCGTCATGTAGCTTAGTAAGCTCTTGCATGAAACACTTACCTTCCTTGAAGTGGCTTGCTTACTTAATTACCCTCACTCATCTCTATTTCGCTTTCTTGAAGTTCAAAGGGCAGTGTTTTATTACCTTTTGTCCACTTGCCTTGAATGAGGTCTGGGGCAATGAAGGTGCCTTTGAATGTGGCGCTCACATTGCCCTGCTCATCAAGTTCGTTGAGTATGATGTTGTTCTCCTTATCAATTTTGCCTCTTAGGCGAATTTCCATGCCAATGTTCTTGTAGGCATAGACGCCAAAAAGGTCTTCACCATTACGTTCAAGTCGCATTTGAATTTCCAGTCGATCTATTTTGCCAAAAAAGAGCCGACTGAACACAGTCTCTAACTGCGGCAGGTCTGTGCTCCACACGAACTCTCCTGTTTCATTGATGTAGCCAAACTTTGTTTCTCGTTTGGCTTGCATCAGCCCATTTTTGAACGCATAGAGTGTATCAAACTGCGGCGGAATGACATACTTCCCGCTTCGGTCAATTACCCCCCACTTGCCACCGAACTTGACAGGCGCATACCCTTCAGAAAAATCAAAGGCGGCATCAAATTGCGGGTTAATCTCATACTTGCCCGCCTTGTTAATGAAGCCAAATACATATCCTTCTGGACGATAAAACCCTACTTTGGCTAAGCCCTCAACAAAATTGCCTACTTTGTAAAACTCAGGCGCAATAACCATCTTGCCAGTTGTGTCAATAAACCCGAATTTGTTTTTGTCTTGCGGTTTTGGGCTCATCACGGCGGCAAGACCGTCGGAGAAACTTCGTGCCACACTATAGGTTGGCGGAATGACTTCACGCCCCATGCGGTCAATGTAGCCGTATTTTGTGCCTACTTTGACCAGTGCTCGTCCTTCAGAAAAATTTGAGACTTGGTCGTAGCCCTGCGTGCCCAGCATTTGACCATTTTTGTCAATAAAGCGCCACTTGCCAAGTTTTACTTTGGCTACACCTTCTTTAAAGTCGCCTGCACTTTCAAATTGCGGTGCAATCGCGAACTTGCCTGTTTTGTCAATGAAACCGTAAAGGTTGTTGATGCGCACTCTGGCAAGTCCTTCGGAAAAATCTCCTGCCGCATCGAACTGTGGGTTGATTTCGTATTTGCCCTCCAGATTGATGTAGCCCCACTTCAAGCCCAGTCGCACGCGTGCCAATCCTTCCTTGAAGTCTCCTGCCGCATCGAACTGTGGATTGATGACCATTTTTCCCGTGTGGTCTAAGTATCCATACCGACCGTCCATTTTCACCCGTGCTCGCCCTTGTGATAATTCTCCTGCTTCTTCGTAGATAGCTGAGGCTACTACATTGCCTGCCTTGTCAATGTAGCCAAATCGTCCAGTTTCTTTGATGATAAAGAGTGCCTGCTGTGAGGCTGTTTGCTCCACTGCGGACGTGTGCATGCCACTCTCGTCAGCCTGTGCTGGTTGCTCTCTCGACTTTGCTTCTTTTTGAATGCTGGTGTCTGTTTTTTGCTCCGATTCTTTTTTGCTCGTGCACGCCGTAAAAAAAGTTGACACGCCATAGAACACTATCAAGAGAGCAAGGTAGGCAACACGCATCATAACAAGTTTTTCGTTTGGCTACATTTGGCGGTAGATGCAGTGCGCAATATAGTTTTTACCAGAGGCGACGGCAAAACATCATCGCTCGCTTTCTTCAAACAAATTCAGCTGCGAACCCCATTCTTGCCTCCTGTCTGAGACCTCAATAAGCCAATAGGCGGCATGGAGCACGTTAAGACAACTCTGATTCCCCGTTTAGTCATGCGTTAAGGTGGAATTTCTGTGGGCACTGCTGCAAATGACCTGAACAGGCTTCCATTGCTGAAAGGAACATTCATACACAGTGTTGTATGCTCTGCCTTTATCACTTGGCGTGCAGCATGCTGTTATGATATCGCTTACCAATAAGGTAATGTGCATCTGCACACACAGTCTTGCAATAGTGCCGCAGTTGCCCTTTGCTTTGACTGTCGTCGCAGACTGAGAGGCAGGAGTTGCTGAAGCAGATATGAGCAAGCTTTTTGTAAATTCCAGCGTATTTTTGCAAAGCTCACAAGTGGTGATATTTTACAGGCTTAGGACCGTTTATCGCTAAAGTTACGAAAATTATGACACTGCAGAAAGAGATCTGGGAGAGAGCAAGAGGCATTGGGAAAGAGCACCCCAAGTTTTTTGCAATTTCTTGCATATGTTTTGCAACAATATGCCTTCATGAGTTAAAACTTATAGGCTTATATCCATGTAACTTAAACTGTTTTTAATATGATGGAGCATCGTGAACTCATTCGACAGCTTGAAGAAGTCAGCATCTTTGAATGTCTGAGCGAAAAAGAGCTTAACGAATTGGTAGCCTCCAGCCAGCTAATGACCTTCAAAAAAGACGATGTAATCATCTTCGAAAGTCAGGAAGGCAATTCGGTTTATGTGATTCTTGAAGGGATGGTCAAAATAAGCCGCACAAATGAGGAATATAAGGAGGTCATCTTAGCTATACTGGGCGAAAAGGAGTTTTTCGGAGAAATGTCTGTGCTCGACGGTGCTACACGCTCGGCAGATGCAGTTGCTCTTACCAGAGTGCGGGTGCTGCGTATTGATGGGAAAGTCTTCTTAGACTTCATTGAAAAGTATCCTAAGTTTGCTCTTTCTCTGCTTCGTGAGCTGGTTTCGCGCTTGCGTAAAACCGATAGTCAAATCAAGAGCATTTCTTTGGATGATGCCGTAGGGAAAGTTGCTTCCGTCATTGTCCGCTTAGCTCATGATGTTGGGCGTGTCCGCAAAGGGCGCGTCGAGATTGAAAATTTTGCCAGCCAACAAGAAATTGCTAACTATGCTGCCACTTCCCGAGAAACTATTTCCCGCGTCTTGACCATGTTCGAACGCGAAGGGCTTATTGAGCGCGATGTCAATAAAATCATCATCAATAATTTTGAAGAGTTCAAGCAAAAGTTTGGTGAATAAGTCTTTTTTTGAATCTCACTCTTTGGCAGCATAGCGTGTGCCGGGAGGTGCTTCACATTTCAAGCTAATTGACGTATCTTCCTTTCTGTATGCTTCCTGCCGACCACGCTGGAAGAAATAGCTTGCATCACCAACCTAAAAGGAGTAATGACTATGCCAGCCAAGAAACTTGCTCTCGAGCTACCCAAACGCTATCTGGAAGCAAAAGACGGTCTTCAGGCAAATGACCTAGAATTGCTACGTAGCATGTTTGTTCATCACCTCAAGTATTCATTTGCTAAGGATGAATATACTGCCACCTTACGCGATAGCTATAACTCAATTGCACTTTCTGTGCGCGATGCTCTTATTGACCGCTGGATTGAAACGCAGCAAACCTACTACCGCCAAGATGTCAAGCGGGTCTATTACCTATCCATGGAATTTCTGACTGGACGCATGCTGGCTAATGCAGCCTTGAATCTGGGCTTGAGTGATGAAGTCCGTCAGCTCATACTCGAGTTAGGTTACCAGTTAGAAGAAATCGAAGAGATTGAGCCCGATTCAGGCTTGGGGAATGGTGGCTTGGGTCGTCTTGCCGCCTGTTTCCTCGACTCCATGGCTACGCTTGGCATCCCCGGCTATGGCTACGGCATCCGATATGAATTCGGCATCTTTTCCCAAAAAATCCGCAATGGCTACCAAGTCGAGACCCCAGATAACTGGCTTCGATATGGCAACCCATGGGAAATTGTCCGCCCCGAATACCTCTACAAAGTTCAGTTTTACGGTCAAGTCCATGAGTATCTTGACCAGCACGGCAACTTGCGCCACGACTGGGTCAATACACAAGAAGTCATGGCACTTGCCTACGACACTCCTGTGCCCGGCTATGGCAATCATACAGTCAATAACATGCGCTTATGGTCAGCAAAAGCTACGCGCGAATTTAACTTTGAGTGCTTCAATGAAGGCGATTATGAACGCGCAGTAGCCGAAAAAGTAGAAACAGAGACCATTTCCAAAGTCCTCTATCCCAACGATAACACGCCAGAAGGGAAGGAATTGCGTCTCAAGCAAGAATACTTCTTTGTCTCCGCAACACTACAAGACATTATCCGTCGCTACAAAAAGACGCATACTACCTTCGACCAGTTTGCAGATAAAGTTGCTATTCAGCTCAATGATACGCATCCAGCTATTGCTATCGCTGAACTCATGCGCCTGCTGGTCGATATCGAGCATCTCAGCTGGGAAAAAGCATGGAGCATTACTACACGCTCCTTTGCCTATACCAACCACACCGTTTTACCCGAAGCTCTCGAAAAATGGCCCGTGGATTTAATTGCTCGCCTTTTGCCGAGGCATTTGCAAATCATCTATGAAATTAATCGCCGATTTTTGGAGGAAGTGCGTCAAAAGTATCCCAACGATTACGAAAAAGTTGCTCGTCTCTCTCTCATTGAAGAGGGTCCAACTCGTATGGTCAGAATGGCTCACCTTGCTATTGTGGGTAGCTATGCCGTCAATGGCGTCTCTGCCATCCATTCTGAGCTTATCAAGAAAACCTTGTTTAGAGACTTTTATGAGCTGACCCCTGAAAAATTCCAAAACAAGACCAACGGCATTACGCCACGACGCTGGCTGCGTTTGTGCAACCCTGCACTGTCTAAGCTGATTACAGAAAAAATTGGTGATGGTTGGATTACCAACCTATACGAACTTAAAAAACTTGTGCCCTTCGCTGATGACCCTGACTTCCAAGACGCATGGCGCAAAGTCAAATATGAAAACAAACTGCGCTTAGCACAGTATATCAAATCGCATAACCATATCAGCGTCAATCCTGACTCCATGTTTGATTGCCAAATCAAACGCATCCATGAGTACAAACGTCAGTTGCTCAATGCACTGCATACCATCTGGCTCTATAACTACATCAAGTCGCATCCATATGAAGACATTACGCCGCGCACTATCATTTTCGCTGGGAAGGCGGCACCGGGCTATTTCAAAGCTAAGCTAATTATCAAACTCATCAATTCTATTGCAGAGGTGGTCAATCACGACCGCGATGTTGCCGATAAACTCAAGGTTATCTTTCTTGAGAACTATTCTGTCTCGCTTGCTGAAAAAATCATTCCTGCCGCCGACCTCTCCGAACAAATCTCCACAGCGGGAACTGAAGCCAGTGGCACTGGTAACATGAAGTTTGCACTTAACGGCGCGCTCACTATTGGCACACTCGATGGCGCTAATATCGAAATCAAGGAAGAAGTTGGTGATGAGAATATCTTCATCTTCGGTCTTACCGTCGACCAAGTTGCTGAACTGCGCCAACGCGGCTATCAGCCATGGGAATACTACAACCAAAATCCTGAACTCAAACAAGTCATTGACATGATTGCCAATGGCTACTTCTCTCCCTCGCAGCCTGACCTCTTTCGCCCCATTGTTAATTCGCTCCTGCAAGGAGACCACTACATGCTCATGGCTGACTTTGCTGACTATGTGCGCACTCAACAGCGTGTTAGCCAAACTTACTGCAATCCAAAACAGTGGACGCGCATGAGCATCCTCAATGTAGCAAACATGGGCAAGTTCTCTTCAGACCGCACCATTCAAGAATATGCGCGCGACATCTGGAATGCGAAGCCTGTTGTCATTGAATCACATGTTCATACCGCAGCCTAATCGCTCGGGCGCATCAGAATTGCAAAGGGCAGACGCTTGTCTGCCCTCTTCATTTTGACCGTGTTCTGCCAACTCATCCTGCCCATAGCCCTCGCCCTACTGGCGCACAGGCTCAGCCTGCACCCAGCGCTGATAGCGCTCAATGAGCGCAATCAACACCTGAACCACATCGCGCGTCTGTGTGGCATTGATGGCAAAAATCGGAATCGCTGCATCTGGCTCAACCCCCAACGCCGGCAACACCTCCTCCACAGGCCACGCGTCTGGAAGGTCGCTGTGCGTGCCCACCACCACCAACGGCACTTCGGACGCATGAAACTGCAAATACCGCAACATCTTCGACGCCATGAAAAAATCACTCGGACGATGCAACGGCACCAAGAGCATCAGCGCATGCGCACGGCGCACCAAAATGTCCCACATAAAATCAAACCGCTCCTGACCCGGCGTGCCGTAAATATGCACCGCCATATCTGCCCCGAAGGTAATCCGACCAAAGTCCATTGCGACGGTTGTATTCGGCTTCAGGAGCGCAGAATCGTCCGTCGCCGCTCGGTCTGTCTCCACCACATCAATCTCGCTGATGGTCTTTATCAGTGTGGTTTTGCCTGCGCCTACGGGTCCTGTGACCACGATGCGCATAATTTGTTTCGGCAACGTGCGCTCCATAACTGCTCCGTTTGTGATTCAGTGTTAAGCCACTTGCGGCTTTGAAAACGTCAGCATGGGACGGAGACGATTCACCAGCTGTTTGACTTCCAAGTTTAGGATACCGAGTTTGACTTTGTCGTCCGTGAGCACAATCAAGACGGCATCGTCAGTGCAACCGCTGACCATTGCAAAACCCTTATCACCTTCAATCAAGATGCGTTCAATGTTGCCGCGTGCCAGCTCTCTACCAATGCGCTCGCCAAGTGCCAGCATTGCCGCTGACATTGCCGCCACACGGTCTTCTTCCATCCCCGGTGGTAGGGATGAAGCTAATGCTAACCCATCGGGCGACATAATTGACGCCCCTTGAACGTTACCCACAGAGGTAACAAATTCCTGCAACGCGTTTTGAATCGCTGAATAGTTGATTGCCATGGTGCTCTCCTTTTTTGTTTAGTGCTTGGAGTTATGTGGCCGGTGCGCTTGACACGCATTCGCCTATTTGTTTGTCAATTTTCATGATGTGGTTTTCAAACCAGTCGGAAAGTAAGTCGTGTGCTTCTTTGGCAACGGCTTCGGGATTGTCGGTGGTGCGCAAATCATTAGCAAGTTTATCCACCATCGCCAGAAACTTGGCATGCGCTTGTTTGTTGGTTTCGGCAATCGGGCATTGGTGCTTGGCGGCACAGTCTTCCTCATGTCCAAAGTGCCATTCCGCATAGTATTTCAGGAACGAGACGGTCTTCTTGATGCTCGAAGCCCCTTGTCCCTGCTCCAAATCCTTGCCCAAATCGTTGATAGCACGAATGAGCTCTTTGTGCTGCACATCGATAAACGCCACCCCTGTGCTTAATGCCGGTGTCCATTCAAATTGCTTCATAATTATTCATCAGTTTAGGTTTAGAGTGAGTTATGCGCGTTGTTTAAGAAAACCCAAAAGATTGCTCAGAAATGAAGAGCTCATCACATCTTTCTCCTCTATCGTTTGCACACTCTCGGCGGTCTGCACTTGCACGCCTGGACACTCATCCACTAAGCCTGCAATCATCAAGCGGAAGGCAATTTTTTGAACTTCTTGCAGCGACAGTTCCAGTCTTTGAGCAATCTCTTCCAGCGAATGCTTTTCATCAGCAAGGCTCCAGACACGGATTTCATCATCAGTCAGTTGATAGGGCGCAAAACTTTTGCTGGTGCGCATGAGCGAGGAGGTGCTTTCGGGCAGTTTTGTTTTCAGAGGTTCCCAGTTTCGCAGTCGTCGCAAGCCGTTCAGCGCCGCTTCAATCGGGGAAAGGCTCAGCCCTGTCATTTCTTCGTAGGGCAGTTCGTAATTTGGCTCAAACTTAAACCATGCGTTATCCAAAGTAAATTGATACAGCATGGGCTGAATGACTTGACGACTAAAAATCGCTTGCAATTCCTCAGGCTGAATGAGCTGCAGCTGCTTGAGCACTGTGCCAATCGGCTCACGATAGGCCGGCGCACGGTCTAAATACACTTTGAGCGCCTCTACCGCTCGCTGGCAAAATTGCGGTAGCAAAATTTGAAGAGATAGGCGCGGATGCTGCACCGTCACCACATTACCCCCACGAAACCAAAAATGATAGGACTGGTGCTCGTGAGTATCTAACGGCTTGACTTGCAAACGCCCCGTTTTACGTGCCCCATGAATAAAGCGCAGAAGTTCAGGAAATGAAAAATCCGTGAAATACCCCGAAATGGACATTATTGTTCTCCCTTTGTTTTGTAATTCGCAGACTATGATTCATCAAAGGCTATGCCATTTTTAGACCCGCCATGTCGTGCGCTAACACACGCACTTTGAGGCACTTCATAAATCGCCAGTTGTAAGAAAACTCTCCATCTGGAAGCATACCGAAAAAATATGCGCACCTTATTTGGAGAAAAATATTCAACCTTTCTTGAACAAGGCCATCGCCTTGTCTCTGAAAATTGATGAAAAGTGTGCAGAGATGGGTAAAAATGCCTACAAAAGTGTGAGAAATTTTTCATACACGCTTTGTTTCTGCGCTCTGCCAGCCTTTATGCCTGCGTAGGAATTTCCTGCATTGTTTTCACGTTTTATCTGCTGAACCAAACTTCACCATACTGCGATGATGACACAGATTCCCGATACGGTTCTCGACCTGCCGATTGAGGGCGTCAATCTCCGTGGCACAACGCTGCGCCAAGAACTTGGCAATGAGCCCACACTACTTGTGTTTGTTCGGCACTTCGGCTGCATCTTCTGCCGCGAGATGATTGCTGACATTGGCAACGCCGCACAAAAAAATCCGGCTTACCCCAGCGTGCTCTTTTTCTTTCAAGGGACAGCAGAGCAAGGCAAGGAATTTTTCCCACGCTTCTGGAAAGACGCACGCGCCGTTGCCGACCTTCCGAAAAATTTTTACAACGCCTTCGGCTTAGAAAAAGGTAGCTTCAGTCAAATGTTCGGTCCTGAAGTTTGGGCGTGCGGTATTCGTGCGGCGGCAAAAGGGCACTTTATCGGCGCCCCTGTCGGCGACCCATGGACGATGCCCGGTCTCTTCTATGTGCAAGGCAATCGTGTGCACTGGTCGCATCACTTTCGGCACGCTGGCGACCATCCCGATTTTGAGACGCTACCTGAAAAACTTGCCGCCTCACTTCAACCTGTGCCTTCGCTATGACCAGCTTTTCACTCATTGCGCTGCACGGCAATGGCGGCGGCGGATTCCGCTTCGAGCGCCTCAAGCCATTTATTCCCAGCGAGATTCACTTCATGGCGCCGACGCTCCCCGGCTTCGCAGATGTGCCACGCAACCCTGCACTCCGCTCACTTCGAGACTATGCCTTCACCTTGCACGAGATGATTTCCACTGCGGCGCGTCCACTTGTCTTGCTTGGCACAGGCATCGGCGGTTCAATCGCACTGGAATTTTTGCAACACTTTGAGCATGATGTGCAAGGCTTAATTCTGCACGCGCCTGTTGGCACGCGGCTCAAGAAACGACTTTTTCCAAAGCTCATGAAGCCAATGTTTATGCGGCATTTCGGGCAGTGGCTCTTTTCAGCACCGCTCACTCGCCCCATCATGAAGCGCCTTATCTTTTCGCAATCTGCTGGCAGCATCCCCAAAGACTACATCAATAAATTTTTTGATGAATACCGCCGCTGTGCCGTGTTTGCACAAATGTTTGATATCATCACCGATGAGTGGTTTCAATCGCTACGCCCTTCTGCAGTTCCTGCCGTCTTGCTCTGGGGCGAAAAAGAACGCGTGCTGACGCCCGACCAAGCCGCTGACTACCAAAAACTTTTGCCCAACAGTTTCATCAAAATTGTGCCAAATTGGGACCACTTCCCGATGATTGAACAGCCTGAGGAGTATGCTCAACTTGTCGTTGAACTGGCTCGCTTGCTCTTAAATCGGTATGCAGATGAGACGGTCTCGCGCCGCCTGCTCAACGAGAAAGCTCGCTAAGACTTTTTGCGCAAATGTTTGTTCTTCAGCTCGGTGATAACCTTTCTGCAAAAACGGCTATCGGCAACAAAGCCAAACTGCTTGATTTTGCGCGCTACTCTGGCTTGCCTGTCCCCAAAGGCGTCATCATCACCGATGAATTTTACCAAGCCGCGCTGCGCAAGCGTGTGCTTCGGCTCGAGCATGGGCGAGTTGTGGCGCCCAACGCCGATTGGCTCATGGCAATGCTCACCGATGTGCCACCGTTTCGAACTCTTGTTGCAGTGCGCTCTGCTTTTTCAGCGGAAGACCGAAGCGATGAAAGCCTTGCGGGATTTTTCACATCAAAATTGTTTGTTCGTGCGCGCCCCTACGATGAGCTGGTTCAAGCGCTCTGCGACGTGTGGTCTTCAGCGCTCAAGCACAGCGGAAATTTTCGGCGCGATGTCTTGCTGATGGAAATGGTTGGTGCGCGCCACTCTGGCGTCGCATTCACCGAAACGGAATACGAAGACGACCTCGTGAATTTCACCAGCGGCACGGCAGATAAGCTCGTCTCAGGTCAAGTCGCGGGCGAGACTTTGCTTCTGCCGCAACTTAGGCAGTTTGAAACCGCTTTGGCTGCCGAGCCGCTTCCCGATTGGGCATGGCGCTTGCAGCGTTTGCTTAAAGCCGTCCGAAAAGTTTTTGGCGCACGCAATTGGGATATCGAGTGGGCAGATGATGGCAAAGTCTGTTGGCTGGTGCAGATTCGTCCCATCACGCGCATGACTCGGCGCAATGAACAATTCACGATTGCCAATCACAAAGAAATTTTTCCTGAACTGCCGTCTCCGTTTATGACCAGCGTTGTGGCGTCTTGCGCAGAAGGCTTGTTCAGCTACTACCGCAAGTTCGACGCCACCCTGCCTGCGCACCGACCGTTTCTGGAAGTTTTCATCGGGCGACCCTTCATCAATCTTTCGCTCATGACCGATATGATGCGGCATTGGGGACTGCCCACGCGCCTTGTTACCGACAACATCGGTGGCGAATCGGGGCGCGTCTTTGGGCTGAACTTGAATCGGCTTCTTACGAAATTGCCTGTGCTTCTGCGGCAAGGTGTGGCGCAGTTGCTCTCGCCGCGCTCTGCAAAAAAGCTCATGTCGCAAATCCTCTCGCGCACGGCTCGCCCTTTTCAGAACTTCGGTGAAGCTACCGATGAACTTCGCTGGCTCTACACCGCACTTGTTACCGAAATGTTCTCGCTCACTGCCGCCATGAGCCTGCCACTGGTGCTGCTGCGCCAACTTGGCACACTCGAAGAACACAACGCCCGACAGCAAACGATTTCCTCACAGATGTTTTCCGATTTAGAACCCTTGCGCCGCCTCGCCCAAGAAAATCCAGCCATCGCCGACGCACTCAGACGCAATCAACTGCCTCCAGACCCAGCGTTTCAAGCCGCATGGCATGCGTATCTTTCCAAACATGGTCATCGTGGCATCTACGAAAGCGATATTGCCCGACCGCGTTTTCGTGAGCGACCCGACGCACTCTTTGCCGCTATCTTGCAACCCAGTTCAGCACGCCCCTTGCCGCCTCGCACCCTAACAGGTTTACTTACGCTCCCAATTTGGTTCCAAGCAAGCCGCGCCATGCACGCTCGCGAATCCCTTCGCTACACTGCCATGATAGGCTTCGAGCGACTCCGACTCGCCTTGCTTGAACTTGCCGCACAAGCCGCCCAACGCGGTCAACTGCCCAATGCCGATGCGATTTGGATAATGACCATCAGCGAAGTGCGTGCGCTCGACGATGGGAAAATTTTTGACGAGACCTTCTTTGCACAGCGCCACGCTGAAATAGAGCGTCTACGCGCTTACACAGTTCCAGACCTCTTCCATCGCTTTGATGACTTGGATGCCTTTCGCCCGTCGCTCAGTGCCGAGCCCGCTCTGCGACTTTCAGGCGTGAGCTTAACGCTTGGCACCGTGCAAGGCAAAGCGTGGGTCTTGCGCGAGCCCTCAATCAGTTTGCCCGAAGGCTTTGAAAAACATCGCACAATTTTAGTGGCACGCTCCGTTGATGCCGGTTGGATTCCAACCTTTGCTTTGGTTGCTGGCGTTGTGGTTGAAACCGGCGGCGACCTTTCGCACGGCTCCATCATCCTGCGTGAAATCGGCTTGCCTGCCATCACCAACGTGCGCCGCGCAACCGCTGTGTTTCACACTGGTGACTGGCTACAGCTCAACGCCGCACAAGGTCTTGTCGAGCGCCTGCAATCGGTGTCAACACCTGAAGGGATTACCCCTCCGTAAATACCGCAAGCGGTATAAACTGCAAAAGCGGCTTCGTGAGCCGCTCCTGCAAATCAGATGCCGATGAACTTTTGCGCTTACTGCACGCGGCGAATCCAAATGGTTGGATTTGTGTCAGATGTTGCCATGATGATGACATTTCCCATCACTGCAAATGTCTTCACTCTGGTTCTTGCGCCTTGTTCAAGTCCCTGCGAGTAGTCGGTAAAATTCACGCCATCAGTTGAACGCCATACGCCTCTGAATCGCATTCCTACAATGACGGAATTGCCAACGGTTGCCAGCGCACGTACATCATCGTCATCGGTTGGCAAGCCACTTACCGCCGACCAAGTGTTCCCGCCATTGCCCGACGCATAGACGCCTTGACTTGTGCCAATGTAAAGCGTGGTGCCGCGTCTTGTAAAAGCATAGACATCACGCGCCGCAGTGGTTGGGAGCCCTGTTGTTGGAGCGAGATTCCAAGTTGTGCCGTTATCAAATGAGCGTTGCATGCCAATATCGTATCCAGCGTAGAGCGTATCGTTATGATTGAAAAAGGCTTTCACATTATGCAGTCCGCCCGTCTCAAACATTCTCGTCCAAGTCGTGTCGCCAACATTGGCTCGAAAGCCCACACCGAGATTGCTTCCGTAGAACACTCGATTGCCTGAGAGGTATAGGCCCTCACAGACATAATTTTGTCCCAAGCCCGAGCGAATTTGTCGCCATGTTGCACCTGAATTTGAGCTAAAAAATGCGTAGTCAGACGAGCCAACATAAATTATTGAGCCGCGTGCCACCACGCCCGCTTCAAATCCGCCCGCCAGTCCTAATTGAGTACGGCTCACCAGTTGCGTCCAAGTTCGTGCCGTATCGGTTGAGCGAAACACGCCGCTCGAGGTTGCCAAATACAGCGTTCCGCCATCCGCCCAGAGTCCTCTTGCAATTCCTGTTACGCTTCCTCCCAGCGTCCATACGCTTGCCGTTCCACTGCCGCCCGAAGCGCCACCGCTTGCATCAGTAGGGTTAGACGTGTTGTTGGAACAGCTTGCAAAGACAAATGCGGCGTATATTACCAAGGCAGCAAAAATCCGTTTAGGGAGCAGATTCATTCTCATCATTTCTCGTAGAGAGTTTAGGTTTGTGTAACGGCCGCCAAAGAATTCGCACAACAAGCGCTCTTTGGTTATTATCAAGCTACTTGATGTGTTTGCTGAAAGGAAGGGACATTTTTAAAAATTGTGATTTCACGCTGAACAATGTCGGCACTAAAAGTTGAACGGTTGTTTCTTTCACTCTCTTCGGAAGAGCGTGAGGCATTTAGGGCAAGATTACAGGCGACGCAAACCGTCTTGCTTCATCTCTATGATGCACTTGAAGAAATTACATCGCAACAACGGCGGCTCTCTCGATGCAAACGCCAACTCATTGAATCTCTCTACCATGAGCCTTACACGCCCGCCAGCGACACACGCTTTCGCAACGACTGCAGGCGATTAGCCGAACACCTTGAGCGCTTTCTGGCTGAACGCCAATGCCTGAACATGCTTGAAAAAAATTCACTATGGCATGCACGCTTTCTTTTGGTCGCCTTGTTGCAACGAGGCTTGTGGAAGGAGTTTGAAGAAAATTACCGCAAAGCACGCGCCACTGCTCTTTCCAACTGCGACTTCGAGACCCTGCTTGCATTAGATAACCTTCAATTCCATCACCTTTGGGAATCGCGCACCCATAAACCGCAAGCCTTAAAACATCTTCTCTCTACAATTGAAGCAAGCAAAGCCGACTTGAAAAATCATTATGCAACAACACATGCCCACTGGGGTTCTATTTACACGGGCGCCTTGCATTACCTTCAAGTCTATGAGCAGAGCAAGTCTTGGGAGAAGTTGAAACAGGTAGATTTTACCGATGTTCATTCGCCGCTTGCCGAATACTACGAACAGAAATCGCGTACCTTTGCACAGTCGCTCCACGCCGATATTGCCTCAATGACAAAAGCTCTCAACATCATTTTCTCACTGCCAAGTGTTTTGCCACACATCTGTGCCGAACAGCTATCTGCGCTGGGCAATGTGGGATTAGCCTATATGCTCAATGGTGATTACGCCAATGCTTTGCAGTATTACCAAAAAGCCTTTGAGTTTTCGCAAACACACGGCTTGGAATTTGGCGCCTCGCTTGCTTTCAATTACGCCAGCGTGCTCATGAAGTGCGCTCGTTACAAAGACGCTTTAGAAATTTTCCACGCAAAATGGAAAGTTCTATCAAAAGGGAAGCTGACACAGCACCGCGCCGAAGTGATGCGTTGCTACTGCCATATTTTTCTGGGGGAGCTCGACCGTTCTCAGGCGCTCATTCCAAGCTCTCTGGCGCCCTATCCTCTCGACATCCAACTCTACTTTCACTTCGCTAACATCGCCATTTTCATTGAGCAGCGCAACTTCTTTGTGGCAGAGCGCACCGTGAATAACTTGCTTAAACGCTTCCAACGCCGTAAATCTTATGCCCAGCACAAAAGCGCACAACAACTGGCGTTGCTTTATCGCAAGCTCATTCGGCTCCTTCAATCACAACCATACGCCAAGTCGTCTTCTCTCAAAAAAATGAAAGAAGCTTTGACCACATTCAAAGCCACTCACCGAGACTATCACAGTGCTCTACCTGTCATCTGGCTCGAGCATAAATTAGCCACAGACATTGTGGATTGACCAAGCACGGTGCTCACGCTGACCCTTTCTGCCTGTCCTGCTGAATGGAGCATCCGCAATTGTCATGCTGAACGGAGCGCAAGCGCAGTGAAGCATCCACAACTGGATTCCTCGCTG
>AFSR01001003.1_pt1 | contig 19799 bp, 14 predicted proteins | sample 296848 | NCBI WGS metagenome assembly AFSR01 (sample SAMN02954305, study PRJNA68063) | hot springs metagenome | biome: terrestrial; feature: Mushroom and Octopus hot springs; material: microbial mat core samples; isolation source: Yellowstone National Park Mushroom and Octopus hot springs ...
AGAGCGGGCCGCATTAGACGTTATGTCGAGCCTTTCCTAGGCGGCGGCGCAGTGTTTTTTGCCATCGCCCAGCGTTACCCCATCGAAAGTGCCTACCTTTCGGACATCAACCCGGACCTGGTTCTGACCTGGCAGGTTGTGCAGCAGCGGCCGGCTGACCTGCTGGACATTCTGGAAAGATACCAGAGAGCATACAACCAGACCCCGGAAGAACGGCGTGGTCATCTGTTTCTGACCATGCGTGACGCTTTCAATAAGGGGCGCCCCGACATCAACACGGCGAAACGCTCTGCCGATTGGATTCGACGAGCCGCACAGCTTATTTTTCTGAACAAGACCTGTTTCAACGGCCTTTTTCGTCTCAACTCGAAGGGAGAGTTCAACGTACCGTTTGGGAAATACAAAACCGCTGTCATCTGTGATGCTGCAAACCTGATGGCTGCCTCACATGCTCTGCAAAAGGCGGAAATACGACAGGCCGACTACATGGAATGTTGGTCTCATATTGACGAGAACACATTTGTCTACTTTGACCCCCCTTACCGTCCACTCAGCCAGACGGCCAGCTTTACCGCTTATACCAAGGATGGCTTCTCTGATAACGAGCAAATCCGCCTAGCCCAGTTCTTCCGGAAGCTAGATAAGGAAAAGAAGCCTAAGCTGATGCTCTCTAACTCCGATCCAACGAATGAAAACTTAGGAGATGATTTCTTCAAGAATGCTTATTCGGGATACAATATCTTCAGAGTTTTGGCTGGTCGAGCGATTAACTCCGATAGCAAAAAACGCGGAAAGATCAATGAGCTTTTGATTACAAACTATCCCCACGAGCCGCGAATCTTGGAGATCAATTTCGAGACTTGAGAACTCGATTGGCAATCGCTAAGCTGCGAAAGTTGGGCTGAATTCTATTTGACTACCCACTGGCCGCCGCGCCAGCGGTACTCCAGGTCGTAGTTTTCATCATCCCGCGATGCCACCTGGCGCTTCGTCGGTTCACCATTAACGACAGTGATTTTCTCGTCCCACCGACCGTTACGGTTCAGGTCAATCTTGGCACGATTCCAACCTTTTCTCGGGTCGTCACAATAGAGACTGATTTTGTACGGCCGACTGGGAAAGGCATCCTTGATGCGGTCGCCCGTCACTGGTCGGCGCAGTGCCTCCAGTAGGTCGCGATCCACCGGTCGCAAATCACCCGTGGCGGACGGGGCAGGTAATGACGGCGACGACGGCAGCGATGGTTGTGAAGCCACCTCCTGCCCTGGCTTCCTTGCCGGTTGGCGGAAAAGCCATATGCATGACCCAACAACAACGGCTGACAACATCAACCCGCCGGTGATAACCAACGCCAGAAACGTCTTGAACTTCATGGCTTCCCCCTGCCCTTCCTTACTTATTCACGAACGCGCCATCATCCCCCGCTCAATTGGAACGGTACAGTTGCAATAGGCATACTGGCACGGCTGGGCCGTCTCGCGGAGTGCAAACGTGCCATCCAGAAATTCCCCAGATACTCCTGCCGGTACCGCCGCGCCGGATAGCACCGCCAAGCATCACCACGGTCGTCGAGTGTGAAAGCATAGGCCCCTGCCCAGCAGGGCCGCCCCTGAAACGAAGGCGCAATCATCCCCAATCCGTTGTGTCCGCCCAGTGCCAAAATCTGTGCCTGCTCCTCGGCTGTATAGGCAATAACATCGCGCTGCTGCTTTTCAGGCTGGACCTTGAGCCGAATCCCCACAGCAGCAAAACGTTGCACCAACTCTGGCAAAACAGGCAGATTCGCCCGGGTGGCCACGCATGTGACGTGAAAGCTCGCCCCCGACGGCAGGCGCGCCATGACATAACGCGCCTTCCCGATGAAAGCGGTTTCTTCATGTTCCGTCGCCACGTACTCCCGGTGCAGGCTGGCCGAAAAGACCCGCAGCGCTGTCCCTGCCGCCTCCAGAAAACGGTCAATTTTCTCGGTGCTGGCCGAGAAGTTCGTCACGATGCTTACGCGGTGCCCCATGTCGGCTAGGCCGGCGACGACTTCCATCAGGGTCGGGTGCAGAAATGGCTCACCGCCCGAAAGCTTGATTTCCCAGCGTCCCGGCAGCCGCCGGAAGCCCTCCAGAAAGCGTGGCGTGTCACGCGCCCAGCGCGTCCGGTCATCCAGAAAACGCTGCGTACAGTACGAGCACCGGTAGTTGCACGTCGTGTTGATGTTCCACATCACGACGCCTTCCGGCGGACGCGGCGGTACAGGCCATCCGGCATCACCCCATGTGTCGGCGGTCATGGGTGCCACCTCCGCTTTCCGGTGTTGTGAGTCCTTCGATCATGCCCCGGTTGGCCGGGACCGTACATGGGCAAATGTCATACGGACACACCTCCGGGCCAGCTTTCAGGCGAAAGCTGCCGTCAAGCACGTTGCCCAGATACCCTTCCCCGAAACGCTTTGCCGTGCGGCAGGAAAAGGCATGGCCAAACTGATCGATGACAAAGTAGGCTACCCCCGCCCAACAGCGCCGCCCACGGTACGATGGTGCCACGTTGGCCTCTCGCGCCGTCGGGTTTGATCCGGGTTAGCGCGCGCACCAGAGCAGCTTCTACCGTGTCGTACTCGTAAACGCCGTGCTTGGTCTTCATGACCTGGGGAAAATACCTGAGACCAGCGGCTTCCACAGATGCCTTGACCGCCGCTAGTTCGCCCACCGTTCCCGGTACAAGCACGTTGTTGACGACAAATGCTGTTTCCGGTCGCAGCCACCCCCGAAACGTGACTGCCTTGGCAATGAAGTCGGCAACATCCACGTACTCCCGGTGCAGACTTGCCGAAAAGACTTCCAGTTTGTCGCCCACCAGGTCCACAAACCGCCGCAGCACGCTCAGCGGAGCCGAAAAATTGGTCAGTACCGAAACCCGGTGTGGCAACGCCGCAAGGCCGGGGACGATATGCTGCATAAAACCACGGAAGGCAAACGGCTCCCCGCCCGACATCTTGATTTCCCACACGCCCGGCAGCGTCGCAAAAAACGCCAGGAAGCGTTCAATGTCGGCGTCTGACGGATGCCCCTGGCGATAGCGGCGCGACTGTATGCAGTACGAACAGTCGTAATTGCACACACCGTTGGTCTGCCACTCGATGGTTGGGCGCAGCGGCATGATGTTCACCCTAGTGTTGTTTTCTCAGAACTTTTTTGGCGGTTCCTCTTTTCGCCTTTGTTTTATCCCTATTGGTTGGTTCGTTGTTTTTCAGTTCTTTTTCAGGTCGGTTCTATTTCCGGGTTATTTTCCGGCGTTACCTATGACCCGCAGTGCGATCTTTTTTCCTATCGCGTTATCAGACGCTTGTTTTGCAGAACGGCCGGTCAAGGACTCATACACCGCCGCCCCAAACCGCTCCCGGACCTTCGCCGCCAGCTTCACATTCTGGTTGAACTTCCCACACTGCCAACACGCCGGCGCATACTGCCCCGCCCGCAGCGACGCCCGCATCGCCTCCCACGCCGCCCCAAACCACTGCTCTGAAAACGGCCCCCAGTCCAGATGTCCAACCTGCAACGTTGCTGCACAGCAGTACAGCAGTGCCCCCTCAACCGTGACCCGCGCATAGTGCCAGCCCATAAAGCACCCCACTTCCTCAATAGGCGTCGTCGCTAGCCCTCCGGCCGTAAGCTGTTGGGCAAAAACCTCCAGGTTGGTCACGACACCCAGTTGCGCCGCCGCCGCCTGTGCTGCTGGAATGAGTCGCTCCCGCAGTTCCACCCGCTGCGCTTCCGTGATGGCACAGGCTTCCGTGCCATTCCCCAGGCTGGCTAGCTTGAACGTCACCTGCCGCGCCCCATGCCGCGCTGCAAAATGCACCATGTCCACCAACTCTGCAGCCGTATCCCGGTTGATGACCTGGACATGCTTGACCGCCACCCCCAACTGCCGCCACCGGGTCAGCAGCCATTCCAGACGCGCAAAATCACTTGCCCGCAAGTTGGGATGAAACGCGGTATAGGATGCCGGGCTCACCCCGTTGACCGACACCAGCATGGTATCCACGCCCAGCGCCGCCACCCGGTCAGGATCAGCCAGCAGTGCGTTGGTCAGGATGGTTACGTGCCACCCATAGCGTTTGCACTCGGCAATGATGTCGTATATCCCCGGATGGACAAACGGATCACCCATCCCTGACAAAATGACCGACTCGACGGACTGCATCCCGGCCAGATCGGCCGCCAGCCACCGGAACCGCCCGATGTCAAACAGCTTGCGCTTCCAGTCCGTCGGACGCGGCGTTGTCAGCAGCGGTGAATGATCCCAGCATGTCGTGCAGTTCGTATTGCAGCCGTTGGCAAGGTCCACATGTACGGTCTGCGGCCCAACCACGGTCTTCCCCACCGCCAGACCTGCCCACCGCCGCTTACGCGCCTCCGCTATGTCCATGGCGCACCTCCTCGGCTGCCTTCAAAACCGCCGATAACCATTGCCACGGGTCAGATTCGGCCCCAGCCGTATGGCGCTCCAGCACGCCCAACGCCCGGTACAGACTCTCACCAGCCGTACCCACCGCCGACAGAAATGCCGTCAGAACCCGTACCTGATCCTCGGGCGCGGCCTGGCGTGACCACGGCATCTGCCGCAGAAACATCGTCCGGGCACGCTCGTCCCCTACAGCCTTCAACGCCTCCGCCAAACGCTGCCACAGCCCAAAGGCATGTTCAAGGTCGGCTATATTGGCCAAACGCGGTAAACGCCGCAAAAAGGTGAGCATGTCTTCCAACGTCACGCCCTCCGGGATGGCTTCCAGCCACTCGGCCAGCTCATCCCCATCCGTTACGGCGGCCGTCAACGCCCAGAGCCGCGCACATGATTCAGCATCGAGTCGCCGGCGCTCCAACCACCGGCAAAGGCGCATGGTCGCCCGCGCGGTTGCCGCCTGGAGTTCGCCAGCGTCGAGAACGAGTTGCAACGCATACCAGGCCGACTGGCGTGCGCCTCCCAATACCACGACGGACTGGGCTTGCGCCCGCAACCGCGCTCGGACTTCCGGCTGCCGCAAATCAGCTATTACGGCGGCCAGGCCGGCTGCATCGGGCGTTCCATCGGCATCGAGCAGCAGCGGTAGCACAGCGCCGGCGGCGGCCAGCCGCGCCACCCGTGCGGCTTGGTCATCGGCAATCTTTTCCTGGGCAAACAGCGCCGTGGGCACCCCAGCGGCCAGCAGTTCGTGCGTGGCGTTGAAACCGGCGGCCGAAATAGCAGCATCCAGCCCAGCAAAATCCTCCACCACCAGCGGCTCGGTCAGCCAGGTAATGCTCCTTCCCCGCCGGGGTGCGCCGGTAAACAGCGGGCCCGCCCCCACAACAAGGTGAATATCATCCAGTGGTTCCAGGGCCGCAACCAGCGCCGCCAGCGTACGCTCAGCCATGGCATCCCCGCCACCACCGGCACTCAGCCATAGTGCCAGCGCCCCATCGGGAATTCCCAGCCGGCGGCGCGCAGTTGTCCGGTCATGAAGCTCTTCCGGTTCGCGCAACAGGATGGGTGGAACGCGCCGCACCCGTGACCGGACGGCTGCTGGAAAGACAATCCCGTTGACTGGCTCTTCAACTGTTTCTTCCCAAAACGGATCAGCGGGTGTGGAGAGATAAAAATCGTTATCAGACGAATGTCGCACCACCCCACCCTCCCCAACCACCACAATCCGATCATAAAAAGGCAGCCACGCCGCAAAACCCGCCGCATCAAAGCCCGCCTTCACTTCCCGGCACACAAACAGTTTTCGCGCTGGCACGTCCAGCACCGGACCCAGTTCGCCAAAGGTCCCACCAGGAAACGTGTCCACCACCAGCAGGTCGGGCTGAAGCAACCCTATGCTGTGCCATACCCACTGCCGCGCTACCCGCAAATAGTCCTTTTTCGGCAGTCCGGCCGCCCGCGCTGCCGTCTTGCTTGGTAACTTGAAGACAGCAAACCCTTCGCGCAACGCCAACGAACCCGCCTCGGACGTGGTCAACACATACACATCAAGCTGCCGCCCCGCGCACAGCGCCAGCCGACGCATCCAGCGCAACAACGCTAGCACGCGCGTTAGGTGCCCTACACCGGCTCCGTTGACCGCATAGGCCACCACCTTCAGCGCCCGTGTCATGACACATCTATTCCCTGGTAATAGGTGGATTGTGGCTCCGGCGGACGCACATACGTGTAGCCTGGATGCGCCTGCCGGTACTGATAGACTTCTGGGATAAAGTCCCCATCCAGCCGCCCGTCCGTTATCACGTCCCACCACAGCATGTCCGCTGCGAAATCATAGCGGTCATAACGATCATAGGTTGCCACGCGGTCATACTGGCGCCAAAAACGCTCCCGCTGAGCGGCCAGCCGCTCCCGTGGATCGCGCAACCAAGCCTGCGCCTTATTCGGAGAGAGCCAGGCATTCTGATACTTTTGACGGGAATACTTCGCAATCTTCTGGTTCAACCTGGTCAACTGCTCAGACAGATAACGCCGTTCCTCCTCAAGACGGTGTTCCACCATGGCTTTGGTATAGGCTATCTGCCTCTCGATGCCATCGAGCTGCTTGATGAGCGACTCGCGAACGCGATCCCCCGCCGGCCCACTGAAACAGTTGCTTCCGGTCGGCCAGCGCCAGATGCTCCCGTAACATCCGGCGGAAGTCGCCCAAAACAGCCTGTGGCAAATTCCCCAACCGCTGATGCGCCGTGTTGAGTTCAGTAATCAGCTCGCGCACCTGCCGGATGTCATCTTCGATGCTCTTCAGTGTCTGCTGACAGACGGCTTTTCCCCGCAGCAGGTTCTCATAGGCTGCGCGCACCTCAGAAAATGTCTTACAGCCGAACTTTTCTGTGATTTCGTCGCCTCGCTTCCAGTCCTTGTAGTACTGCAAGCTCAAAACGCTCTGCCGGTAGCTCGGCGTCCGGTAACCGCGCCGGTACAAATCCAAAAAGTCCGGCTCTTGTTCGTAGCGTTGGAGGCCGCTTTCAATGAGTGCCAGTTCTTCCCGTGCCTGCCTGGCGCGCAGGGTCAGCACACCGGCCGTCGGATCAAGCAATTCCTCGCGCCGGACAAACCGCTCATCCGCCATAATCACTGCAATGCGCTGTGTCAACCGTTCTCGCTCGGCAGCCAGATGAGCCGCCAGATTCAGCCCGCGAAACCGCCCATAGCCGGTAAACCGCTCCACAGCATCGAGCGTTGCCTGGTCAAGGGTCGGCAGATTGACCTCGGCTAGCGCATCGAGTGTCTTTTCCCGGAGCTGATCCAGCGCCTTCTCACGTTCCCTATGCCGCCCCATCAGCTCCGTGGGAAGCGCTGCCAGCGCACGTTGCAGTTCCATCCGGCGCTGCTGGGCTAGAGAGAGAAATTGGCTGACGTGCACGGAAAGGCCGCCCTTGAAAGAAAAGGTGAGAAAAAGCACAGTCGGACTCTATTGCAAAAGCCCACTCCCGGCAAGCGTCCATAGGCCATAGCTTAGGGTCGCCCGTTCCAGTTCCCAACCACCGGCAGATCATTCACATTGCCATAGTTGAACGACACATCGGCAAAACCGGGACTCAGCTCGTTTTTCAGGAAAAATCGCCAACTGCCTTCGGTCAGGCGGACAATGCCAATCCCATCCCGCCCGTCGCCATCCCAGTCGCCAGCAAAGGGCAGATCATCTGCCAGCCCGTAAAAGAACGATCCTTCAGCCACGCCTGACAGCAAATCGTTGCGGTAGTAGAAAAAGCCGTTTGAGCGTCGGTAACAGCCAACGGTCGTCGTGCCATTGCCATCCCAGTCGCCTACCACCGGCGTATCCGTGGCGAGACCGAAGTTGACGATGCTATCTGCCATGCCGGCGCTGTTGGTATTGCGCAATAGAAATACGCCATTCCGAAAGACACCAACCGTATCCCGACCATCCCCATTCCAGTCCCCGGCGATAGGTATGTCCCCCGGCGCGCCAAACGAAAAGGACACATCGGCAAAGCCAGCGCTGTTGCTGTTTCTGAGAAAGAACGTTGCCGTTCCGCTCACGATCCGAAACACGCCAATCGTCGTGGTGCCGTCGCCGTCCCAATCGCCGGACAGCGGGATGTCATTCCCCTGCCCAAAGAAAAAGGCCACGTCGGCGAAGCCGCTCGTTAGGCTGTTGCGGAGATAGAAAAAGCCATCCGACCGGCGGAACAGCCCCACGGTCTCAAACGCCGAAACAGCCTGGTTGACCGTGACAGCCCGCCCCGCAACGGTCAGCGTTCCTCTCCGCGCGCGCCCGCGGTGGGCGGCTACCCGGTAGGTCACGGTTCCGTTTCCACTACCTGTCGCTCCGCTCAGCACCGTCATCCAGGGCACGTCGCTGACGGCGCGCCAAGTACAGCTCCCGGCAGCCGTTACTGTCACAACCCCCTCTCCGCCCAACGCTGAGAAGTTTGCCACCACCGGCAACACCGATGAAGCGCACCCGGGATCATCGCCAAGCAGACGGACGATACCGGCCCGGGGCGTGCCATTGAAGGTCGTAAACGCCCCGCCCAGGATGATCCGGCCATCGGCCTGCAACGCCAACGCCAGAACGGTGCTGCTGGCCCCGCTGCCAATGTCAAAGCCGGTGTCCAGCGAGCCATCTAGCCCGTTGAGCCGGGCGACAAAGTTGCGTGGCGTTCCATTGACGGTTGTGAAGTCGCCGCCGACAAGAATGCGCCCGTTCGGCTGAAGGCCTACCGCATGAACCGTCGGCAGCAACCGTCCGCCCACACCGCCAAATGCACCAAAGGATGTGTCCAGCGCACCGCCGGGTTCTAGACGGGCAATCCCGTTGCGCTCAACGCCGCTGACGAAACGAAAGGCACCGCCAATGATGATGCGCCCGTCAGGCTGAGCCCCCAGCGCCAGCACCGCCCCATCCATCGGGCCGCTTTGTGAAAAGGTCATGTCAAGCCCCCCGTCCGGCATCAGACGCGCTACCCGACTGCGAGGACTTCCATTGACCTGGGTAAAGGCTCCGCCCACCAAGATGCGCCCGTTAGGCTGAAGGGCCAGGGCAAAAATAGCGCCGTTGGCCGCTGCATTAGGGTTGAAGCCAGCATCCAGAGCGCCGTTGGGTTCGAGTTGGGCCAGGCGCTCCCGCCGCCCGCCTGCCATAACGGTAAAATCCCCCGCCACAAGCAGTTTTCCATCGCTGCGGAGCGCCAGCGCATAGACAACACCATTGGCATCCGTTTCGGCGACAAAGCCGGTATCCACCGAGCCGTCGGGGTTGAGCCGGGCGAGGCTTCGACGTGCAATACCGCCCACACTCGAAAATTCACCTCCGATAATCACCTTCCCATCGGGCTGGACGACAAGCGCTTCCACCCGACCCACAATGTTGCCAGGTGCAAAGGTCGTATCCAGCGAACCATCAGCATTGAGCCGCGCCAGATTGCTCCGTGGCACACCGTTGAAAGCCGTGAATTCCCCGCCAATGACCAGCTTCCCATCAGCCTGCACGGCCACGGCATAGACAGCGCCATTGACGCCGCTTCCCGGGTTGAATGTGCCATCCACCGCCCCAGACTGCCCAGCCGCCTGACCAACCAGCATTCCCAGCAGGAAGATAAGCCATGCCGGAAAAGCACGCGCGAGTTGCCTGCTGCGCATCGTCTGTACGCTCCTAAACCAAGTTGCCGTTATGCCTGAATCTAAAATTCCGGCAGCGCCTGATTCAAAAGAAAAGTGTTCGGTCCCGCCATCCGGTGTGTGTGCTGGCAGCCGCCCTGTCAGCCGTCCCGGCTGTCCGCACCTTCCATTCCGACATCTACTATTGCGTTTCCCCCCCATCTAACATCATGGCATTACTTATCAAACCACCACCTCGAAAACGCCGTCTCTGGAGGTCGCCTGTATGCCTGTTCTCCGTGACATTCTGCTGTGGGTTGTTTTGGGCGGCTGTGGTCTGTGGACTTTGGGCGGCTCATGCGCCCGGGCAGTGCCACCCACCAAGGTGGATGCTGTTTGCGCTCAAGGGACACCAAGCGCCACCTCTCCCGAAGTGTCTTCCGAAAGGACGATCAAGCCCGCGAGCCTGACCCGCCGCTTCCCGTTTTTCCTGAACCTCTGCTACGAAATTGCCGGATATATTGACCGCCAGCCCGAGGAACAACAGGTTGCGCTGTTTTACCGCTTCCCTCCGGCCTTGCGGATGTTCATCGCCTGGTATCTGCCGGTGGATGTCAGTACCCGGGTATTCCTGGCCGGAATGGAACCTTATTACCAACGCTATCCTGCCGAAGCCGAGACCCTGCGCCGAATCTCCGCCTGGCATGTTGAGTCCATCATTCCAGAGATGCGTCGGCAGGCATACTACTCCGGGTTGAAGCCGGATCGTATTCGCGCCCGGTATGACCTTCTTTCGCCTCATGAAAAGAAGATGCTTGATCTGACGGTGGGGGAGTTGTTCCCACAGCCGCTGATCCTGCTTGATCCCGATCGGGTAGCACTGACGCCCCAGGCGGTGGAATTCCTGAAACAGTCTCAGTCGTCTTTCACAACTGCCCAGGTCTGGGTCAAGGGCGGGAATCTACCGATGCTTACCCCTGACAGCCGCCACCTGACCGACGGTTTCTTTGTGCTGGATGCGCCGATCCAACGTTTTGCCGGATGTATGTGCATTTCGGACAGCCATTGTCCACAACGGGGTGACGGTGTGAAAAAAGACACCCGCTGCGTAGTCGGCGCTTGTACCCCCATGGGAGCCCAGTGTAGTGTCGGCATGGGGCTCATGGACTGCACCGGGCAATGCCTTTAGATCAATCAGGCCGAGTGACCTCAACAATCGCAGTGAGTAGCGAGTAGCGAGTGGCGAGTAGTACGGGCGACTCGCGAGTCGCCCGTACCGGCGAATGGCAAATGAAGAATAAAGGGCAACGATGGGGTATTTTCCACTCTGTTCGCAGTACTCCCATACATGGTTCTACGGTTCCCGGTAGAGGTACGGGCGGTTCCCCATAGGGACGGTTCCCGGTAGAGGCGGTTCGCGGAACCGCCCCTACCACTCGCCACTCGCTATTCGCCACTCGCCATTCCCCCTCACGGCACCGACACCGGCGGCAGCTTGACCTGCCCATCCCAGTTCCCAATGAGCGGCACATCCCCCGGCGCACCGTAGTTCACACGTAGCTCCGGCGCCCCGGCCGTGTTTGCCGTCCGTAACTGAAACTGAATCGTTCCCCCGACGTTCACCACTACGCCCACCGCCGCAAAGCCCTGCCGCGTCCAGTCCCCGGCTACCGGCGCCACCACCGTCCCCGTCGTCGTCATCACAAACGTCGCATCCGCTGGACCACTCACGTTCGCATTCTTCAGCAAAAACTGCCCGTTGCCCGGCCGATACAACCCTACCCCCGTTACCAGGCTCCCAGCCACCCACCGCCCAACCACCGGCCGGTCTGTCGCCTGCGCCCCGGTAATCACCACCGCCAAGTCCGCATTCCCGGCCGTATTCGTATTCCGCAGGAAGAACGTCTGATTGACCGGACGATACACCCCGCACGTCACCGTCCCGTTCCCGTCCCAGTCCCCCGCTATCGGCACATCCCCAGCCGTCCCATAGAAAAAGTCCTGGTCGGCAAAGTCCGAAATCAGCCGGTTCTTCAGGTACATATACCCATTCGACGGCCGGAACATCGCCATCCCCACCCCCAACGGCACGCCGCTGCCACTGCCGCCAGCCTGGGTCACCGTCACCACCTGCCCGGCCACCAGCACCGTCCCTGTCCGCGCCGCCCTGCGCGGATTGCGCCCAACGGCCAAAGTCACCGTCGCGCTCCCGTCCCCGTCAACGCCAGCCGCCGGTTCACATCCCCAAGCTCGCCGACCATCCGGGGCGTCACCACCTGTCCACTGGCCAACTGCGCCGACACCAGCTTCACCCACGGCGCATCGGTGTTGCGCACCGTCGCCTCCCACGCGCAGCTTGCACCCGTCGTCACCGCCACCGTCGCACCCGGTACGGCATCCCCACCCACGTTCAGGGTTGACGGTGCCACCGTGTAGAAACACCCTGTGTCACCTGCCGCCTGCTCGATGGTAAAGGTCTGCCCCGCAATAGTGAGCGTGCCGGTCCGGGGCGCGCCCGTGTTGGCGCTTACGGCGTACCCAACCGTCCCGTTGCCGCTCCCGCTTGCCCCGCTCGTAATGGTTGCCCACGGCACGTTGCTTGTGGCCGTCCAGGCGCAGCTAGTGCCAGCCGTGACCGTGATAGTTCCCGTTGTACCGCCGGCCGGCGCAACGATGCTGGTTGGCACGATGGTGTACGTGCAACTGCCACCGCCACTCTCACCGCCAAACAAACGGGCCAGCGACCAGCGCACCGTTCCACCCACCGTTGTAAAACTCCCGCCCAGCAGTACCCGGCCATTGGACTGGAGCGCCAGACAGAGCACAGAACCACCTGTGACGCCGCTGCCGGGATCAAAAGACGTATCCAGGCTGCCATTGGCGGTAAGCCGGGCAATGCGGTTGCGTCCACTTCCACCTGCCGAGGTGAAATTACCTCCAATCACAATCCGACCGTCCGGCTGGCGCACCAGAGCAAATACCACATCATTGGCGCCACCTCCGGCAAACCCGGTATCCAGGCTGCCATTGGCATTGAGCCGGGCCACCCGGCTGCGTGCAACCCCACTCACGTTGGTAAAAAAGCCTGCCATGAGCACCTTGCCGTCCGGTTGCACTGCTAGTGCCTGCACAGTGTCATTCGCTCCGGTGCCGGCATCGAAACTACCATCCAGAGTGCCGTTGGCGTTGAGCCGGGCAATGTTGTTACGTCCGACGCCGTTGACGCTGGGAAACTCCCCGCCAACAATGATCCGCCCACCGGACTGTACCGCCAAAGCCCGCACTCAGGGCGTACTGATACTGCTGTCAATCCCAGTTCCCGGATTGAAGCTTTCATCGAGTGTCCCATTGACATTGAGCCGCGCAATGTTGTTGCGTCCGATACCGTTGACGCTGGTGAACTTCCCACCAACAATGATCCGCCCATCCGATTGCACCGCCAGGGCATAGACTTGTGGGGGAAAAAACCCGCTGATTCCCGTTCCCGGATTGAAGCTCCCATCGAGTGTCCCGTTGGCATTGAGTCGGGCGATGTTGTTGCGTCCAACACCGTTGACTGTCGAAAACCTGCCGCCAATGAGGATACGTCCGTCAGACTGGATGGCCAGGGCAAAGACACCCGGAGACAGACCACCCCCAATCCCCGGATTGAAACTGGTATCCAGCGTGCCATCGGCATTGAGCCGGGCAAGATTGCTGCGTCCAGCTCCATTGACGCTCGTAAACTCACCGCCAATCACAATTTGTCCGTTGGACTGCACGGCCACGGCATGTACCACGCCTGTAATGGACGGCGTAAACGCCGCATCGAGCGCCCCCGGCGACTGCGCCAGAGCGATCTGCCCCAGAACCAAACTGGCCACGAGCAACCACACCGGCGCCCCGGCAAACCGCAGCCCACACTCCGGAAGACGACCTGCGACGGAAACCACCACCCCAGCCCAGTGACGCATCAATGCACCCAGGAATGAAACGCTCCCTGAGCAATGCACTAGAAGACTGGAACCAGAAGGATGTTGGCTGGTGCACATTCTCTCACTAGAACCAAACTCAATGCCAGTCCAGGGCAGGCGCGTTTCCCCGATAAGCCGCCCAGAAATCAGCCGCGACTTCACGTGGCGTGCGCTTCTCACCATCTACGGCGTAGTTCATCCGCTGCATCGTTGTTGTCGAAATTGCCCCCGCCAACGACGGTACGACTTCGGCAAGCAATGGCACTTCGGACCATGCCGCCTGACGTACGACATAGACGGCCTGGTAGGGCGGAAAATAGTGCCGGTCATCTTCCAGTGCGACCAGATCAAGTGCTGCGATGAGGCCATCCGTTGCATTCCCGGCAATGATGTCCAGCTCGCCGGCCGCCAGCGCCCGGTAGGTCAGCGCGAGGTCCATTTCCCGTGGCGACTGGAAATCAAAGCCATACGTCGCACAAAACCCCGCGTACCCATCAGCGCGCGACATAAAATCCTGCCCAAAGCCGGCCCGCCACCGCAGCGGCGCCCGCGCCGCATCGGAAATGGTCCGCAGACCGTAATCCACAGCCGTCTGGCGACGGACAAGAATGGCAAAGTCGTTGCGAAAACCCAGCGGCGGCCCGACCACCAACCCAAAACGCGCGGCATACATCTGCCGGACTTCCGTATAGACCTGCTGCGGATCAGTCAGCGGACGTTGCCCCAGAATGGCCGTCCAGGCCGTGCCGGTGTATTCAGGATAGACATCCACCGCCCCTGCCAGCAGGGACGTATGCGCCAGGTTGCCGCCCAGCTCATATCGGCGCTCCACGGCCACCCCCCGCGCCTCCAGTGCCTGTGCCAGCACTTCCGCCAGAATGACCGACTCGGTGAAATCCTTTGAGCCGATGACCACCGGCCGTCTCGCCGGCGTCACCGGCCCTGCGCCTACCCGGTAACTCCACAGCACCGGCAGCAACAGCACAACCAACCCAAAAGCAGCCGCCAGACGACGGACCTGTACCAGACGTGGGGCCGCTCCCGGCACCGGGCGCTCGAAAGCCGCAAAGATGACATCCACCAGCAGCGCCAGCAGCGCCGCCAGTGCCCCGCCAACCACCAGCAGGCGGTTGTCGTTTTGCCGCAGACCGCGAAAAATGAGCGTCCCCAACCCGCCGGCGCCAATGGCCGCCGCAATCGTGGCCGTGCCGACCGACAGCACGACGGACACCCGTACCCCGGCCAGAATGACGTTCGTCGCCAGCGGCAACTCCACGTAGCGTAGCCGCTGCCACGGCGTCAGCCCCAGGGCCGCAGCCGCCTCCCGTACGCTTGGTTCAATTCCCAGAATCCCCGTGGCCGTGTTGCGTACGATGGGCAGCAGCGCGTACAGCGTCAGGGCCACAATCGCCGTGCGCGCACCGATACCACCCAGCCACGGCAATGGCAGCAGCAACCCAAACAGGGCCAGGCTCGGCACCGTCTGTACAGCATTGACCACGGCAAATACCACCCCCCGCACGCGGGGTAGATAGGCTGCCGCAATCCCTAGCGGCACCCCGACGGCTAGCGCCAGCACCGTAGCCACTAAAACGAGCAGAACATGCTCCCGCCAGGCTGCTAACCAGATGGCCCGATCTTCCAGAATGAACCGTAGCCACGTCATGCGTGTGATGGACAACCCACCCGGCTTCAGAAGCGCGCCGCCTGCACGTATTCGCGCACTGCCGGATAGTCCAGTTTCAGAAAGGTTTCCGGCGGTGCATCCGCCACCAGCCGCCCGCCGACCAGCAGCCCAATGCGCGTCCCTACCCGCAGGGCCTCCTGCAGGTCATGCGTGACAAACAACGCCGTTTTTCCCAACCGGGCGACCAGTTCCGCAAACTCATGTTGCAGCCGGGAACGCACAACTGGATCGAGCGCCCCAAAGGGCTCATCCAGCAGCAGAAGGTCAGGATCGAGCGCCAGCGCCCGCGCCAGCCCTACCCGTTGCCGCTCGCCGCCCGACAGTTCGGACGGAAACCGGCCGGCATACGTCCGGGCCGGCAGACCGACGCTGTCTAGCAGCTCCCTCACCCGCGCCCGTCGCCGCTCCGGCGTCCAACCGGACAACTCCAACAGCAATCCGACATTGCGTTCCACTGTCATGTGCGGAAACAATCCGGCATCCTGGATGACGTACCCTATCCGACGGCGCAGTTGGATGACATCCCACGTCGTCACTGCCTGCCCGGCCACCCGCACCTCGCCGGAAGTTGGCTCAAGCAGGCGGTTGACGAGCTTGAGTAGCGAGGTCTTTCCACTCCCTGAAGCGCCGAGCAGCATGAACACCTCCCCCGGCACCACTGCCAGATCAATGCCATCCAGCACCGGCACTCCAGCCCGCACTAGACCAACCCCGCGCAATTCGACAACAGGCGCTGCCACTGGCTTCGGAATAGCTACGTCGCTCATCGCCTCCCCACTGTCCCTGTTTCAGGGCGTCAGAACAGCGTTGGGATTGTTGGCCCGTACGCCCACGCGCCCGTCAGGCGCTTCCCCCGGCGGCATACTGCCTCATTCGCCACTCGCCATTCGCCACTCGCCATTCGCTATTGCCACTCGTCACCATCAGGCGCTTCCCCTGGCAGCATACTGCATCACGGTTTGCATGTCCTTGTCGCCGCGCCCGCAGAGGTTGAGCAGAATGGTTGTCCCCGGCGGATAGTGACGCGCATGACGCCGTACCCAGGCAACAGCATGGGCCGGCTCTAGCGCCGGAATGATCCCTTCACACCGCGACAGATGGTGAAAGGCAGCAATGGCTTCGTCGTCGGTGGCCACGTCGTACTGCACTCGCCCAATGCTTTTCAGATAGGCATGTTCGGGACCGACAGAAGGATAGTCCAGCCCGGCCGAGATACTGTACGTTTCGTGAATCTGACCATCTTCATCCTGAAGCACATAACTGCGCATACCGTGCAGCGTGCCAGGTGTTCCTCTGGCCAGAACAGCCCCGTGGGCACCCGTATCCAGCCCCCGTCCTCCCGGCTCGACGCCTACAAGTTGCACATCCGCATCCTCCAGAAAGGCCGTGAACATCCCGATGGCATTCGAGCCGCCGCCGACACAGGCCACGACGACATCCGGCAGACGGCCGGTTTGTTTCAGCATCTGCGCCCGGGCCTCATCGCCAATGACCCGCTGAAAATACTTGACCATGGTCGGAAAAGGATGCGGCCCGGCGGCCGTTCCCAGCACGTAATGCGTGGTGCGCACGTTGGTCATCCAATCCCGCAGGGCTTCGTTGATGGCATCCTTGAGTGTACGCCCACCGGTACGGACCGCATGAACCGTTGCCCCCAGCAACTGCATGCGAAAAACATTCGGTTGCTGCCGGGCCATATCTACTTCACCCATGTAGATTTCCGTGCGCAGTCCCAGCAGCGCTCCAGCCATGGCGGTGGCCACACCGTGCTGCCCGGCGCCAGTCTCTGCAATCAGGCGCGTTTTGCCCATCTGCTTCGCCAGGAGTGCTTGGCCAAGGGCGTTGTTGGTTTTGTGTGCGCCACCATGCAACAGGTCTTCCCGCTTGAGGTACAGCTCAATTCCTAACTCGCGAGATAGATTGCGAGCATAGAACAACGGCGTCGGGCGTCCCGAAAAGCCGGTCGAAAGCTCACGCAACGTCTTTTGAAAAATACGATCCGACTGAGCAGCCAGAAAAGCGGATTCTAGTTCCTCAAGCGCCGGCACAAGGGTTTCTGGAGCATAGATACCACCAAAAGGACCAAAATAACCAAGAGATTGCATTATACCTTCCTAATCCGTTATGAAAAGACTAACAAAGCATGACGTATAGAAAAAATTGTCTCCAAATATGCCTAAGTAACGCAGACAGCAAAAGTTGCTCTTTTACCAAAGTTAGACCACAACTAAGCAGAACAAAAAACCGGGCAAATTCCAAAACTGAACTTGCCCGGTTCTAAAATCTTCGGCCGGTCACGGTACTACTCAACGATCCATGTATCACCACTGTGGAGAAGCTGCTCCAGATTTCCTTTCCCCTGCACCATTGCTGCATCAATTTGTTGCAGTGCGAGCTCTTCGAACGTCGGCTTAGATATACTCCGAAATACTCCCATCGGCACAGGAAATTCCGGGTAATTCATCTGGGTAAGCAGATAGGCCAAGGTTGGGTCTTCGGCGTGCTCGTCATGGACAAGCAAATCGTCTACCGTTATGCCGTTTTCTCCAATGGTGACAACTTCAGGTCGAAGACCGTTGAGCCGAATGCCCTTGTTGCGGTCTTTGCCAAAAATCATCGGTTTGCCATGCTCTAGGTAGAGCATCCTATCGGCGCGAACTTCCTTGTCGCTGATAGGCTTGTAGGCCCCGTCGTTGAAGATATTGCAGTTCTGGTAAATCTCGACAAATGATACCCCTTTGTGCCGTGCTGCCCGCTCAATCGTTGCTGCCAGGTGCTTGGTATCCACGTCTATCGAACGGGCAACGAATGTGGCCTCAGAAGCAATGGCAACACACAGTGGATTGATGGGACGCTCGATATTTCCCATGGGGCTGGATTTGGTTTTTTTACCAAACTCCGACGTAGGCGAGTACTGACCTTTCGTCAATCCATAAATGCGGTTGTTGAACAACAGAATGTTGACATCCAAATTGCGCCGCATGACATGAATAAGGTGGTTACCGCCAATTGAGAGACCGTCACCATCCCCCGTAATTACCCACACCGAAAGATTTGGATTAGCCAGCTTGATACCGGTTGCTACCGTTGGTGCGCGTCCGTGAATCGCATGAAAACCATACGTGTTCATGTAATATGGAAACCGGCTTGAGCAGCCAATCCCCGATACGAAGACGAGATTCTCACGTGGGATGTTGAGCTTGGGAAGTACCGACTGTACCTGAAAAAGAATTGAGTAATCGCCACAGCCCGGGCACCACCGTACTTCTTGGTCGGAGATAAAATCAGTACGTTGCAAATTCAGCGGCGTCTCCGATGCGCCGGCAATTTTGAGTGGTTCAGTCATAGTTGTTTGCCTCTGCACAGGCGATGCCAAAAAGCACACCGCCGGTAAATAAATTCACGCCCTATGCTACAGCAAGGCTTTGCAGCGCGCGATGAGTTCTGAGATCTTAAACGGCTTGCCGGCTACCTTGTTGATGCTCACGCTGTCTACCAGAAACGTACCCCGGATGAGCAGGTTGAGCTGCCCCAAGTTGAGCTCAGCCACAGCTACCCGTTTGAAACGCTTGAGAATATCGCCGAGATTGCGCGGAAAGGGATTCAGGTAGCGCAGATGAGCATGGGAGACCCGATACCCCTGGCGACGTAACTCTTCGGCAGCTGTGGAAATAGCACCATAGGTACCACCCCACCCCACCAGCAACAGGTCGCCCTCGGGATCGCCTTCCACAGGCTGCTCTGGAATAAAGTTCGCGATCCGGGCAATCTTCTCGGCCCGCAGACGCACCATCAAGTCGTGGTTCGCCGGGTCGTAGCTAACATTGCCTGTCCGATGCTGCTTTTCCAAACCGCCAACACGGTGTTCTAACCCCGGCGTCCCCGGCACCGCCCATGGGCGCGCTAACGTCTGCTCATCGCGGTCATAGGGCATGAAACCCGTTGGGTCCTGGCGCAGCACCGCCCGAATGGTGGGTAGTTCGGACAGTTCTGGAATCCGCCACGGCTCGGCACCGTTGGCAATGTAACCATCCGAAAGATAGAAGACTGGCGTCATGAAGGTGACAGCCAGGCGGACGGCTTCAATCGCCATGGTGAAACAATCGCTCGGTGAAGCAGGCGCCACAACCGCGACAGGACACTCCCCGTGCCGCCCGTACAGCGCCTGAAGCAGGTCTGCTTGCTCGGTTTTGGTCGGCAAGCCGGTTGAAGGCCCACCCCGCTGGACGTTGATGATCACGACCGGCAACTCCGTCATCACAGCCAGCCCAATGGCCTCACTCTTGAGACACACCCCAGGGCCGCTGGTTCCCGTCAGCCCGATGTGTCCAGCAAAGGCCGCGCCAATTGCTGCTCCCATCGCGGCAATTTCGTCCTCTGCCTGAAAGGACTTGATGCCAAAGTTCTTGAGCCGAGACAGTTCGTGCAGGATATCCGAAGCCGGCGTAATTGGATAGCTACCGTAAAACAGCGGTCGTCCGGCCAGCTCAGAAGCCGTGACAAACCCCAACGCCGTCGCCTCGTTGCCGGTAATCTTGCGGTACTTGCCCGGCGGCAGATTGGCTTTCCGCACCCGGTAGTGC
>AFSR01000194.1_pt1 | contig 19708 bp, 19 predicted proteins | sample 296848 | NCBI WGS metagenome assembly AFSR01 (sample SAMN02954305, study PRJNA68063) | hot springs metagenome | biome: terrestrial; feature: Mushroom and Octopus hot springs; material: microbial mat core samples; isolation source: Yellowstone National Park Mushroom and Octopus hot springs ...
TTTCAGCTCTTGAAGCGGGAAGAGAACGGGATCAGTCACCATCTACAATCTCGGCCAGACATGAACAACAGTTTCTTTGCTTCACTCAGCCGCGCCGTAACCCCCAGACCGGGCGGCGTTTGTGGATCCCGTCAAAAGCCGCTGGTTTAACGATTTGAACTTCCGCCGGGCGGTGGCCCACGCCATGAACCGGCAGTTTTACGTCGATAGCGTCCTGCAAGGGTTGGGCCAGATCCAGCACTCGGTCTTCTCCCCCGCCAGCCCCTTCTACCTCAGCCCTGAAGAGGGCTTGCCCACCTACGACTACAACCCTGAAAAAGCGCGGCAACTGCTCCTCGATGCCGGATACACCTACGATGCTGAGGGCCACCTGCGGGATTCCGAGGGCAACCGTGTCCGTTTCACCTTGCTCACCAACGCCGGCAACAATCAGCGGGAGGCCACTGGCGCGTTGATCAAAGCTGATCTGGAGCGGATCGGCATCACCGTTGATTTTACCCCCATCGCCTTCAACACCCTGGTGCAGCGCACCGATAGCCGCGACTGGGAAACCCTGCTGCTGGGCTTTGGTGGCGGCGGCACCGAGCCCAACAACGGCTCCAACATCTGGCGCAGCGACGGCCGTTTGCACCTCTTTAATCTGGGAGATTTGCCCGGCAACCCGGCAGAAGGGGTTGAGGTCAGCGATTGGGAACGGGAGATCGACCGCATCTTTATCGAAGGGGTGCGGGAGCTAGACTTTGAAAAGCGCAAGGCCCTCTACGACCGGTTTCAAATCATCATCCAGGAACAGCTGCCCCAAATTGGCACTTTCAACCCCCTGGTTCTCTCAGCCCTGCGCAACCGCATTCAAGGGGTGGATCCCCGACCCATTCTGGGGCCATTGTGGAATTTGGATCAGCTCTACATTCAAGAGTAGAACTTCTGATGATGTGGGTGATGTGGGATAGGGAGAGGCTGTCTGAACTGTTGAGTTGTGTCCCTATCGCCACATTTGGCAGGTGAAACTTAGTTGTAGGTTGTGTTGCGGATGTCTTGAATTTTGCAACTATTTCACCGTCAACTCCACGTCCCCCACACTCCTGAGAATGTTGATCCCCACCCCTCCTGACTGCAGATAGAGACCGATGTCCAGGGATCCCTGGCCCACCTGCACATTCTCAAGGATGACGTGGGGCAGCCACAGGGGCAGAGTGGGCTTGGTCAAATGCACCCGTTGGGCCAGCCCGTCGATCTCCAGCCCCAGACAAGCCTGCAGCAGCAAAAACACACTGGCCGCCGCCCAAGACTGGGGCAGACAGGCCACCGGATAAAGGGTGGGGCCCTCCCGCTGTCGCCGCCGAAAGCCACAAAACAGCTCAGGCAGCCGCTTCAGCTCCAGAAACTGGCTGGCATCGAACAGCGCTGTCAAGACCCGCACCGCTTCGCCCTTGAAGCCATAGCGAGATAAGCCTGCGGCAATCAAGGCATTGTCGTGGGGCCAGATGGAGCCATTGTGGTAGGACATGGGGTTGTAGCGCCCCTCTCCCTCCGGCACCGTGCGGATCCCCCAGCCGCTGAAGAAAGCTGGCTCCAGCAGTTGCCGGGCAATGCAGGCAGCATGCTCGGGATGGGCAATCCCCGAAAACAGACAGTGGCCCATGTTGGAGCTGCGCACCCGGCAGGGTTGCTTCTGGCCATCCAAAGCCAGGGCATAGCCCCCCAACTCTTCGCACCAGAAGTGATCCCAAAACTGCTGCTGCAGCTCTTCCGCTTGTTGTCGCAACTGGGCTGCTTGCTCTTGCCGCCCCAGCAGCTCGGCCATCTCTGCTGCCAACTGCTTAGCTTCGTAGGCATAGCCCTGCACCTCGCACAGGGCCAAGGGGGGTTCTGCCAGGGATCCGTCCGGGTAGAAGATGGCATCTTCAGAATCTTTCCAGCCCTGGTTGCGCAGGCCCCGCCGCGCCTTGCCGGCATACTCCAAAAAGCCGTCCCCGTCCGCATCCCCGTAAGTGTCCATCCAGTGCAGGGCTGCTTCGATGTTTGGCCAGAGCTGCCGCAACAGCTCTAGATCGCCGCTGCGGCGCACGTAGCGCCCTGCTAGCACCACAAACAAAGGGGTGGAGTCAATGCTGCCGAAATAATTGCCAAAGGGGATCTCGCGCGTCTTGGCCATCTCGCTGGAGCGCTGCTCATGCAGGATCTTGCCAGGCTCGGCATCGCGGCTGGGATCCACCTCCTGGGCCTGGTGGGCCGCCAGATACAGCAGCACCCCCCGCGCCAAGTCTGGAAACCACCAGAGAGTGGCCAGGGCGGTGATCAGGGCGTCGCGCCCGAAGACCGTGGTAAACCAAGGCACCCCCGCATAGGGATAAAGCCCGTAGGGAGTGCGGGTGAGCATCATCAGCAGATCATCCCGTGAGGCGTTGAGCCAATCGTTAAACTGAGCATTGCCGGTGTCGATCCGGTGGGCTTGCGCCCGCAAGGAAGCCCTTTGCTCCCGCTCCGCCTGCAGAGCCTCCTGGTAGGTCAAAGGGGCAATCTCCTCCCCGCCGTAGCTGCAGATCACCCTCAGCTCCAAATCCCGTTCCTCCTGCGGGGCCAAAGGCACCCACCACTGCGCCAGCTTCTCCGACACTAGCTCCGGCGCCGGCAAAAATTGCAACTGGGTTTGCCGCTCCACTCCATCCAAGCCGCGGTAGCGGAGAACCACTCCCTCAGGGTTCACCTGGGCCGGCAGCACTTGACCCCGCTGGGCCCGTCGGATGCCCCGGATCTCAAAAATATCGGCAAAGTCCGCCTCAAAGCGCAGGGTAATCGGCACGCGAAACGGCTCCGAGCCGTAGTTGTGAATGCGAATGCGCTCGTAGGCTACGTTGTTCCACAGAAAAGTAGTCCGTAGAACATGCAGGGTATCTTGACCGATAAACTGCCCCTCTGAGGTGGTGAACTCCGGGTTGGTCAGATCCACCGCCAAAATATCTTTGTCTTCCCGCACCTCTGAGCTGAGCAGCAGGAACTGCTTTCCCTGCAAGTCCAACACCCAGCGGGACAAAAAGCGGGTGTCGTCCCGGAAGAGGCCATGATCCCGGATGCCGAGGGGGCGCATGTTCCCTCGCCGGTCAAAGATGGCAAAGCAGTTGTCATGCTTGAGAACATGAGAGCGTGCCTCCACCCAAGAGGCGCTGGCCCGGATGTAGTACTGATCTTGAATTTGGATGATGTCTTCTGCCATCTCGGTCTTCTCGATCCCTATCCAGCCGGTCTCCTACGCGAACAGCTTACTGCTATCGGTCCACTCAAAGAAGGCGAAGAAGCAGGGGCCCCCCGATGCAGCCCAGCAGCCCTAGCTGCTACTTGGCCCATCTAAGCCTTATTAAGCTGCCTTCTTCGCGACATCTCCTGCCGCTCGTTCACCAGTTGGCGGTAGAGAGCCTCGTAGTCCGACACCATTCTTTCCACGCTGAACCGCTCCTCAAACACCTGCCGCACCCCGGCTCGGCTCAGGGATCCCACCTTCTCCACAGCCTCCACTGCTTCCTCCACCGAGTCGACAATAAAGCCGGAGCGCCTGTCGGCCATTACCTCGGGTACTGAGCCAAAACGGGTGGCAATTACCGGCGTGCCACAGGCCATCGCTTCAATCATCACCAGCCCAAAGGGCTCCGGCCAGCGGATGGGAAACAGCACCGCATAGGCCTTGCCCAAAAACTCGCTTTTCTCTTGGTCGGTGATTTCCCCTATGATCTCCACATTGGGGTGGCGACTGGCCAAAGGCTTAATTTCTAACTCGTAGTACTGGCGATCCACCGCATCGATCTTGATAGCAGCCTTCAGCGGCATCCCTGCCCGCGCCGCAATTTCAATAGCCGTGTCCAGCCCTTTTTCCGGGGAGACCCGGCCCAAAAAGGCCAGGTAGTCCCCCTTTTCTGGATAGAAACGGTGGAGATCCAGGGGCAAGCCGTGGTAGACCGTCCCCACCCAGCGGGCCTGGGGCAGCGGCAGCCGCTGGGCGTTGGAGATGGAGACCACCGGAATGTCCTGAAACTCGGTGTAGAGGGGCTGCAGCTCCGGAATGTCCAGTCGCCCGTGTAGGGTGGCCAAAAAAGAAACCTGCGGGTGGCGACGGGCCAGGGCATAGGGATAGTAGTCGATGTGGCCGTGGATAATGTCAAACTCGTCGGCCATCTGAAAGGCTTTCTCGACCATCAAAACATGAGGAGCCACTGTGTCGATGGCCGTGGGATCCAAACGCAAAGCCCGCTCCCGAAAGGGGATGAGGCGAGCCTGGGTTTGGGAGTCGCCGCTGGCGAACAACGTCACCTCATGCCCCCGCCGCACCAGCTCTTCGGTGAGCCAAGACACAACCCGCTCAGTGCCGCCGTAGAGCTTGGGGGGCACACTCTCATGCAAAGGGGCAATCTGAGCAATGCGCATAGCCATCCTCCACACCGAATCATCACTGCTTAACGAAAACTTCTGCTGGCGCTCCGCCGCCGACCCTTGGGATCCCCTGTTGAGGGCACGCCATTCCTGGCTAGACTGTTCCAGAGTGAGCAGGAAAGGAGTTCGGGCTGCCGCCACCTGCCGGAGAGTTGAAGAGGCTTGAATGAGAACCCCAGCCATCACTTGCTCTTGCCCGCCGCAGCTTAATTTTCCTCCTCAGCGCTGGCTGTGGAGTTGCTTGGGAGCCATGGCCATAACGGCTCTCACGGCTGTTGCCGCTTGGGCGCGGCCAGTGCTGGAAGTACGCATGACCCTGGGTTTGCCCATCAGCCCCAACTACTGGTACATGGTAGCTCTCAGCCGGGCCGGCAGCCCTGGCCCTACCGCCAACTTGGTGGATCCCAACGTCCGTGTGGGGCCCAACGAGTACACCTTTGTGCGGGACTGGGATTACCTCATTCGGGTTACCCCCCTCAACGAAGAGTCGGTCTTGCAAGCCACCATCCAGCGATTTGGAGAGCCGGAACGGGAGTTTGCCGTTGGCTTTAACCAGGTACGGGTTAATCGCCTTACCCGTGACCGCGATACCCTCAACTTCCAGATCGATATCTCCGAGCTGCAGGGCCTTGATGGGCGAGACCAAGATATCCAGGTGGCTCTGCTCACCGCCCGTGCCCCCTTCCGCGTAGCCCCTGAAGAGACCAATCTGGCCATTGATGCCACCCGGGGGGATCTGCCCAATTTCTATCGCCTCAGCCTGTCCAATCAGCGGCAGGTGGTTGTGGACGACCCCCAGCGACAGGAGACGGTGCGCCGCAGCCGCGAATTGATCCAACAAAGTGGCTCCGGGGCTGCCCTCACTCGCGACCTCATTGAGGGCGGGGCTTTGGAGATTTTGGCTGCCAACATCCTCACCTTCGAGCTGCGCCTGGTGGATCGCTAGAGAGGGATCTCTTCCCATCTGACATCTGCCCAAGACCGTTCTTGCAGCCCGGCAGAGCCTCAATCCCTCAATAGTCGTTCCAAGTTGCCGTGAACCGGCCCATTGGCTTCCCTCTACCCTTGGGAGAAAGGCTCGGGGATCTCAAGCGATTGGAAAAACTCCTTCTCCTGGAACGGGTGCAGGATCCAACATCACAAACAAAAACGACTCCAGCCCCGCCAGGTAGGTGAGCACTTCCTCCTGGGCCGCTTCCAGCTCTAACGTGTTGACCTGAGCCGCTTGCTCAATCAAGGCTTTCACTGCCGTTGGCCCCTGCAACAGGGATCCCAGCCAGGCCATCTGAGGAGCTGGAATGGTTAGGCGTCCATAGCTAGCCCCCGGCCAATTCATGGCAAACTCCAGCTTCTTCTCGTAGGCTTTGGCGAAGTTTTGGCGAAATTCGACGTTGTCGGCCAGGATGGGGTTAAGCTGCACTCTGCCCCCCAGCCAATCGGCGTCGCTCCAGGGCAAGACCAAGGAAGAGCCGGGGTGTTCTGCCCAAAAGTCGATCAGGCGATGGTTGGGGTAGATCAGCTCATAAAAGTGATTTTGGTCGGCAGGCGAGAGTTTGTCCAGCTCGGCTTGCAGCCAGGGGGGCATGGCCCTCTCTTTGAACAAAATTGCAGGATCCCAGTCGGCATAGTCCACCAGACAAACCAGGCCCAGCTCAGCTTCCTCGAGCATGCGCATCAGGTCGGGGATCAGGAAGCCCTTGTCTCCTGGCAAGAGGTAGTTGGCCCGGATGTTGGTGTCGTCTTTGTAGATCTCAGGGTTCCAGCGCAGGGCTGCCCGCATTTCGTCCGAGGCCAAACTGGCCATGAATTCCCGTACCCGCTGACAGGCCTCAGGAGTGGGTAGATCAAACAGCCCCAGCAGCCGAAACGCCTCTTGCAGGCGAAAGATCACCTCCCGCTGGTAGGCGTGATGTAGGTTGGCCCGCAGGATCCCGTCAGGTTTTAGAACCCGCTTAAGCGCCTTTAGCCCCGCCACCGGATCGTCCAGCAGATAGAGCACATCGTTAAGGCTGATGAAGTCAAATTCCAACCCCAACTGTTCGATATCCAACAGGTCGAGAACATACAACTCCACCTCTCCGAAACCGTGGTAGCGCAAGCGTCGCTCCGTCACCCGTACCGACTCTGCCGACAGGTCGCACACCACCAGCCGCGCCCCTGGATTGGCCTCCGCCAGGATCAACGTTTCCCAGCCCGAGCCGCAGCCAGCATTCAAAATGAGAGCGCCTTCGCTGGGCACAATGGCGCGGGTGCGGGCGTATTGGGCGGTGGTCAAACTTAGGCGGTACAACCCGTCAATGGCGTTGCGGCCCGAGGCCTCAATCGCCACATTGGGGTAGGGCAATTCTTCGTACAGTTGCCGCAGAGATTCTGTCGAGCTGCTGGCCATGGGATCCGCTGCAGGAAGCTGCCCTTTATGCTACCCGGCATCCCTCCCCCGCAGGAATGCCTCTAAGGCAGCAGCCAGGGTTTCATTCCCCTGCAGATCCAATCCATCCGGCCTCTGGGGTGGGTGGGCGGGATCCCGCAAAAAGTCCCAGGATCCTTGAAAAAACTCCTCTGGCGAGAGAATGCGATGCCAGCCGTAGCGCTGCAGACCCTCAACCAGCAACGGCGACTCAGCAAACCCAGAGCGGGTAACACAGGCCATAGGTGTGCGGCTGCGCAGGGCCTCCGCCAAAGTGCCATAGCCCGGCTTGGACACCACCCAGCGGCAGAGGGGCATCACATCCACCGGTCGCCACACCTGCCCATCCAAAACCCGCAAGTTGGGCAAGGGGGGAGCTTCCGGATCAAACGTGAGAAACTGCCAGTCGGGAAAATCTTGGAGCCGCTCGTAAGGAAACCCCTGTACCCCTAGCCCGCCAAAGGTGAACAAAGCCCTGGGTTGATCCGGGTGTAACCCCAACTGGGCGGCGACCTCTTCTGGTGGGTAGCGGGGATCCGATCCCGTCAGCCCCACCTCCTGCTGATGCGGAAAAGCGCTAGTGCTCCGCACCGCTGACGCGACCATGCTCTCGCTAAAGGGCAGGCGAAATAGAAGGTCGCACTGCCCGTAGAGCTCCTGAACCCAGGCCACAAACGGTTGAAACTCAGGGCCGTATTCTTGGTAGATGAAATCCCAGCCAAAATTACTGGCCATCCAGCAAGGGATCCCAGCAGCCTGGGCAATCGCCGCAGCAATGGGCGGCACATCCGCCAACACCAAAGGCACCCCCTGGGCTCGAATGAAATCCGCTTCTTCTCGAACAAGCTCCGCAGCGCTGGCTTTAAACGCCTTGAGGGCAGCCAACGTAGCCGGCAGATCCGCTTGCAGCCCATCCGGCTGCACCACCCCCACATCCAACGCCCGCGGCCGATGGAGAAACTTCCCCTCCACGTAACGCTCCAGGAGCCAGCGGGGAGCCGGCGTAACAAAGATGGGCAGAACATGGGGATCCCGCCGCAGCAAAGCATTCACGACCGCCGCCAGACGGGTAACGTGCCCAAACCCGTGAGCTGTTGCCGCCACATAGAGAGGAACGGGATTCATTGTGCTGATACATTCACGCTGAACTCTCCTGAACATGGTTCAGGAAAGAAGCGATCGCATCCTGCCTATCTCTGAGCAGGAAGGCGGTATCCCGCAAAGCCCTGAGGAATACCCCCCGAGCGCTTTCCCCCTTCACTTCCCGGCAACCGTTGCGGTGGACTCAAGGATCAGGGGGAAACTTGGTCTACTATATCCCTCTCAATGACTTTTGCCAAACCGCCTAAAGCTCAGTAAATTCAGCAAAGTTCAGGGTTTTGGGGGTTAGAGGCATGCTCTGCACCGCTAACGCGATAGGACTCCGTCCCGCTGGCGCGAACGCGACCACCTCAAGACAGAACAGGATCCGCGGGGGGCTTTTCCCTATGGGATCCCCACAGGTTACTCGCCAAGATCAAGCCCAGGCCCACCACAGATCCCAGCGCAATCGTCTCGCCCAACAGCACCGCAATCAACCCCAACGACAAAAAAGGCGTCACATACACCCAGTTGGCCAGGGATCCCCGATGGCCCGCCAACTCCAAAGCCCGCAGCCAAAATACAAAAGTTAAGCCCATCTCCGCCAGACCAATGTAAGCTGCCCAACCCAGCCCGGCAAGGCTCCAAGAGACCTCCTGAAACGGCAGCAGTAGCAGGCCATAGAGGCTGCCGAAGAGAAACCCCATGAACAGCTTCAGCACCGCATCTCGCCCATCCCGCACATTGAGCAGCCAGTAGAGCGCCCAGATTCCAGAGCTGCCCACCGCCAGCAGCACCCCCCAGGGATCCTCCGCCTGCAAGGTGCCCCAGGATCCCCCCGTAGCCACCAGCACCACCCCCAGCAGGCTCACCCCCAAGGCCAACACCAGCCGCCAACGGAAGCGCTCTCCCAGCAGCGGCACCGCCAGAAGAGCCAGCACCAGCGGCCAAGTGTAATTCAGAGCCATCGCCGCCTGAGCCGACAGACGGTCATAAGCCTGGAACAACACCCCATAGTAGCCGAAGGGGTTGAGCAGCCCCTGAAGGGCCGACAGGCGGATTTGGGATCCCTTCTGCTTGCCGAGGAACCCTGCCCGCCCTGTAACCACCAAAACGATCCCCAGGATCAGGCAAGAGCTCAATGCCGAAAAAATCAGCAGAACCGTCGGCGACAGGTACCGCAACCCAAACTTAAAAGCGCTGGCAGCCGTGGCCCAGCCCAAGATGGCCGCCGCCAGGTAAGCATATGCTCGCCAGGGATCCCTAGGCATCAAAAGCTGTCGAGATGGTGCTCCGCACCGCTACCGCCGTCCTCTGGCTTCGACTTAGCTCCGGTGGGAAGGCCCAGCCGCGGTGCCACCACCCAGGCATAGAGCAGATAGCCCAGCCCCGCCACCACTGCCCACCTGAGAACGGTGCCGAAAACCCGGAAGAACAGCCCGACCAGAAGAATACAGCCCAGAATGGCGAAGACCGTCACCAGTGGACGCCCCCAAGTCTCAATCCAAGCTCGGACGGCACTTTTCCCCCGAGACGCAACGGATGTTCCCGACTCCCGAGAGGCTGCAGCCGCCTGCTCCAGTTCACGCTCAAGCTGTTTCAGCCGTTCTTGTTCTGAGAAAGAGAGATCGGACATAGAGAGCAGTCTCCAGCGGTGTCACCTCCATCTTACGAGCTGCTCCCGAAGATGGGCAGACTAAGCCCGCGCCGAAGGGATCTCCTGAACCATAGCCCGGAACACATCCAAAGCCGGGCCAGGGCGACGGTTAGGACGCGGAGCCGAGATCTCATTGGGCACAAAAGGCTTCTCCACCACCACCTTGGGCTTGTTGGCAGGAGCAGTTGCTGTAGCCGCAGGAGCAGAGCTGGGGGAAGCCGGTGCAGGACGAAAAGGCCCGGTAACAAAATCCACCAAGCCGCCGAAGAGAATGCCGAAGAAGGAGAACAGGCCGCCGAAAAGCTTCTTGAGGATACCCATGGCTAATTGCAAAGAGATGAGGTGAGAACTTGTCGATGTTGAGAACTTGTCGATGTTATGTCGATGTTGTGAAGTTATACAACTCGACCTTCATTATTGTTAAGAGGTAGCCTCTTGGCCATGAGTAAATATACTCCTTTTCTTAGGCCTGGGGATCCCCCACCCGCCTGCCCTCGGCGTCAAATTGCTGTAGGGGCAGGGTCAACTCCAGCTCTTGCAGCTCCAAAGGTTGAGAGACCCCCCTGCCGCGCCCCAAAGCAAAGCCATCCGCCGCTGCTGGGTTCACGTCATAGCCGATATCTGCCATTGCTTCGATGGTGAGAATGCTTAAGGGGTTGGCTACCCCCCGGTCGATGCGGCTGGTCATCAGCTCGCGGCCCAAGACATTCTCCCGCCAATGGGAATCTCGGGATCCCTCCCCAAACTCGTTTTCTAAAGGAACAGAGGGCGCGTTTCCTCCCAGCGTGGCGAAGGCGCTGACCGCCCTGGGGCCGATGAAGCGGGGATCGTAGCCAGGGGGCGTAGGCTGATCCCGTCCCACCAAGCCCACCGTTAGCCCCTTGGGATCCCAGACGATGGGCAAGAAGCCCAAGGCATGGCCCAACTCGTGCAGGGCAGTAATGGGCAGATCCCCTCGCTCTTCCAGGGCAGATAGATTTTGACTGTTGAACAGAACTACGGAGTAAAAAGGCAGACCGTTAGAGGCCCGCACAAAACAGGGAGCAGCTCCCCCCAAAATTCGCTCGTTGCCGAGGTTTCTGGCCCGCACCTCCACCAGCAGATCGTCGATGGGGAAATTGAGTGGCGTGCTGGGAAACCCTCGATCGCATTCGTCGGCCCGAATGGTGGTGGGGGGCAGATCCGGCTGGTCACCAACGATGATCTGTTGCCAGCGCAGAGCGGCATTGCGGACGATCGACTGCTGGGTGGGGGTGAGACTGTTGTCGGGAAAGCGAACGTCAATGGTGAACTGGGAAGCAGGCGCAGTCGTTGGCGAGGGCAAAGGGGCAGGAATGACAGTCGGAGTAGGGGTGAGAACGACAGTTGGAGTAGAGTGGGAATGACGGTTGGAATGGGAGTGGGAATGACACTCACAGAAGAGGAGCCACCACTTCCCCCGCAGGCCTTGAGCGCCAGTACCAGAAGCACAGCCACCAGGGATCCAAGCAGACGCAGACCCCATACTTTCCCCAGAAGCTGTCGCTGCCCCGAAAAAACCTTCACACCACCCCCAAACGCAAAGAGCCTCACGGCCCAGTTGGATCATACCGGCTGCAACCATCCTCCCGAGCATGATTTGCGTCACACCGCACCGGTCAACTTCAAGGCCAGGAAGAGATGGGTTTGGAGGTCTATATTTTCAGGTCAGGATCTCTCAATCTGAGGAGTCGGAAGAGTTTTCCTCTTCTATGCCCCAGCCCGCAGCCAAAACATCCACCGCTGCCCGCAGCGCCTGGTTATCCCCCAAGAGCTCCTCGGGATCCGAACGCGGCTCCACCAGGGGAACCAAGCGCAGAATACGTCCGTCCTGAACCAAGTCGATAACCACGCCCGGCTGCTCCTTGCCCAGGTTGGCAATCTCTTCTTCGGAAGCGGGATCCCGCAGACAGGCATAGTCAAAGCTGTTCACATTTAAGTAGAGGCTACGGTTTACCACCAGTGTGGCAGCAGTGGGATCCTGAAAAACATCCACCACGCAGCCTTCCCCTTGCTTCCGCACCGAGCCATCGACGATATCGAAGTAGCGAACACGGGCCAAATCGGATAGGAGTCGGTAAATATCCCGCTTGTTCACCAAAGTTCCCGTATTCACAATACAGGGGGCACAGGGATGAGTGTCTGTCATAGAGCAGTCGGTCTCGAAAGGTCAACAGATTGAGAGTAGGCAAAAGGAAAGCAACATCAACAGTGTCTGCAAACTATCTCCGAAAACATCAGTCCTCGGCAATTCTAGGCGCGGTTATAGCTGACAAGCAACAGGGATCCGTAACTTTACAAAAACTTTAATCGGCTAAAAAAGAGAGAAGTAGCCTGCCCTGCCTTATCCAGTTAACCCAGTGCAACAACAGAACAACTCGCTCCATTCCGCCTACCCAGGGCTCAGACTGCTCTCAAGGCAAAATCAGTCCATAGCTTTGCTTCTATCGACTCTATCACAGCCTTCCAAAAAGGGCACAGGCCACTACTAAGGTGCAATCTCCAGACAAAAGGGACAGAGGCTGTCCGGCAGGATTCTACCTGCATCTTGTGGGAAGGTGAGTAGCTGAGCAGCTTTAGACTCTAGATATAGATAGATATTGTAGATGAACCCCGAACAGACCGTCTTCGATTCAGAACTCTCCCCTTGGCTTCTTAGGAAGGATAGCATAGGACACCAAGCCCGCTGCCTAGAGAAAGTGTTGACTTTCCACCAGAGACGACTTCTGCCATGGCAACCACTCCCCAACGCCAGACTCTGCCAGTTGTCGATTTTGCCGCCTTTCAAAACGGAACGTCAGGTGAGCGGGAGCAGTTTGTCCGCCAGGTGGGGGAAGCGCTGCAACAGATTGGCTTTTTTGCCTTGGTTAACCATGGCCTATCGCCGGAATTGATCCGGGAAGCCTATGAAGCCGCAGAAGCCGTTTTTCTTTTGCCAGAGCCGACCAAGAGAGCCTATGAGGATCCGGCCCTGCTGGGGCAACGAGGGTACACCCACTTTGGCAAAGAACACGCCAAAGATCATCCCTATCCTGACATGAAAGAGTTTTGGCACATCGGGCGCGAAGGGGATCCCCACCTTCCTGCCAACATTTGGCCTCGGGAGGTGCCCCAATTTCGCAGGGTGATGGTAGAGCTGTTCGCCCAACTGGAAACCTGTGCCCAGGGCCTGTTGCAAGCAATCTCTCTGTATCTGGGGGAGCCTGCCGAATACTTGCCCAAAGCGGCGGAAGGAGGAGCCAATCTCTTGCGGGTGATTCACTATCCGCCGATCCCTGCTGAAGCCCCTCCCCAGAGTTTACGAGCTGCAGCCCATGAAGACATCAACTTGATCACGCTCTTGTGTGAAGCCACCGCGCCAGGTCTAGAACTTCTGCAACGAGATGGATCTTGGCTGCCCATTTCGGCTCTGCCCGGTCAGATCATTGTCGATGCTGGGGATATGCTGCAAAACCTCACCAATGGCCTGTTGCGCAGCACCACCCATCGGGTGACCAACCCCGACAACCCCCAAGAATGCCGCTTTTCCATTCCCTTCTTTGTGCATCCGCGACCAGAGGTGGATCTCACGCCCTTGCCGACTTGTGTGGCCCGCACCGGCGGGATCCCTCGGTTTCCTTCCCTGACTGCCGGAGAATACTTGGCCCAGCGGTTGAGGGAAATTGGCCTGGCCGAGGCAGGATCCCCGCCCCAGCATTGATCCCAACTGTGGGTCTCTATGTTTCGGATCCCGGCCCTGCCCTACGAGTATGAAGTTCCCAGCCTGTCTCAGTTGGCCCTGGTGATCATCGATATGCAGCGAGATTTCCTGGAGCCGGGCGGCTTTGGGGAAATGTTGGGCAACGATGTCACCCAACTGGGATCCATTGTGCCCACCCTGAAGGGGCTGCTGGACTTTTTTCGTCAGAAGGGCCTAACCATCATCCACACCCTAGAGGGTCACCAGCCAGATCTCTCCGATTGCCCGCCCAGCAAGCGCAAACGCGGCAAGGGATCCCTGACCATTGGGGACGAAGGCCCTATGGGGCGGATTTTGATTCGGGGAGAGCCGGGCAACGCCATCATCCCTGAGCTTGCTCCGCTTGCGGGAGAGATCGTCATTCCCAAACCCGGCAAAGGGGCTTTCTACGCCACCGAGCTGCAAGCAATCTTGCAAAAGCGCGGCATCACCCACCTGCTGTTCACCGGGGTAACCACAGAAGTCTGCGTGCAAACCACAATGCGCGAGGCCAATGACCGCGGCTATGAGTGCCTGCTGGTGGAAGATTGCACCGCCAGCTACTTCCCAGAGTTCAAGCAAGCCACCCTGGAGATGATCCGGGCGCAAGGGGGCATCGTCGGCTGGACGAGTTCTGCTCAGAACATCCAAAAAGCGTTATCGGGTTTACAGTGAGTGTGAATAACCCAACAAGCGTGAGGCTGAACCGATGACACTGGCTCAGGAGGCAACTGCCCAAGTCCCCGCCTTTTGCGAAGGGATCCAGTACTTCGGGGATCCCTGGCCGGAATTCGACCGCCTGGGCCAGGCCCCTGCAGTGGATGCCGGCACCGGGAAGCTGAGGGATCCCGGCAGTCGCATGGCCGCCTACCAAACCTTGCTCTATGCCGATGCCTTGCGCTACCTCACCCTGCAAATGACCGCCAGCAAAGCCTCAGGCCATCCGGGCGGATTTGCCAGCCAAGCAGAAGCCTATGCAGCTCTGGTGTACCTGGGCCAGAAGAACATCCCCACCGAAGTCGGGCACCACGCGCCGGGCTTTTACGCGGCCATGTTTTTGGATGGATCCCTGGCCGAGATGGGCATCCACACCGTCGCCGACCTGCGGGCCCGTTTTCGAGAGCGGGAAGGGCTGTTGGGTCACCTATCTGGCTACATTCCCGGGCTGCTGGCGCCGGCTGGGCCGCTGGGGCAGGGGCAGCACTTTGCCATGGCAGGGGCATTACTCTACCCGGATCGCCTCTTCCCGGTCACGATTGGGGATGGCGGCCTGGGAGAGCCCTATGTGATGAGCTCCATGATTCACTTTCACACGGCTTTCCCGCAGCGCACCAACTTCCTGCCGGTACTGGTCTGGAACGGCTACAGCCAAGAGCACCACAGCATGATCTCCACCGCCAGCAACGCCCAGATGGCCGAGTATTGGCGGGGCAACGGCTTTGAGGAAGTGGTGTTGGTGGATGCCAAGGACTTTGACGATGCCCAACAGCCTGGCCCTTACGTCGACAGCACTCAGTTTTCCCTAGAAGCCCGCCTTGCCTTTGCCCAAAGGGTGCTGATCGAAATGGAGCGAGCCATCCAATCAGCCCTGAGCGGACAATTAACGGTTTTCATCCTCAAGCAACTGAAGGGGGCTGGGGTACATGCCAAGGGATCCAAGTCCCACAACCTCTACGGCCACCACACTCTGGATCACCCGGACATTGTGGCGGCTCTGCGGGCGCGGGCCTTACATCCGGCAGCTTGGGCCCTGGTGCGACAAAACTGCCAACGGGCAGCCGGGGGGCCAGCCGCCAAGGTGGCGGTTACAGAGTTCGTTCGGCCTTTGCCGCCTTTGGGATCCCTAAACCTAACGGAGTTTCCCCTAGGGGACAAGCAGGTTTCCACCACGGCCATCGGATCCCTCGTGGTGCAGGTGGGGCAGAAAGATCCCGACTTTTTGGTGGCCAATGCCGACGGCAACGAAGCTTCCGGCATTGCCAATGTGAACCAAGGTCTCAAGGTGATTCACCCCACGGTGGATCCCTTATACAACCAACAGCCCCAAGGCCAAGTCTATGAGCCCCTGAGCGAAGATGCCTGCGCGGGACTGACGGCGGGCCTAGCCCTCTTCGGCGGACGCTCCCTGTGGTGCTCCTACGAGTCCTTTGCCGTCAACGGCCTACCCATCTGGCAGACGGTAACCCAAGCCATGGCGGAGCTGCGCCGGCCCACCCCCTCGGCCATTGCCCTCTTCACTGCCGGCGCTCTGGAACAGGGGCGCAACGGCTGGACCCACCAACGCCCGGAAATTGAGGCCTACCTGGCAGCCATGATGCGCAACGGCAACATCTTTCCCCTCTTCCCGCCGGATGCCAACTGTGCCCAAGCTGCCTACGAATGGGCCCTATCCACCTGCAACAAAGGGATCCCTATCATCGCCAGCAAAACCCCCCTGCCCATCCGCACCACCCTCGAACAAGCCCGCCAAGCAGTAGAGCAGGGCTGCACCGTCCTTCAGGAACTTCCTGGATCCCGCACCGTCGTCTTTGCCGTGGTGGGGGATATGGTTCTCCTGCCCGTGTTCGAGGCGGCTGAGCAGCTCCAAGCCCAAGGGATCGGCTGCAAGATCGTCTCGGTGATTAACCCCCGCCGTCTGTATCGCCCCGGCGACGTGGCTTGGTCCACCTGTGCCCAGCCAGATGGGGAATTCATGTCCGACCAAGAATTTGCCGCTTGGTTTGCCGGCGAGGCCCTCATTGGCGTAACAGGCGGATCCAGCCTGATGTTGGAGCCTCTGACACTGCGCTACACTGGCCCGCGCGACATTTCTTCGCCTGGAAACGCGGCGAAACCACCGCCACCCCCGCCGAATTGATGGACTACAACGGCCTGACAGCCCAAGCACTAGCAGAACGAGCCAAGCAACTGCTATGCTGAGGGCGAGCTTTTAGCTTGGTTAGCATTGTCCACCTTATTTTTTCCTATTTTTTCCTATGACTGCGGCTAGCTCTCTCCGAGAGAAGCTTGAGAGGATATCTCCCACCGAGAGGGTAGAGCGAGTTGTTGTCCAACACTTTGCTGTTCCTCTCCTGCAGGCGCTTGGCTTTGACGACTCGGAAATTAGAGATGAATTCGAGACAGGTTGCGGCCAGGTCGATCTCGCAGCAAGAAAGAACGGAGATCCTGAAGATATTTTCTTTAGATCCCCGAAGAATCCCTACTTGCTTTTGGAGGCAAAATCTAGAGCAGTTAATCTCAGAGAAGGATCTTGCTATAGAGATGCAGTTTGTCAGATAGAAAGTTACTTGCTTGCCAAGAACTGCAAATCTGCAAAATGGGGAATTATCACCAATGCAAATAACATCCAGCTTTGGAGGAAGCACGGAAAAGTCGTTCACCCCGCTACAGCAAACCTTGATATTAGCTCAGATAACATTGAGAGCATAGTGCGTAACTTGCGAGACAAGATAGAAAACTATGAGCGCGCTCTGACTGTATGCGTGTATAACAATAAAGGGGGCGTAGGCAAAACAACGACGATCATTAACCTTGCGGCAACACTAGCAACCAAGAGAGAAAAAAGGTCTTAGTTGTTGACTTTGATTCTCAGGGTGATCTGACAAGAAGTTTGGAAGCCACTCCTGGAAAAATTACACTGACGCAATGTTTAAAGGATCCCAAAATAGACGTCCATGCCATTGTCCAAACATATAAACTCAAGGGATTTTCCATCTTCGACATTATCCCAAGAGACCCTGAACTAGAGACGTTGACTGATAGCCGGGCAGTAGCATATATCCCAAAGGGAACTCGGCGCCTTCGCGATCTCATTGCTCCTCTTCGCAATGAGTATGATTACATCCTAATCGACTGCCCAACTCAATGGCTTTACTTCAGCCAAAGTGGTGTTTTTGCTGCCGATGTTATTTTGATACCTACCCGCCCCGACGATCTGTCTTCCCTGAATAATGCTGCTAGAGTAATCACCAGCTTTGTTCCAGAAACTGCTAGGTCACGACAGGATGGTGGCCCTATTGCTTTGCCTACCTTTTTCAACGGCGTCTCTTCGGGAAGTGAATACACTATTAGACTAGCTCACGAAGAGATAAGTAAGCTTATCAACCAGGAGAAAAGTGTAGATCTACGTCCATATTTCTGGCCGCATTTTAAGAAAGGTAATGAAAACAAAAGCATTTTTAGGATACCTGACTATGCAGTGATATCCTCTGCAAAGTTTGCTCGAATTCCTGCCGTCTTTAAGGACAGGAGAGTTTTAGAATACTACCAGAGTCTTGCCCGTGAGTACTTTATCGATGAGTGAGTTTTCAGATCTAGGTAGGTTGGTTAACTTACCCCTTGAGAGCATTACGCCCGCCGATGGGTTTTCTGCTCCCTCCTTCCTTGTTGCCGCAGCCGCAGATCAGCTAAGGGCGACAGGAGGACACAACTGGGTTCCTCTGCTGGTGGTCGAGGCTGGCAACTATCAGTACAAGGCCATTGGTAACCATTTTGTCTATGCAGTTGCTCAAGAAGCGGGACTGGAAAGGCTATGGTGTATCGTTGTCGATCCTGATCCAGAGCAGGTTAAGCAGGCCCAGATTCTCGCCAAAGAAATTGTTCCGAAGGTAAATTTGACCAATACATCGAGAGAGACTATCTTGGCTGCGCTAAGATACCTAGCCGAGCAACCCAGCAGTCCCCTCAAGGGAGTCGATGTAACCATTGCAGCTGCCCGGATTGCAGAGGCGGATAGAAGTTGGTGGCAGGACTTAACCCCCATAACCAAGCTTGGGTGCAAAATTACGCGAGGCAAAAAACTGGATGCCCTATCGGAAGTATTTTTCGTAACTCCTACAGCGTTGCCCCCTACTCTGAAGAAATCATCCAAGAGATCTGCGGCATCCGCTGGCGCGAAGAAAGCGACCTCAACTCGCTCGCGGAAAAAAGGAGAGAGCTGAAAGGGATCCCTTCAAAAACATATTCTCCTCTCCACATCACCGAGGCCCGACTCCGCTTGCTGTGGGATGCCTGCCTCAAGCCTCCCTTTGAATGGCTACTGCCACCCAAACAGCCTTGGCCGCTCTCAACAACAGCCTCCATGGCAGGTATGCTCTGCTTACCTAGGACGACCGGATCCATCTGGAGCTCATGCACAGGATGATCACCAGCATCTTGGAGATCGACCTGACCCAAACCGTCCGGTATTATCTTGACCACAGGGATCCCCCCCTTATCGCCTGGATCCTGGGCCGTGATCAAGCGCTCCAGACCTGTTGAAACCCTATGTCTTTCAAGGTTGGCACCACATCGGGATCCAGCACTGTAATCCGACACCGATCCTTGAGTTCCCTAACAGAATACCCAGAGGGTCGATGCTCTGAGCTGCCACACCAATCCGGTCGAGGGTTGGTCTTGGTACTACACACCCCATGTACAATCTCCATCCAAGCCTTGCGATCCTCTGATTCCCAAATGCTGAAGATACACCCCGTCCCCAGATAAGGCTGACTTAAAACCGGGATCCCATATTGTCCGGCCAAACTTCTGATCTGAACCTTGAGGCTGTCGATCAACGGAGCCAATGGCAAGGGCTTGACATTTCTGAGGGTAAATTGGCTGCCCCGAAAGCCTCGGAAGCTGGTGAGTTGATGCGGGGGTCTTCTCCAGCCAGGGCCAAGTCCGCCCAGTTGTTGGGCCAGGTTCAGCAGATCGCCAATCAAGGGCTGAAATGGCTCATTGCATTCAACTTGGATCCCCCAGGTTTCATGGGCGTCACGGGCAGGTATATTGGCGTAGCCATTGGCCAACCCATCCTCAATACTGAGAGCAGGCAATGGATCCGAGGCTTTGTAGCTACACAGCACCAAATCGGCAGGACAACCCAAACCGCCAAAGATTTTGTTAGTTAGCCTTTCAGTGTTCTGTATTCCCAACAAAGGCAAGGCCAAACGAGTAAACCATCCCCGCAGATTGGCCCGTAAAACTTGCGGACTCCAACGATATTGCCCTTGTTGCGTCACCTGACCGCTCTCAACTTTATGCTGCTGCACACAGGGCTTCATCCCCTGTAACTCTATCGTCCATTGCCCCTCAGGGATCCGTTCTGCTATCCGTCCAAATCCTGCATGGATCCCGCGTCCTAGCCCCTGGTAGCGCAACATCTCTTTCATCCGCAGAATGACCCAGTTTTTCTGCTCTCCAGTCGGAGTTTCTTTGAGGGTGATATTAAGGGTATATTTGGGAGCATTTATGCCTTCTCCGGCAGGGATCTGCCATTGTACGCCCAACTTTGGATCCCTTTGATTAAAAACTTGCCAAGGTTGCTGAGGGTTAAGTGGATAAGGCTTGAGGTTAGATTTCTCCAAAAAGAGATTCTCAAACCGGATCTTTCTGGGTAGCCAAGCGGTTTGATTCTCATTCAGTA
>AFSR01001216.1_pt1 | contig 19653 bp, 6 predicted proteins | sample 296848 | NCBI WGS metagenome assembly AFSR01 (sample SAMN02954305, study PRJNA68063) | hot springs metagenome | biome: terrestrial; feature: Mushroom and Octopus hot springs; material: microbial mat core samples; isolation source: Yellowstone National Park Mushroom and Octopus hot springs ...
GGCGAACTCGACAGCGGCTGGCACATGCGGATGATCGGGGTCAGGGTGAATGCGCCGTATCCACTTGCCGGTGAGATTGGAAAGCGTTTCGGGTAGGTCAATCCCGTCGTACAGTCGGCTCAAGTCCACCCGCACGGCGCCTTGTTCCAAGTCTACCTCTAACGCCTCCAGCATCTTGAGGTCGCGCAGGAAAAGGTATTGACAGGGGTCTTCGTTTGCAGGGGGTGTGAATAGGTCATCTTCCAAGTAGCGCGTGCGACGCAAGGCGTCTTCAAACTGCTCGAGTTCGTAGTACTTTACAAAATGGCTAATACCCTTGCCATTGTGCTGCGCTTTGCCATTCTTCCAGTTATCAGAAAAAACAGCTTTCTTGATACGAGGGATAATCAAATTGTAAAAATGTTCTCCGCTGTCAATAAGGATATATTTTCTACGCTTTTTATCGAGTCGGCATAGGTTTATTGCAGCGTGTCCTGTTGTTCCTGATCCAGCAAAAAAGTCCATAACTATGTCATCTTCAGTAGAAGAAACTTGAAGAATTAACTGAACAAGTGAGACAGGCTTTGGCTTAATTTGAACTATGTTTGCATCTGGAAATAGTGCAGATAGCTCCCGGCTGGCGTCTGCATTTGTGCCAACTTGTATCCCGTTATCCGAAAGTAAACTCTTCAGCAGATTCCCGCTTGGTACGCCTTCTGAGTTGTAGAGATACCGCTTAATGCGTAGCTCATAGATGCCTCTTGTAGTACGCCTTGCATGAACCAGTCCTGCTTGGGCATGCTTCCACATTTGTTCCCTGGAGATTAGCCATGTAGATTTACCTGGCGGAGCAATAGCAATCGCTGTTTCCAACGATTTTCTGTTCCAAGATACATCGCGAAGATCGAGAACTTTATTATCTCCTGTTTCATATCGAAAGCCTATTAGCCGCAAGCTCTGTGGGTCAACCAGTACTTCGTAGTTCAGGTTAGGACGCTTTTCTTTGGTTTGCTGGCTGGGCCCTAAAAGCCCCATCCAACGGTATGGTCCTCTCTCATCTGACTCACTGAACTCACTAAGTTTTTGAGCGCTGAGAATGTTATGGTGGAGAAAGGCTTTCTCTTTGCCGTACACTAGCACATATTCGTGATTCTCGGTCATATCTCTCTCTGAGAAACTGCCTATCCCGCTACGCTTTCTCCAAATCAGATTGCCAAAACGCTTGGGAAAAATACTTGCGGCAAGCATCTGTAGCCTGTAGCTCTCTCCTTCTTGGGGATTCACGTCACCGATGCTCATAAAAATAACGCCATTTTCTGAAAGCAATGAATTTGCAACTAGAAGACGATTTTCCATCATAGTTAGCCAAGAGGCATGGTTGAATCTATCCAAGTACAAAAACTCATCGGAACCCGTGTTATACGGTGGATCGATGTAAATCACCCTTACTTTTTCTCCATGCTTTGGCAAAATCGTGTTCAGCGCCTGGTAGTTTTCACTTTTGATGAGCCAGCCGTCCAGCGCTTCGTCAAGGTGGTCAAACAAGGCAACAATTGATAGCTCCAAGTCGGGGAAGTACTTGGTGTCAATCGGCAGGTAGCGGTAGCGTGGGTGCAGGTACTTCCCATCTACTAGATTCTGTTCCCAGATGTGTTCCTTCTGGAACTTGTCATCTACCAGCCCTAGCTCGCGCCACTCTTGGATTTGCGCTTCCAGATTCGGATGCGCCCACAGACGCTCCAGAATCGCTTCGCCTCCGGGCTGGGCAGCCATCCGATCCAGCGTCATCACATAGTGGCTATTCAAGACAAACTTCGGCTTGTTCCAGATTTTGACCAGTTCGTCTTCAAAGGCAGCGATGTAGTCAATCACGCGATAGGCGATGCGCTTGAGAGCCTGCAACTGCGCAAGGCGCGTTTCGGTCCACCGGGTATCCATCTCTTCGCCCGGCTTGCCCAGCAGGTATTGCCACATCCACAGGTCGAACTGCTCGCGCAGAAAGCTTCTGGCGTCTTTGCACAGGAAGTAGTCCACTTCGCTTTGGCGTTCAAACAAGCGGAATGCTTTCTGCAGGGTCTCTTCAGCCGGCACGGCATCCGTGTGGCGAGTTAGCCCCAGCGCGTCGCGGATAGCACGGCGAATGTCGTCTGGCTTGGTTTGCCGTCCCCTTTCCGAGTAATGGACAGTGAAGACAAGTGTGCCGTCGGGGCGACGCTCCTTGAAGGCGTAGATAATTTCGCGCTTCTCGTTAGCGCGTTTGTGCTCAAGTTGGGAAACATCGAAGTAAAAGCGAAAGCCGTCCACCTCCGCCGTCATACTCTGGAACAGGCGGTCGGTTTTGACGTAGTACAGGCGCGAAGTTTTCCAAAACAGCACCACATCCTGCTCGTTGGTGTAGACCTGTTCGTAGACGCTTTGGTGGTAGGGGGTGAAGAAGAAGCCGATGGAGCCGCTTTCGGTGAAGTAGCGCCGGAAGAAGGTGTAGAGTTTGTCAAACAGCTCTTCGCGGAAGTTGGGAAAGGGCTGGAGCGCCTCGTCTATTTCCCTGCGCAGGCGTGGCTCGAGCACGTTCTCGAAGTAACGCGCCTTGATGCGCATCAGGTTGATATAGCCTGATTCGCCTTCTACCGGCACACCTATGAATACTTCTCTCAGCTTCTCAAAGAACTTGTTTTCGTTTGTGTTTTGCATGGATTTTTTCCTTGAGCTAATTCGGCTAGCGCTGTATAGACAAGCCTGTATGACTCGTTCAGGCAAACCTGCAATGTGTACTTGTTTGTCGCTCTTGTTTCCTGCCTGTTCTTAGGGCTTCAAATTATCTGACTTATCTTTTTTCTTTGCTACATACCTACCTAACCAGTAGGGTTTCTGCAATGAGAATACTGCATTTCAATACTCAGTCGCCAATACTGCGGCGATTATGCGCAGCTAACAAGCCAGGTAAAGCCTGAGATCGAACGGTTCTAGCTTGGTATATTCCCGTTCAAACACACTGTAATGGCTGAATGCTTTCGGTACGATTGGTTGGCTTGCAATGACAAGCAAGGCCGCAGCAGCATGGAACATAGTGTATTAGGCACGGAAGCCAAAAAATCAGGGTAACTTTGTGCAGGAAAATTCATGCTGTGTCGAGACTTTCCTTCGCCTTTCCCAACAACGCTTCGGCCTCGTTCATACGGTTACACTCTCATGGCGAATATTCATCAGAAACGGGTATTTCGTGTCTGATACTCCTGGGAAAGCACGAGCGCGGTAGAAATAGCCACATCGTAATTGAGACTGATCCGTGCGGCAGCTTCGCGGTTTTCCCAATCAGTGCGCCGTAGTCAAAAAGGAGACGCGGTGCGCACAGGGATGTCAATTCGGACCTTCCTAGGCATCTCGGCACGCATCGGGAAGCCATAGACCACAACAGCTTTCGATGCTTCACCCGGAAGCTTGGCTGGTGATCCCGCTACTCCTAAATGATTGATGCGTCCGATTGGGCTTGACCATCTTGCCTTCTTCAATCCATTCGGAAGCGTGGTTTTGTGCAATATTCCTGAATGCCGCACGCTGCCTGCCGGGTGTTTGTCAGGCTCGAAGAACTCTGCTCAGCCTTGCCCGGCGCGGCCGAACACATCGGGATAACCGGCCAGTGCTTCCCGGATGTCGCAATCATAGCGCACGACGAGCACGCGGTAGCCACAGCGCACGAGTTCCGCGCGTATCTCACGGTCCCACGCAGCCTGGGCTGGCTCGTCGTGCACTGAGCCATCGCAGAACACACAGACATTGGGTTCATAGAAAAAGTCTGCCACACAGGCCGGCTCGGCAATCCGCTTCTGCGCATCGTCAGGTAGCCGGTAGCCGCCTTGGGCGAGAGCTTCAAGGAACTGTCGTTCAATTTCGGAGCGGGAATCAGTGAGAGACCGTAGCCACGCAAGGTGTTCCTCGCGTGCTTTTCCTCTTATACGCGGCTCTGTACGGCTGGTGGCAAGGTTGAACAGAAACTCCCGGATGTGATGCCGGTCGAGTTTAAGCGCTTCATGCTGGTTAGCAAAGCTCAACAGGCACTCGTAGCATGCGGCGCGGCAATCCGGTTTAGCGTCTCTCAAACCATCTTCCTGGAGTTCAAAGTGACAAATCTCAAGCGCTTTTTGTGCAACTTCAGCCAGTGTGGTGGGCTCTTCCACGAATCTCCGCAAAACGCCTGCTCCGCCTTCGGCTGTTTCATATAGCAGGATGGCCTGGTGATCCCCGTCGCCGATGGGTTCGGCTGCCAGTTCCGTTTCTTCCAGCTCAAACGTCTCTTCAATGCCCCGCTTGAGGGCATAGCGCAGGCTGGCTTCTAGCGTCTGATCCGTACGCAACTCTGGCTGGACAAGGCGTACGAGCAGCACATTCTGCGTCGTGCGTACGGCCAATCGGATGTGTTCCAGACTGCGCGGGCGGGAAGAAGAGTTGATCTGCTTGTCAGCCGACGAAATGACCTCGCCGCTTTCAAAATCAACCAGAAAGCCTTTGACTTCTGAGCCGCGCCAGCCGTGATTGATGCGGAGCAGCGTTGCCGACGGAGCATAGACTAGGCGAAGCAGCAGCGTTTGTCCGCTGACCACATCGGCCTCCTGAACACGGTGGCCGGAACCCTCCGGGGCAAACTGGAAAAACGTTTGCAGCTCGTATCCTCGCCGCCGGCGTTCCTCTTCATCGGCCGTAATGCGCGCGCGGCGTTTCATCCGCACGTTGGGCATATCCAGCAAAGGGGCAACCAGGCTGTTGGAGCCATCGAACCGGGTTTGGCAGACGGGACAACAATCGAAGTGCGGGTCGGCAAAAGCGCCACACATCAGACACAGTTTCTGGCTGTACCTGCGTTCATCCAGTCCGCCCGGAGGCGTCTGAAAGGCCACCGATTCCCACTGGCGTCCTTCGTGATAGAGAAAGTTATGGGGCGCAAACTCCCGGATCGCCAAAAACCGTGGTCGGGCAATAAACTCGCCTTCGCTGCCGCGCGGCACCCAGGCCCGCACCGGCAGTGCCGGAAAGTTATAGCCGGGCAAAAAACCCTCGCTGGCAAGATAACGGTAAGGGTAAAAGTCACCTTCTTCGCGCTGGGTACCGACTTGCAACAGCAGATTGCACTGGCGCAGGGCCTCCTGCTGGCGGCGATTGGCTTCCTGCTGGTCATCGTTGCTGCGTGCACGCCGCAGGGCGGCCTGGGCTGCCTCCAACTGGCGGGTAGCCGCCCGGTAGAGTTCCCGCCAGCGGTCAAACGCCCGGTCAAATTCGCGGGGAGCCTCTTCGATGACATGCCGCACCCAGCGGTCGCTAAACCAGCCGCTTCTGGCGAGCACTTCGCCATCAGCCGCGAGCAGGTCGCGCACGCGCTGCTCGACTTGCCGGCGGGCCGACTCAGAAAGCTGGAGCTGAGCGACCACCTCCTCGCGCAGCGGCAGTTCTTCACGTGTCGTATCGATGACCGTTTCGATGGAGTTTTTCAGGGGCAAGCGTACGTGCGCCAGCCAAACCGCCTGGATATGCGCCCGCAGCAGCGACTCGTTGGCCAAATCTAGCCGTGGCGGTCGCACTCGCCCAGCCACCATTTCGGCACGGCGGCGGAAAAAGTACTGGTCATGGCTATTGAGGGCACCGCAGTAGGTCACGATCAGTCCGGGTTGTCCCTGCCGGCCGGCACGGCCGCTGCGCTGCGCGTAGTTTGCCGGCGTCGGCGGAACGTTACGCAGATGCACCAGCTCCAGATCGGCAATATCCACGCCCAGTTCCATCGTCGGGGAGCAGACGAGGTAGGGCAGTCGGCGGCCCGTCTCAGCCTCTTTTGTCCGATCCTGCACCTCCCAGCGGAAGCGCCGTTCGCGTCGCTCGCGCTCGCCGGGTTTGACCACCTGCGCTGTGTGTTCTCTGGCTTCAAGCGCCGCTAGGCTGGCCGCCGCAGACTGGTAAAAATGCCGAAAGAAGGCATTGACGGGACGGGAAGGGACAGCATAGCCCGCCGCTTCTGCGCGTCGTGAGTAGAGGGGATCGGGAGCTGGCGGTGTACCGTCGCCTAGACACCAGCGAAGACATGATGCATCGAGCCGATAGTACGGCTGGCCGCCTGTCGTTTCGATGGCGAGTAGTCCATGCCTGACCAGAAGGTCAAGAAGCGCGCCAAGAAATTCATCATACGCCTTGGCGTTCAGCCCAAGGCGCTTGATCAGAAAACGGCCAATGAGACTGCGCGCACTCAGTCCAAAGCTTAGCTTCTGACGGTTTGACGGACTGTGCCGCGCAAAGCGGTAGGCTGGGCGCAGTTCGTCATCATCCGGGTCAAGCCCCCAGAACTCGTTGAGGTATTGCCCGGCGCGACGGCGAAGGCTTTTCTGGAAATCTTCTTCCAGTACGCGAACCCGGATGGCCAGTTTGCGCCGGAACTGATCGAGTACCGCCCGGAGAATTGCTTTCCGTTCCCCAACATCTGCATGCCTGAACCACGGATGAAGACCAAGCAGCTCTTGGCTTTGGCAGAGTGTATCCAGCCCGTAGTACCCGATGCTAAGCAGCCCTACCTGTTCGAGGTTCGGGTGCGTTACCCGCCAGCCCCGCCGCAGGTCGTCATAGAGCCGATACTCTGTCAGGTCGGTAAACGTCTGCCAGACTTCCCTGGCTGCCGGGGTTTCCGGGTCAAGAAGCGGATTCTGAGCAATGTCGGCGATACCAAGCCCTGAGGTGCGGACGACGGCTTCCGCCACCCGGTCAAAGGCAAGTTCCGAAAATTGGCACAGTGCCGCATACAGCGCCGCCCGGAGAAGCGCCACGTGCACGAAATCATTGAAGTGTCCGGCTTGTAGCGAGGCATCCTGGCGGTTGTCCGTAAACGTGAGCAGCTTGTCACGTGCCGCCCGCGTAAGACTGGCGTGACGGAGAAGCGAGGTTGCCAGAATGGTCGTGGCGCTGGAGCGTCCTTCGCTTGACAGTGAAGCGAATTTGACAAAATCGCGCTCCCGTCCGGTGTAGTACTCACCACAGGCAAGGCACAGGGAAAACGGATGTGACTGCCACCACATCTTCTGCGCTTCGGGCTGCGGGAAGGTGGAAAACGATCCGTCTGGCCGTACCCAGACCGCCTGCGGCACCCGCTCTTTCCAAGTCGGACTCAGTTTGCCGTCGGCCTTGAACCACTCCTCAGGAAGCTGTTCCGGTGACCAGTCGTCCTCAATGGGAGCTAACATCAGGTACCCAGCCTGTGCCTTGTCCTCCTCCAGCTCTGCCCCTACTGGATGAGGTGCAAATCGCTCGTCCAGCCGAACGGCATGGTAATAATCCTGTCCGCACTGGCGGCAGAATTTGACTGGAAAAAAGAGCTTGTCTTCGCCGGCCTGGACCTGCCCTTCAAGCGAAAACTGCCGCGATGTGCCTGCTTCCAGCGTGGCGTAGAGCGTTCGACCCTGGGCAATGAACTGATGGAGCTTGAAAGCGGGCGCCCGAGCAGCACTGCCCTTCTTTTGGAGGCGGCCTGCGTGCGCAAGAAGCTCGCGCATGGAGTGGAGGCAGAGCTGAGCATCGGCGCCAGTCAGCGCGGCAAGTTGTTCGGCCAATTTGGAAAGCTCGCGCGGCGTACGGCGCTTGAGCGTGCCATCGGGGCTTTGTTCGAGGCCGAGTTCATATTCCAGCCAGCGCATAAGGGGATGGCTGCGCAGGGCGGACGTGTCGCCGGGCAGGGGCGTCCCGAAGGCAGCCTTCAGTTCTTCTGCTGTTGGTGGGCCGCCTTCGGTAAAAGGCGCAAGAGTTTCTTCGATGACCTGCTCTGGCCCGAAATGATGACCGAAGAAGCGCCTGGCAAAATCGGCTACGCTTTGCCGACGCTCTTCGGCGGTGGCATCCGGCCGGGAGATCATGGTGGCGCTGGTGCCGATGTGTAACAGACCGTCCCCGGCACAACGTTCTTTGAGCCGGCGAACGAGCATGGCTACGTCTGCCCCCTGCCGGCCCCGGTAGGTGTGCAGTTCGTCGAAGACCAGAAAGCGTAAACCCCGGTCGGTGAATGGTGCGTGGCGAATCGCCGGTGGTGGTGTGGCTCCTGCCTTGCTCTGCCGTTCGCCATTCGCAATCTGCTCCAGGAACCGCTGATCTTCGGGCCGTACCAACAGTAGTTCCGCCATGACGTAGTTGGTGAGCAGAATCTGTGGCGGGTTGCGCCGCATCTCCTCGCGCGCGGCTTCAGAAGTTTCTCCCGTGTATTTGGCAAAACGCACCGGAAAGGGGCGGCCAAAGGTGCGCTCGTAACGCTCCTTGAGCGCGTCCAGTGCCTGGAACTGGGAGTTGACCAGCGCATTCATCGGGTAGATGACCAGCGCCACAACCCGCTTGCCGGTGTCGGGGTGGCGAATCAGGCTGTCAATGATGGGTAGGAAGTAGCAGAGGCTCTTTCCCGATCCGGTGCCGCTAGTGACGACAAAGCTTTTGCGGGCAATTGCTTTGGTAATCGCTTCTTCCTGGTGGCGGTAGAGGTGAAAAGGGCGTCCATCCTCAAGGCGGAAGATACGTGCTGTCTCTGGCGTGATGTGACCGGCGCGGGCCAGTTCGTCAACTGTCCGCCCAAGAGCATAGGCGGGATTCAACTGTACCAGTGGTTCAGGCCAAAGGTGGCCCTCTTCCTCCATTGACCGCTCCACAAACGCCCGTGCGCGGTCGTCGGCAATGAGGAAAAATGACTGAACAAAATCGCGGTAATCAGCCAAGACGGCGGAGTGAAGATCAAAGATCGTGGACATCTGCTTCAACCTACTAAGCCTACTCTACAGCGAAGCCCCTGGCCTCTGGGAGGGAGGGGCCGCAAGCCACAAAAGCTGCGCTGGTCATCCTGGACTGGCGGGTGATAAGTCCGCTGCTCCTATGCGGGCAGGGGTGCTCGCGCCTCCGAGCAGGGTCTGCCGGCAGACAATAGCCTGTAGCCCTGAAGGGCATGGTTTCCTGCCCAGGGTGACGTTGCTTGCCCGGAGGTGCTTTGAAACTGCGCTATTGTGTCGCAAAGACTTCTTCGAGTGTAGCGGCTGTGGCGGCTTTGGTCAGCAGATGTTCCAGTTCGGCGTCAGTGGCAGCATCCAGGCGCGACTGGTAGGGCGTCAGGTCGGCTTCTGGAAACCGTACCCGGAGCAGTTGCCGCAACGCCCACAGCTTGCCTTCGTGCTGACCTCTGTGGATGCCCTGCTGCAGCCCCTGCTGCATGCACCTTCCCGCAGCAGCTCTTCCGCCCACTTCTGCACGTTCGTCGCCAGCATCGTCCCTTCCCCCCTTTCCAGAGTCTCCTCCACCGCCATCATCGCCCCAGGATGCACCCGCTGCAAGTACCGCTTCACCCACTGCGTCAACACCCGGTCGATCCGCTCCCGGTTCGGCAACGCCTTCAGCGCCTCGCTGATGCGCCCCACCACTGCCAACGCTTCCTCTTTGCCCTGCGCATTCTCCAACGCAAATATCCCCGCCACCACGTTCCGTACCCCGGCCAGTTCGTGGTCGCTGTACGCCCCCTCGTCCAGCAGATAGTACCGCAGCCGTGGCTGGTACGGACGCAACACCGGCGGACACTCAATCACCTCCCCAACATCCGTCGCCACCCGCCACCGCCGCTCCCCGTTGTACAGCACCACCGGCAGCACCGGCGGCAGCCGACGCGGGTCAACCCGCTTCTCCTTGATGAGTGAGTCGTACAGCGCCGCCACGTACTGCACCATCCGCACCGGCATCGCCGCGTCGGGCGTGGACTGAAACTCCAGCAGCAGATACAGGTACAGCGTCGTGTCGGCCATCTTCACCCGCCAGACGACATCCTCTTCCCGCGACTGCATCGCTGGCGTGACAAAGCTGCCCGCCACCAGTTCCAGTGTGGAGAAGTCCAGCAGTTGGGCAATGTCCGGCGTGACAAACCCTTCAATCAGTTGCTGGACAAGCTCCGGCAGGCTGAACAGCGCCTTGTAGCCGGTGTCGTGAAAGGGCGCGTCGGTCATAGGCAGGAAATCCAGGTGTCAGTGCGATGCACCAGCCGCGCATGCGCATCGGCGATACGGAACATCGTCAGCCATTCCCGCTGCCGGTGAGTCTTGCCCATGCTTCCAACACCAGCCGCCGGGTGCGATACTCGCCAAACTGCCGGATTTCCTTTTCCTTCAGCACCCGGAAGGTTTCGCCGGGGAAGGTACTCTGTTCCAGCCGCTTCGCGTACGCCGCCGGGTCAAGCGGGTCGGCAACGTCTTCCCACGGGTCAAGGATGTCTTCCAGTTCGCGTTCCGTCAGGTCAGCCGGATCGAGGATGTACCGCAGTTGCTTGCGTGTCAGGCCGTACAGCCGGGCGTAATACGCATCGAGTTCGGCGCGAATCTGCGCCCGGCGGGCAGCGTTCCAGATGAAGGGGGCGAGTGGTTCAGAGGCGAGTGGTGAGTGGCGAGTGGCGGAATTGGCGAGTGGCGAACAGCGATTCGCCGGAATTGGCGAGTAGTGAGTCGCGAGTAGCGAGTGGTGAATTACAACTCGCCACTCGCCGCTCGCCACTCGCTTCCTTACAACTCGCTACTCGCCGCTCGCTACTCGCTCCCTGTTCGCTACTCGCTACTCGCTGCTCGCTACTCGCTCCCTGTTCGCTACTCGCTACTCGCTGCTCGCTACTCGCTTCTCTCCCACTCGCTACTCGCCACTCGCCATTCGCTTCCCTGCGGTTGGCTTCCCATTGGGTACGGATGGCGGCGCGCAAGGCTTCATCGGCTTCCTGCCACACATCGTCGGCAAAGGGCTGCATGTCCCAGGCGGTGTACGTCAGTTCCAGTACGCGCGGGACGATAAAACGCAGGTCTTCCGGGGTGTAGGCCGCAGGTGGCAGGACGGGAAGTTGGCGGAGAATGAAGAGCCCAAGCGAGGTGCCGCCAATTTTCTGACGAGTGACAAAATCCAAAACCAGGCTGCTGAAATTTGCTAGCCATGCTGCGATAAGCAAAGAGGATTGGGATTCGGAGAAGATGAGGGGCACCTTATGTCCCGCCCCGACTCTGGGCAGCAGGCTGAAGATGGCGGTGCGTTCGTTGGTGGCGTTGGTCACATCGCGGAAGCCAAGCAGCCAGCCGCGCTGCCAGTCGCCCAGACGGGCCGCGACTTCTTCCGCCGGCACCCAGTACCACGGCTGCACCACAAACTGCGGGTCGGCATGCTGACGCCCGTCCGGGGTCGGCAGTTGCGTGCCGGAACGCGAATCCGCGCCCTCATACGTGCCGTAGCGATGGTCGTAGTGCCAGATCATCTTGGCTTCGTAGAGGGGAAGATAGGTGTTGGCGAGTGAGGAGTGGCGAGTGGCGGAATTGGCGAGTAGTGAGTCGCGAGTAGCGAGTGGTGAATTACTACTCGCCACTCGCCGCTCGCCACTCGCTTCCTTACAACTCGCTACTCGCTGCTCGCCACTCGCTTCCTTCACAAACCGGTTCCCCACCAGCCGGTAGCCTTCCTTTTCCAGTTCGGCGCGGGTGCGGAAAAGGTGTGAGTCGTTGGACATATGGAACATTGCCAGAAAACGCACGCCCCAGGGATTCGCAGCTTCGCCCTTTTCATCACCCGCCTCACGCTCATTGACCAGCACCGGAACCCGCTCGTAGATGGCCCGGGTCAGGTCGGCATCCTGCCGGGTACGGAAGACCGGCAGGGTGCGCGTGTTGGGGTTGATGCGGGCGATGTCAGCCGCGGTCAGGCTGAAGACGCGGCGCGGGTCGCGCAGGTGTTCGGCGCGGGTGGCGAAAAAGGCAAAGGTGGCGGAAGGGGCGAGTGGCGAATGGCGAGTGGCGAGTGGTTGATCGCTACTCGCTACTCGCTGCTCGCTACTCGCTTCACTCGCTACTCGCTGCTCGCTGCTCGCTCCTTGCTCGCTACTCGCTACTCGCCGCTCGCTACTCGCTCCCTGTTCGCTACCCACTTCCTCACTCCCGCCGGTCAGGGTAAGCAGGCAGAACTTGTAACTGCGGTGCACGGCCGGGAAGATGGCTTCCCGGTTTTCAAAATCAAACAGACTGACAAGATGACCTTTTTCCACAAGGTCGGCGAAGAAGGATTTGTTGGTGTCGTCGGTGGCAATGCCGGTCGGCAGGATGATGCCGGCCCGCCCGGCAGATGACAGCAGACACCGGATGCGCTCGGCAAACACGGAATAGGTGTTGATGTCGCCGCGGCCGGTCAGAGGGTACTGTCTGCTTCCGCGCAGGAAGCGGCTGGCGCTTTCCGCCCTGTGTAGGGCGCGCTGGTAGGCGTCCCAGAGGTCCGGGTTGGTCACGGGCAGTCCCGCAATCAGTCGTTTGCGGGCGGCCGCGTTCGGCGCCTGGGCAATCCGGGCGTCGCGCCCGGCAAAGAATTCCTCTTCCTGCAGCTTGATGCGCTCCCAGGGCGGGTTGGAGAGCACCACATCAAAGGCAGCGAGTAGGGAGTCGCGAGTAGCGAGTGGTGAATTACTACTCGCCACTCGCCATTCGCCACTCGCCTCCCCACCACTCGCCACTCGCCATTCGCTACTCGCCATTCCCCCAAACACCTCCGGGAACTCCAGCGGCCAGTGGAAGAAGTGCTGCTCCACGGCAAGGGCTTCCGCGATGGCCACCGCCTGGGGATGCCGCCGGTCGGCGAGATGGTCCGTGATGACCTGGGTGGTGATGGCGGACGGGGCGGCTCCCGGCTTCAGGCGTTGAAAGAAGGCGGCGGTCCACAGGTGGCACGCTTCAGCCAGCTTCCGGCGCTGCGGGTCCCGGTCATAGTCATCATAGAGGCTTTTCTTGCGGCGTACGTCGGCGGGCGAGTCATCGGCGATGGCTTCGATCTGCTGGCGCTGCTCCCGCAGCCCGGCCAGCATGTCGGTCGGGTCGAACGGAAGTTGCCCCTGCCTGGTCTCCAGATCGTGACGTTCCTTTTTGTTCTGCTTTTTGAGAGCGGCAGCCGCCGATTTGTCATCGGCGCTGACCGGAGCGAAGGCTTCATCGGGGATGCCCCTTTCCAGAACCGCCAGATCAAGGACACCAACCAGCGAGTCACCGCACTTGATGTGGTGGTCCAGAAAGGTGAGGGGCTTACCCACACAGTGCGCTTCCAGCCACAGGGCCACGCGGCAGAGCTCTACAGCCAACGGGTTTTTGTCTACGCCGTAGATGCAGCGGCTCACCACGTCGCGGATGGCCTCGCGGACGTGATCGGGATCAGGCTCGTCTTTGCCGGTACGGATTTTGGCCAGTTCCTTGCCCAGCCGCCGCGCCGCCGCCAGCAGGAAATGTCCCGATCCGCAGGCGGGGTCAAGGACGCGGAGGGAGAGCAGGGTGTGTTCGGCGAGGGCTTGGGCGAGTGGTGAGTGGCGAGTGGCGAGTGGTTCAGGGGCGGGTGGCGAGTGGGGGACTAACTCCTCCTGAGACTGCGCTGAAGATTCACCATCTGTTTGCTGAGTACCTGAATCCAGTCCAGTATCGGCTGGGTTGTCACCGGAGTCGCCAGTCCCACCCGCTGTGCCAGCAGAATGTAAGTTTCCAGCTCTCTCAGGCTGCCCGCCGCGATGTTGAGAAAATGAAGAAACTCCTTCGTTCCCCGCCGGGCCCACCCCTCCGCGATGTTTGCCGGAACCGAGGCTGCTGCCCGCCGCATCTGGCTCGTCAGCCCGAACAGTTCCTCTCGCGGGAAGCTCGCGGTGAGCTGATACACCTGTTCTGCCAGGTGCATCGCTTTCTGCCAGACTTCCAAGTCTTGATAGGATTGAATTGCCATGGCGTTCTCCAAAGCGTTCGATAATCATCTGACGCACCACTCGCCATTCGCCATTCGCCACTCGCTGTAGCTCATCCGCCATTCGCCTGGCCTCGGCCAGCCGTTCTTCCAGTACCGGTTCGAGCGCCGAACGGATGAGTTCCGCCACGAGTTCCGGCGGGGTGTAGTAGGAACCGGTGCTCTTGCGCTCTGACCCGGACGCCAACTCGAAGCGGGGCACCCGGCCCGATGTGTCAATCTGCGGGTGGTAGTCGAGCAGGCTCTCATAGACCGAACCGAGTTCTTCGACATCCAGCGCGGCATAGTTCACGCGCCGGGGCGGCGCCGAAGGCTCTTCCCGGTAATACGCCAGATGCCAGAAGGCTTCGAGGAAGTCGCGGTTGCTGATGCTGCACTGGTCGAGGTCGAGGGGCTCGAAAAGCGCCCCGTTGAGGGGGGACATGCCCAGGCACGCGGCAAGGTTGTCGTCGGAAAGTACCTTCCACAGCACCTTGAGGCTGCACCAGATGTCTTCATGGTCGGTGTAGGCGCTGTGCCGGTCGAGCAGCCGCCGCAGCCGCGCCACACCGTAATGCTCCCGATAAAGAGGGCTGTCGCCAATCAGCCCCCGGTCTTCGGAAACCAGCAGGAAGAGCAGGCGATAGACCAGACGTAAGAGTTGCCGGTAAAAGTCGCCACTCGCTACTCCCCCTCTCAACCCCGCGTTGGCCGGATGCGCGAGAAAGCCGTTGGCGAGGTGTTTGATACAGGCTTCCACGCCGGCGCGCAGCCCCTCCCGGACGCGCCCGCCCTGTTCTATGGCGTCCCGGTAGTACTGCTCCAGCAGGCAGTCCGGGGCATCTTCGGCCGTGCGCGGCAGGCGGGTGCGGTGCAGCAGCCGGTAGAGAACAGCAAAGTCTCCGAACCGCTGCTCTTCAAGAATCTGGCGCAGGTCGAACTCGACATAGGCCTGCCGGCGCACAAAGGTGCTGTTGCGCAACAGGCGCACCACGAGGCCGTTGGTGACAAGGCCCCAGAGGTGATCGGTACGGTTTAGGTATTCCTGCACCAGCGAATGCGGCGCAAGGCGTGACCGGCTGCCTGGGGCCAGCCGTCCCAGTTCCTGCCGTGCGCCCACGAGGTGGACCGGCGGGGCATCCTCCGCCTCACCGGCCCGGTGCGAGATGGCGAACGTCGCACCGTCTATTTCGTAGGCGCGCACGTTGTAACGCAGTTCATAGCCCAGCAGGCTCAGAAAGGGGATCAACCAGGCATCGCGGGTGATGGATGTCGCTGGGTCGCTGTCCGGCAGACGCTCCAGCCGGCGTTGGAAGACCTCCCACTGGGTGCGGGCATCGGCAAAGACACTGGCAATTTCGTCCGTCATGCTGCGCCGACCGTCCAGCCCGAAGTCTTTCGGCTTCTGTCCGGGAAGCTCGCCGGCAACAAGCTTTTCCAGCGTATCGGGGCCCAAAAGCCCCCCTTCAATGCGTACGGCAGGGAACTGGCTCATCGTGACACCATGGGTTGCAGAACAAGAATTCCGAGAAGATCAGGTGGAAACTGTGGCTTGACCTCAAGCCCGCGTACACGCAGCGCCACAGCCTGCCGGATGCGCTTGTGGGCTGCGGTCAGTTCAGCCGCGCGGCGGGCGATGTGCTCCCGGATAGCGCGTTGCAGCGGGTGCGCGGTGCCCCAGCGTTCGGCTGGCTCTTTTTGCCACGCGCCGAGACCAGCGAGGATGTGCGCCACCAGCTCCCGCTTCTCCGCCAGAGAGAGATTGGCATCCGGTTGGGTTTCCGCCAGAAGCCGGAAGGCCTCGCCGGTGTCCAGCCAGCGGGCATGGCTGTCTCCCAGACCGACGCCGGCGAGCGCCACGATTTCTTCGGAAAGCAGGGGCCGCGCCGGGGGTTGCTCCACCATGTAGCGCGCACGCAGGAGCATGATGGTCGTCAGTTCTGTCACGGCGCGGGTGCGGATGGCCCCGCAGCGGGAGACCATTGCGTTGCCGGGCTGGTTCAGCGCCGCCTCGAAAAGATAGCGGGCAAGCGTGGCCACAAAGCGGTGGTTCCGCCCGATGTATTCGGCCCCTTCGGGTGTGGGCGAGTCGAAACTGATGATCCAACGTTCACCCTTGGGGGACGGTAGGGCTAGCCGGACCGGTTCGGGCAGCGTTGCGGTTGCCTGCCGGTCGACGCTCACCCGGAAAACACCAGGCCGGCGATCTGCGCTAACCGCAAGCCCGATGCGCTGCGCCGCCGCAAGGAAGAATTGACGCACAGCAGCAGGATCGCCCAGTACGGCATCGGTGGCCTCGACTTCGCGCTGGACCTCTTCGGGCTTGAGCGCCCGCTGCGCAAACCGGGTGCGGTTGAGCTGTTCCCGCTCCGCATGCTTCTCCCACTGCCGATGGAACTCATCCACTTCCGGCACGCCGAGGTTGAGCGCAAGCTGGCGCGTTACCGCCCGCCGCCCCTGGCGCAGGAAGAGGGCTTCGAGGACGGCCTGCGTGACGCTTTCGCTTGCTTCGGGTACGGGCACGTGCGTGCCGAGCGTACGATGGATTTCCCGCGCCTTGTTGAGCAGCACGTCCAGCACCACACCGTCTATGGGGTTGTCCTGTCCGAAGAACCGGATGACCCTGACCCGGCTAGCCCTTTGGCCGTAGCGGTCCACGCGCCCCTCGCGCTGCTCCAGCCGGTTGGGGTTCCACGGTAAGTCGTAGTGGATGACAGCCGTGAACAATTCCTGCAGGTTCACGCCTTCGGAGAGGCAGTCGGTGGCGACGAGTACCCGTGGGCGGTCAGCTTCGATTTCGGCAATTTTGGCCTCCCGCTCGTCGTCGCCCATGCGGCCGGTGACGCACACGACCTGGACGGCGGTTTCCAACGACTGGCGCATGTGGTGCGCAAGGTACTCGGCTGTGGCGACGTACCGGCACCAGAGGATGGGATGGAAGCCTTCCTTCAGCAGCCGGCGCACGATTTCGATGACCCGCGTCAGCTTGGTGTCGTCGTTTGTGCCGTGGAGGTCGTGGGCCACTCGGGCAAGTTCGTGCAGCCGGCGGCGGTCCGGCTCCGGCAGGGTCGTGTTGGCGGCTTCGACGGCCGGGGCGGGGGATTCGTCATCGGTGCGGTCTTCCGCCGACTCGAACACGAGCCGGCCAAAGGCTTCCGCTTCGGCTTCTTCTTCGGGCGGCATGCCGGCGCGATTGGTCAGCGCCGTGAGAGCGGCTGCTGGGCTGGACATCACACAGCGCAGCAGCGCTAGCGCGCCCCAGTAGCGCACCCGCCGCTGACGCTTTTCCAGATGCGCGCCGGTACGCACGATTTCCGAGCAGAACGCATAGGTGCGCTCGAACAACTCACGGTACCGATTGGAGAGAACGTAGGTTACATCTGTGGATTCCCGAGTCGGGAAGCAAGGGGCTTCCTCCCACGTCTGCTCGATGTCGCGCCGAGTGCGCTGGACGAAGTGCCGGGCGAGTTCAATGCGCTGGGTTTCGGTGAGCGTCTGGAGATTCCACGTTCCGAACTCAGGACGTAGCAAGCCGAGCAACGAACGAAAGGTGTCTCCGATGCCACTGTGCGGAGTCGCCGTCAGCAGGATCAGATGGCGGTCGGGCTTTCGGGCAATATCCATCAGGAGTGCGTGCCGTTCCTGCTGGTTTTTGCCGGGAGCGGCTGCTGCCCCATGAACTTCATCGGCAATGACCAGGTCGGGGCAGAACTGCAAAAACTGGCTGCGGTTGCGATCTGTTTTGACAAAGTCAATGCTGGCCACATGAATGGGGAAGTGTTCGTAGAGGCTGCGTCCGGCAGGCGTCTGGCGGTCAAGCTGCCCGACGGTTCCCGAACGGACGATGACCGGTTCAAGGTTGAACTTTTCGGCGAGTTCCTTCGCCCATTGTTCGCACAAGTAGGGCGGGCAGAGGACACAGAAGCGCCGGATTTCACCGCGATCCAGAAGTTCTCTAGCAATCAACAGGGCTTCAATGGTTTTGCCGACACCAACGTCGTCGGCGATAAACAGCCGCACGGGATTGAGACGCAGGGCCATCAGCAAAGGCACGAACTGGTACGTCCGCGGCCGGATGGAGATGCGCCCCAGCGAGCGAAACGGGGTAGCGCCTTCGCGCAGGGTGAGCCGTGCGGCCTGCCAGAGCAGATGGGCGCTGGTGGCGTCGGAAACGTCCTCGGCGGTGGGTAGGGGGAAGGATGCGGGCGTCATGCGCTCAAACGGCAGGGCTCCGCCCACGAGGTTCATGAGTTTCCGGTGAATGTGAACCACGTCATCCGGCGTGCCGGTAAGAGGCCGCAGAGCAATGACTTCGTCCGTGTCGGCGGGCATCACGACCCATTCGCGGTTTCGGCAGCGGACAATCGAGCCAGGGTGCATAGTGGGTCTCCGTCAGAAGCTTGCGGGTGGTGAAGGGCATCCTGCCGTCGCATGAAACTGCGAGCCAGCAGGTATCCGAACACACGACTGGTTGCCGTGGCAGCGCGTACCTGATACCCGGCCTGATGCCGGGCGGATGCGCGTGCGCTTTGAGGCTGTCCGGGAGTTCTGCGTAGTGACTCCAGGTTTACTCCAGGGCGTCACCGCCCAGCGCCTTCAGTAGCATGGCAATCTGTTGTTTGAGGTTGGGAAGGTCATTTTCCACTGTCTTCCAGACCTCATGCAGATCAATCCCAAAGTACTCATGAATGAGCAGGTTGCGCATCGCCACAATCCGCGACCAGGGTATCTCAGGGTGAGCCTCGTGAAAGATTCTGCCGAGTCGTGCCGCCGCCTCCCCGATAAGTTGAAAGTGGTACAAAACCCAAGTCTGAATCAGCTCATCCTGCTCAAACGCCTCTTGTCCCCGAACGGTGTAGCGCTCAATGTTGGTAATGGCTTCCAGAATGTCCTTCAGGCGTTCTTCGGGGGTTCTCATAGCGGGACAGCCTCGTGCAACACCCGCTCACGGATACGGGCTTTGAGTCCGCGACTGCTCACCACGTCCACTTTGACTCCCAGCCGTTCCTGAAGCTCAAGCCAGAGGCCGGCGTGGTCGAGAAGGCTCCGGTTCGGCTCGAAGTCCACAAGCAGGTCAATATCGCTTTGTTCATCGGCTTCTCCGCGAGCGACTGAGCCAAAGACACGCACGTTGTGGGCGCCGTACCTGGCGCACGTCTGTAAAATCTCTTCCCGCTTGGTTCTCAAAACTTCTTCAGGTGTCATCGCCCACTCCTTTCCCTTCGGGACTGTCTGCGAGGGCGGCGGTGAGCTTCGTCGGGGCTTTCCTTCACCTTTCCCAACAACGCCCCGGTCTCGTTCATAGAAGCTCCGCCAGGAAACCTGCGACTTGAGTCGCGGGAGGAATGGCGCTTGCGCGAAGCGCACCATGTGGTGTGGGATATACCACATGGTTGACATCGTCACTAACCGGGCACCTCACCAAACGGCGATAAACCATGCTGCGTACCGCCTCGATTCGACTCAATGTTGACCCGGAGCAAGCGGCGGCCTTGATGGCGTTGCAGTCGGCTTATGCCGATGCCTGCAACCGCCTGGTGCCGACGGTGGTGGAGCATCGCTGCTGGAACCGCGTGGCCCTGCACCATCTGGCCTATGCCCGGCTGCGCAAGGAAACGCCGCTGGGGGCGCAAATGGTCTGCAACGCCATCTTTTCGGTCTGCAAAGCCTACAAAGCACAAAAGAAACTCGGCCGCATCAGGAAGGACGCCCCCGTACCCGCAGTGCACTTCAACCGCGCCAGCGTCCATTTCGACAAGCGCACCTACTCCATCCATGGGGAGCACCTGAGCCTCTACACCCTTTCCGGGCGCATCACCGTCACGCTGGTGACTGGCGAGCACCAGCGCCGCATCATGGCGTCGGGCAAAGCCAAAGAAGCCGAGCTGGTTTGTCGCAGGGGACGCTGGTATTTCAACCTCGTGGTCG
>AFSR01000403.1_pt1 | contig 19606 bp, 11 predicted proteins | sample 296848 | NCBI WGS metagenome assembly AFSR01 (sample SAMN02954305, study PRJNA68063) | hot springs metagenome | biome: terrestrial; feature: Mushroom and Octopus hot springs; material: microbial mat core samples; isolation source: Yellowstone National Park Mushroom and Octopus hot springs ...
CCGGCAGGCGGCGGCGATGGCGGCAATGTGGCAGCATCAATCGGCGCCGCTGTTGCCGGAGGAGGCTGTTTTTCGGCGCCTATCGGCGGCACAACCGATGCAGGCGCTTCCTTGCGTTCCTGCGCAGGCGGTTGTGGTGGAACAGTCGCTTCTGGCTGAGCAACTGGTTCGAGATCGATCAATGAGAATGCCTCTGCTTCACTTACGGTGGAAGGAGGTGGAGTGACATCAGGCGCTGCAGCGGCTTTGTCTGCCTGAACCACCTCAGCGCCCGAGCGTTCCAAATCCTCCAGCGAGAAGGGAGTGAACGGCGACTCCTCTGCCGGTGGCGTTTCGACAGCACTGCTCGCAGCGCTGATCATGGCGATCTCATCGTCCGATAATCCCAGTTCCTCCAGCGAGAAGGGGGTAAGCGGCGGTTCTTCCGCAGGCGGTGGAACGTTCTCCGACTGCCCTGCGGCTGCGGCGGCCAGCAATGCAATCTCGTCGTCTGATAATCCGAGTTCCTCCAGCGAGAAGGGCCGCATCAGGTCTTCTTCTGATGGCATATCGTTGAGTGCGGGCTGCAGAGCGCTCTCCACCGGCAATGGCGTCTCTTCCTCCGCATATTCGGCATCAAGGTCGATGATCTCATCGCCGTCGCGGATCTGGATTCGTGCAGCATGCAGTTTGCGCCCGATTTCATCGATCCGGTCGGCTTCCGCCTCGGGATCCCTCACCGCGGCAATGATATCGGCAAGATCGACATACCCGCGCTCGTGACCAAGCCGGATCAAACGATCCACCGTTTCATCAACGCTCTCAAAGCCAGGGGATGACTCAGCCGGCTCGAATGATTCGACTGGCGGCTCGTGGACAGGCGCGGGTTCCGGCAGCCATTCGAGATCGCCGCCCGTTCCCAATGCAGAAAGTTCTTCCTCGGTGATGCCCAGGCGCCCCTCCTCGTACTCCAGACCGCCCTCTGCGAGGTCTGAGAGGTCGAACTCCCCCAGTTCCTCTTCCGAAAGACCCAGATCGGCAAGCGAAAACGGTTGGAGGTCCTCGATGCCAATTTCTTCTTCCCCCAATTCAGGCGCTGCTGAAGCGGGGGATTCGGCTGGCACCGCAGGCTGGACTATCTCGAACTCATCTGTCTCAGTCGTTGGCTGAACCGGCGCTACTGGTTCGGCAGGCGGCGTCGACGCTTTCGGCTCACCAAGACCGAGCGCGGCGATCTCCTCCTCGCTCAACCCCAGGTCGGCGAACGAGAACGGTTGCACCTCCCCACGGGCAAGCGCCTCTTCCAGCGTTTCCGCCTCATGCGCCGGTTGCGCGGGTGTGACCGGTTCGGCGGGTGCGGCAGGCGGCGCCGATGCTTCCGGCGTGCCGAGACCAGGCGCAGCGATCTCCTCCTCGCTCAACCCCAGATCGGCGAACGAGAACGGTTGCACCTCCCCACGGGCAAGCGCCTCCTCCAGCGTTTCCGCCTCACGCGCCGGTTGCGCGGGTGTACCCGGTTCGGCAGGCGGCGCCGATGCTTCCGGCGCACCGAGACCCAGGGCGGCGATTTCTTCCTCACTCAACCCCAGGTCGGCGAACGAGAACGGTTGCACCTCCCCGCGGGCAAGCGCCTCTTCCAGCGTTTCCGCCTCGATGTCCGTGCGCTTCGACTCGTGGGTTGCGACTGGCTCTTCGATATGCGGCGGAGCGACCGCAGGTTCTTCCTCAGCGACCTGCGACGTCAACCCGGCAGGCGCTTCAGCAGGGGACTCCGGCGCCTGCGCTGCCGGTTGTTCAGGTGCAACGCTCAACCCCAGCGCAGCGATCTCCTCTTCAGTCAGCCCAAGGTCGGCAAACGAGAATGGTTGAATGACCCCGCTGGCAAGACCCGCTTCGATATCCTCGACTTCTTCGATATGCGCCACGTGAGGCTTTGCGGCATCACCGGCGCTGACCGGCTCCTCCTGCTGCGGAGGTTCAGGCGCACCCACAGCATGCGGTCGTTGATCAGCCACGACGGATGAGAAACCGCCTTCTTCAAACTGATCGTCATCGCGAAGCGATACATCGTCCAGCGAGAACAAACCCAGATGTTCATCCGGTGCAATTGGAGGGGTAGGCGGCTCCTCTGCACCCGGCAGACGCACACTTTCGCGTTGCTTTTGCAACTTCTCGAAAATGGTGCCTGTTTCCGCAGGCGCCATCGGAGATGCCGCTTGCAGGAATGCTGGCTCCGTGCGTTGTGCTGGTTGTTGCCAGCTAAATCCGCGCGGAATGAACGGCTCTTCATCCTCAATCGGACTTTCGGACGCCTCTTCCGGCGTTAACCCCGCCATGCGCGGACGTTGCGGCGCCGGAGGTTCATCAAGCGAGAATGGTTGCAGTGATGGCGGCAACTCACCTATATCAGTCTGCCCGCTCAGCCCCCCGGTTTCCAATTCTTCCATCGAGAATGGTTGCAGGTCTGGCGGAACATCTCCGATATCGAACCCGATACCTGGCTTCACTGCTGGTTGATACCCCCCCCCCTCAATATCGATATCGTCGAGCGAGAAGGGCTGCATATCGATGTCAACATCATCGGGTTGCGATGTTTCTGCCTGAGGAAGGATTGGTTCGCCGCTCAGACTCGCGATCTCTTCCGGTGAAAGCCCCAGTTCCTCGAGCGAGAACGGTTGCAGCGCCCCGATCTCGGTCGGCGCCTCTTCGGCAGGCGGCGTGGCAGCACTGTCGAGACTGGCGATCTCATCAGGTGAGAGCCCCAGTTCCTCGAGCGAGAACGGTTGCAGCGCGCCAATCTCGGACGGCGCTTCTTCGGCAGGCGGCGTGGCAACGCTGTCGAGACTGGCGATCTCCTCCGGCGAGAGCCCCAGTTCCTCCAGCGAGAACGGTTGCATCGCGCCGATGTCGGATGGCGCTTCTTCAGCGGGTGCGGTTTCGGCAGGCGGTGTGGTCACGCTGTCGAGCGCGGCGATCTCATCGGGCGAAAGTCCCAGTTCTTCCAGCGAGAACGGTTGCATCGCGCCGATGTCGGATGGCGCCTCTTCGGCAGGCGCGGTTTCCGCAGGCGGCGTGGCAACGCTGTCGAGACCGGCGATCTCCTCCGGCGAAAGCCCCAGTTCCTCCAGCGAGAACGGTTGCATCGCCCCGATCTCGGACGGCGCTTCTTCGGCGGGCGCGGTTTCGGCAGGCGGCGACGCTTCCTGTAAGGAAGGCGTTTCCGTCTCCTGCTCACGCGCTTCATCCCAGGCGCCGAGACGCTCAAGTTCTGCTTCGCTCAACCCCAACTCTTCGAGCGTGAACGGGCGTGTATCCGCATCGATCTCAACTGCGGCTTCCTCGACGGGAGACGACGTCACGGGCGGCGCCGTGTCGATTGCCAGCAGCGCGGCAAGAAAATCATCGCTATCATCGTAAACGGATGGCGACGCCTGCGGAGGTGGCGGCGGCGCCGCCACAGCGGTCGGCGTGGTCGCCTCCATTGATCGTGTGGCAGTGAGTTGTTCGACGGGAGCAGTAACACGCCGGTTGATCCATGCCGCTTCGTCCCACTCCGGGATCACCGGCTCTGGCACATCAACAGGCGGGAGTGACTCGAACAGCATCCGCGCCATCGACTGGTACGGGTCGATGGTGAGAGTTTTCCTCCAGTACTGCTCACCGGATGGATTGCCAGAAGCCAGTTCGATGTACCCCAGGATCAGGTTCGCCTTCAACACATCGGGATGGCTGACAAGGATGGCGCGGCATACCTCAAGCGCTTCTTCCTCCTGCTCATCACGCCAGAGAGCCTCTGCCAGCGCCACCCGCGCGTCGAGGCGGTCAGGTTGATCCGCCACGACCTGGCGAAATTCGGAGATCGCCTGCGGTAGCATGTGCCCTTTCGCATACAATCGCGCCAGACCGACACGACTGAGGCGTAGATGTGCATACTCACTGCCCCATGCCTCGGTATAGAGCCGCAGTAACTGGCTGCGCAACTCTGGCAGGTCAGGCTTGATCTCAAGCGCACGTTCGAAGGCGGCGATCGCGCTGGACAGTTGACCAAGCCGCTCACTGGTCATGCCAAGCCCAACGAGCGCCGGGATATGCTCCGGGTCGAAACTCAGAACCTTCTCGAACTCGATACGCGCCTCTTCGTACTGGCGGTTGGACAGAAACGCTTCCCCAAGCATCTGATGGGCTTCCAGACACTTCGGGTACGTCTCAAGGATGTGCTGCGCCATCCCGATCGCACGATCAAGATCGTCGGATTCGAGCCATTGCCGGGTCTGGTCGAAAGCCGCCTGCAGGCTCACATGTCCCATTCCAATCCTCCTGGCGCCCGAACTGCAGCGACGGCAGTGTCGTGTAATCTTTTACGCCCCGATGAGAAACTGCACGTGTCAGGGCGCACCAGCACCCTCTCATGCGTAAAACTAGAGGCATTATAGCGCAAGCGTCAAGGTGATGCAAGAGGATGCGCACAATAATCAAGCACACAACGACCTGCAACACAAGGATGCAAGTCGTCATGGCACCTTGTGCGACACAGGATGGTCGGGGCGACTGGATTTGAACCAGCGACCTCCTGAACCCCATTCAGGTGCGCTACCAGGCTGCGCCACGCCCCGCAGTCCCTGGTATTGTAGCCATGTCTGGCAGTTCTGTCAATGATTCTTTTGCCAGCGTTGCTGGTGGTGTTACCCAGACGCGGGTGAGCCGGAATCGTTGTGACAGACCGCGCAGTTCACGTTCGAACGGCTCCAGGATGGCCCCTTCCTGTTCCAGCAATGGGCGCACTGCAGGATCGTCGATCAGCGCATCGGTCAGCACGATGTCGCCGCCGACGCTCTCATTTTGAACCCGCGCCGCAATGTTGACCGTTGAGCCAAAGTAATCGAGCAGGTTGTTGGCATTGACGGCGATACATGGACCGGTGTGCATCCCCAGCTTGATCCGTAGCGCCGGGTTGCCGCGCGCTATTTCGCCGAGCGTGAATTCGCGCTGGATTTCCAGCGCCGCAGCTACGGCGCTTCTGGTTGACGCGAACACCGCCATCACAGCGTCGCCGATGGTTTTGACAAGCGCGCCGTTGTGCGCGCCGATGATCGCGCTCATAACGGCAAAGTGGTCACGCACCCGCGCATAGGCTGGCGTGTCGCCGATCTGTTCATACATGGCCGTTGACCCCTTCAGATCGCTGAACAGAAAGGTCAGGCTGCGAATGGCGATGCCAACCCCCGGCGAAAGCGCTTCCGACGAGAACATCTGGCGAAACTCGGTGAGCGACGTCACCAGCGCGGCGCTGGTCGCCTGTTCGCTCCAGTCGCGCTGCTCGATGACGATCAGCGCCGACGTAGCAGTGGCGTTTTCAATGGTTACCGTTGCATAGCCCGATCTGATCATCGGCGGATCGATCAGCGCCTCGCCATTGTCGAACACAATGTGCGCCGTTGATGATTCGGCATGATCGCTCACATCGAACACTGCCCGCGCTGTCATTTGACGACTGCGCAGGCGATAGCGGTTGGGCGCCAGGCGCAGGCGCACCTCACGGCGTCCATGGGCGGGTAATGCGATCTGTGCAACAATATGCGGCGTATTCGCCGGTCCGCCGATGCAGTAGGGCACATCGACCGCATCGCGGATGTCGGGGTTGACGCTGAAACGAACCTCGATCGACTCATCGAAGTTGGTGTCGTAGCGCACATCGCACGATGGACAGTAGGCGTCGTGCTCGAGATCGCTGAGGGAGCGCACCCGCTGGCTTGCGCCACGGCAACTGGGACAGAGGACATCCCATTCCAAGTCGAGCAAGCCGGTGCGCGTCGCGTACAGACACATGCGCAGCACGTCCATCCGTGGCTCGCCCCATGCATCAGCCAGCGCAAAGGCGCGCATCTTGAGCACCTGTGAATCATCGGCGTTGATGAGATGGGAAACCAGCCGCTCGATGAGTGCATCGCGGATGCCAGAGGAGCGCAAACGTTCTGCGGCGACACGCAAGCGATGGAGATTGACGCGCGGTTTGCGGACTGGTGGCAGAACCGCCTGCTCCGACGCAGCGACCAGTGTGCCCGTCTGGCGGTAGACGTGACGTAACTGACGCAGCATCCGCTGACCGATGATCAGGCGCCCGCCGATAGCGCCAACCAGGTTGCGCGGCGCGATATGCACTTCGACATCGACTTTCGTGCGTTCTTCGGGAAGCGATGTGAAACGAGGTTACCGTCTGCAAGCGTTCAACCGGTAATGGCGGGGCAAACTCGCGCTCGACCGAGAACTGTTGCTCGAAGATCCATTCGAAGGGATGCTCACGCCAGCTGACCGGAACGCCGAGGAAATGACCATACACAATCTGTACCAGATCGCGGTCTGGTCGGGTTCGTTCGAAGGCGGGCAGGCCAATCATGCGATTGGTGCGATCCGTATCGGAGAGCAGGGGCCAGAGACGTTCAACAGGCGCGTCAAGAATGATGCTGGAGTGAAGATGGATGGTGTATGGTTTCATGAACGTCGCCTTTGAGATTTGTATCAATAGTCGCGTGCATAGTATGCACTCATAGATACATTATAGCGGCAGCACGATATGCACCACGATAAGGGAATGATTACAAACAGATGAGTCTCCTGCAAAAAGCTCATCTCACAAGTTCATCTCACAACAGAGGCGCAGAGAATGAATGGAAGACTCTGCGCTATCGGCGTCTCGGCGGTGCGTTTTTGTAGCGAAGTCAAACAGATCTGTTATGGTACGAAGCGTTCCTGCACCATACCACGCATGCCCAGCGTCTGCGCAATCAACTCGACCACTTCGCGCCGCGCCGAGGCATCGTGGGCAAAATCGAGGTCGTCGGTTTCAATGCGGAGCACCGGACACAACTCGAATCGTCGCAGCCACTCGTCGTAGCGGCGGTTGAGGTGTTCCAGATACGCGGGCGGAATAGCGCGCTCGGCAGGGCGCGCGCGTTCGTTGATGCGCCGGATCAGCGTTGGTACGCTGGCGTGGAGATGGATCAGCAGGGTTGGCGGAGCGATGCTCTGCACCAGCGCCAGGAACAACTGTCGATAGGTGCGAAAATCGCGGTGACTGAGGATGCGCTGTTCCAGCAACCCTTTCACGAAGACCTCGTAGTCTTCATAGATGCTGCGATCCTGACACACGGAGATCGGCGTATCGGCGATCTCGAGGTGCTGCTGGTAACGCTGGGTTAGAAACCAGATCTGCGAATGAAATCCCCAGCGTTCGCGATCCCGATAGTAATCTTCCAGATATGGATGGTCGGCAACCAGTTCGTAGTACGGTTGCCAGTCGAATTCTTCTGCCAGGATGCCGACCAGTGTGCTTTTGCCGACGCCGATATTGCCAGCAACGGTGATGTAGTAACGTCCGTTTCTCACGGCTCTACTCCAGCGTAACCATCACGGCGGCGTATATGCAAGAAAGAGTGTGCCCGGCTCCCGTTCGCCCTGGAAGCGCAGCGTCGTGCCACCGGGGAAACGTTGCGCCACCACTGCCAGTTCCGCTTCACGCTCCGGCAAAAAGATGAAGAGTGGTCGCCTTCCTTCCGGCGGCGGCATGATCTGCTCCGGATCGGTTATCGGTTCAAGTATGTCCATCCCCTGCAGGTCACGAACGATGAACCGGATCGAGCCATTCCCCAGATAGATGCGCGGCGGGGCGAAGAAGTACACGTACACCGGCTCAGATTGGTCGTTGATGAGATGGGCGACTCTGGTGGCGGCTTCGGTGTTGGTCCAGCCATAGGTGCGACGGGGCGTGTACTCGCGGAAGTAAAAATTGATGCTCCATCCCGCCAGAAGCGCGAGAATCGCAACGCTCACCAGGGCATGTCTGGTTTTTGTCAGGCGGAATGCCCACTGCATCATCGTGGCTATCTGCTGGATGGCGAGCGCGATGAGCAGGCAGAGTGCTGGCGTGGTGGTGACATAGCGCGGGCTTTCGGGCGTGTTGACCAGCAGCATGCCGCCCAGAACGGCAGCGCCTGTCAGCCAGGCGATGAGGAGGAACCACTCGGAGCGGCGCCAGTTGACCAGAGCGAGCGCCACGCCCAGCGTCAACAACAGGGACGATACCGGATCGAGCAGGGCAATGCCCGGATCGTACCAGGCGGCACGGTCGGGAATGAAGGTATACGCGCCAAAACTCTGGCGGGTCTGATCAATGAGGATCGTGGAAAGCGAGACGCCTTCCGCCAGTTTTTGTTCCAGCCAGCCGCTCTGCACCACGCCGACCATTGCCAGGCGCGCGGTGAGGGCGGAAGGTTGGGCGATGAAATGGGCGATCAACGGACCAAACCCCAACCCGAACCCGACGATGATCAACGGAAGGCGTGGCGCAACTGCCCGAAAGCGTTGCCGGTCGCACAGCGCAAGGTGAGCGATCAGCGCCGCTATCAGCAGCGGCGTCAAACGCGAACCCATGTAAAAATGCTGCGCAACGCCGCACACAACGCCGGTCAATCCGAACGCGAAGGGTGACGACCGCCGCATGCCGTAGAAGAAGGCGGTAAATGCCGCCAGCGCCAGGAACGGATCGGCGATGTTGTTGACCCCCAGACGACTGAAGTGGATATGGAGATGATACGCTGCCAGCAGCGCCGCCGCGCCAAAGGCGACATTCCGCCCGAACAGCGGACGTGCCAGCAGATGCAGCATCGGGATGGTCAGCGTTCCGATCAGCGCCGACAGCATGCGCAGCCCGAAAACATCATTGCCAGCGATAGTCAGTGAGAGCGCCTGGAGAAAGAACCAGAGCGTCGGATGCGAGAGCCATCCGGTGCTGAAAGGATTGGTGATGCGTCCCTCCAGCACGCTGCGCGCCTCCATACCCATTTCGCCCTCATCACCGCCAAAGTTCTGCGGGATGGCGTCGAGCATCGTCACTCGCAGCGCCAGCGCTGCCAGGGTCAGCGCGGCAAGCGCCAGCATCTCACGCCGGGTCCAGGGTGCTTCTGCGGGCAGATCGACACGAGGAACGGCGATATACCGTGTGCCAGCCAGAAAGAGACCAATGCCCATTATCCAGGCGATCAGGGCGGGTCCCGGGCGCAGCGTCGGCGTCGCTGCGCACCAGAATGCAATGCCGCCGCTCATCAGCGCAAGTGCGGACAGCGGATAGAATGGGGAAAGACGTTCCAGAACTCCGGCGAATCGCGGCAGAGACGATGGAGCGCCGTTTGGCGCCGGATCACGCATCCATGCCCGCAGCGCAACGAATGCTCCACCGGCAATCGTCAACAGCGCCACGCCTGCCAGCAGATTCGGCGGCGTGCTGATCAGGAAGAACTGACCAACCGCCGCCAGAGCGATGATGGTCAGCAGCAGCGCAAACAGATTGACACCCATATACGAGCGCCGTTGGATAGCGTGTGTGTCGGGAGTGGGTTCAGCGGATGGCGAACCATTGTCGGATGCGACGACGTCGTCTTCAACCGGTGATTGTGATGGTGCGACGCTTTTCATGCACGTCCTTACCGGGGAGCGTCTATCCGGCGACTATAGCACGGGGCAACGATCCATCCATGACTTCACTGCAAAAACGCACCGCTGAGACGCCGGGAGCGCAGAGAACTTCAACAACGAAAGGTACGCGCGGCGAAGCATGGTGCGGTCGGAGCGACTCGCTCTGGCATCTTCCCCGGTGAACGCTGCGCCGCTGCGGTGAAATAACCTGTTTGCAGCGGATTCATCCTTGCATGCGCTGCGCTGATGCGAGCCGACCGTACCCCCGGGTAATGCATATGTGGCAAGCGATAGGTCCGCTGGTACGATCAGCATGGTTTCCGCGCTTTAAGAACGATGCTGACGAACGTTTTCTCATCGCCGCGCAGATGGTCATTGCGCGCGTCTACCAGGCGAAACAGCCGCACGCCCAGATTGATCGGGTTGAGCAGACTGCCGCTGTTGCGCTCGCCGCGAAACCGGTCAGCGCTGTCGCGGAAGCGACGCGGCAGGAGATTCTTCTCAATCAGCGGTTTGCCGATACTATACACGATAAAGTGGATAAAGGGAAACGCATAATGGGTCTGTTCTTCCAGTGCCTCAATGGAGAACCCGGCGCCGGAGACTACGTCGCGGAGCGTTTCGGGGCGGTACAATCGCCAGTGATTGCTCCACAACCCGGTGATCGGTCCCGGACTCTGGATCGGTCGCCCGCCCAACGCTTCGATTGTCTTGTTGATTGGATCCCACCAGAACGGATAGTTGGCGTGCGGCACGCTGAGCGCCAGGATGCCGCCCGGTTTAAGGATGCGAAAAACCTCGCGCAGTGCGACGCGATCATCGGCGAGGTGTTCGAGCACCTCCGACATCAACACCTTATCGAAACTGTTATCGGCGAACGGCAGACGGTGGATATCGACCCCGGCGAGACTGGCAGGCACGTGTTCGCGTTCCGCCCAGCGCAGGCGCGCGATGTCGCCATCGACGCCTACCAGATTCAAACGGCGCAAACGCCCCATCAACATCAGATAGACCCCCATGCCGCACCCGCAGTCGAGCACCGTCTCGCCATCGCGGAGTTCGAGATACTCCAGCAGGGTTATCGCACGGCGGCGGTATGCCATATCCGCCTCGTTCTGCAACAGGCGTTCGAGCATTGCGCGATCATCAGCAGAGAGCGCAGTGCGAGGCGGAGCGCCGGTTGGGTGCGACAACGCAGGCGCAAGCATTGCCGTTGTTGTCGCAGTGACCGGTGCAGCGGCGATAATGTGGAGCGTACTGCGCACCAGGCGCCGGCTCGCGCGCGCATAGAGGTTGGTGCGGCTCCGGGTACGCACCAACTGCTCGAGCAGCTGCTCATATGCGTCAATCGTCTGACGGGTGTTGAACATGCGGCGCACACCGGCGGGGGTTGGAAGATACCGTTCACGGTCACGCAGCGTCTCGACGATAGTACGGGCAAGTTCTGGCGGATTGTAGGGCGGCGCCAGGCGCCCGAATCCAGTTTCGCGCACCACCACGCGCGCACCAGGGATATCCGTTGCGACGACCGGCGTACCGCACAACATCGCCTCAACCTGTGTAAGCGCCATCATATCGGTATGGCTGGGCAGCACGAACAGATCGAGCATGGCGTAGAAATTGGCGAGACGGCGGCGATCCCGAATCAGACCAAGGAACGTGATGTGTTCCTGTTGCGCTTCGATCAGCGGCTGGCAGACATGATAAAAATCATCGTAGACAACGTTGCGTTCGCCAGCGAAGACCAGGTGCGCCTCAGGAAGTTCAGCACGGATGAACGGCAACGCGCGCAGCAGATCGTCGAACCCCTTCTCGCTCACCCAGCGCCCGGCAAACCCGATGAGTCGCTTCCCATCGAGACCGAGGTCGCGCTTCCAGGCGGCGGCAGCAGCTGCATCCGGCTCGGGAAATTCCACCGGCGGGTAGATGCAGGTCAGTTTATTGCGAAAGGGCCAGAGCAACTTCGAGTGCCGGGCATAATCTTCGCTGTAGGACGTGATACCATCGGCTGCGGACGCGGCAGCGCGCAGGATATGGAACGCAGCTCGTTCGACGAGTTGCTCTGTCAGGCTATCCGGCATTACGACATCGCCGTGATGGGTCATGAGAAGCGGACGCCCGAGCAGGCGACAGAGGGCGGCAACGATCGGCGCTTCGGGGAGCGGCGTATGGATCTGCACTACATCGTGCTCGGCGATCAACTGCGCCGCAGCCCAGGGAAATGCGGGGGTGATCATGCCGCGACTGAAGCGTGTGAGGGGCCAGAGACGCACAACGCGCACGCCATTAATCATCTCATCGCGTGCGAGTTCAGGGCTGTGCCTGGTTGTAAGCACCGTCACACGATGCCCCCGTTCTGCCAGATGCTCCGCCACACGCACAGCATGAACGGTCAATCCTGTCCAATGCGGGTGATAGTAGGTGAGCACAACCAGAATATTCATTACCGCCCCGTCACCTGAGGTAACCACATCGCCGCGGCAGAGGCGCGACAGTAAACGGTATTATAGCAGATGCATCGGCGGTGTGGAGGAAGAGCAAAGACCAGCGCATGAAGCTGAGGAGCGTAGAAAACTGAGAACAAGACTGCGGTTGACAAGCGGCATTAACAGGGCTATAATGCCATGCGCAAGCCGAGGTGGCGGAATTGGCAGACGCGCCAGGTTGAGGGCCTGGTGAACAGAAATGTTCGTAAGGGTTCAAGTCCCTTCCTCGGCACCATGGGCGATTAGCTCAGATGGCAGAGCACCTCGCTTACACCGAGGGTGTCGGCGGTTCGAGTCCGTCATCGCCCACCACGAAAGCGTATTGGTGCTTGCTGCAAAAATCAATGCTTTCCTGCCAGGGTAGCTCAGTTGGTAGAGCGCGTGTCTGAAAAACACGAGGTCACCGGATCGTTCCCGGTCCCTGGCACCAGTTTCGTTGTGGCGATCTTGTGAAATAAGGTCGCCTTTTTCTTCCACGCCGAGGCGACGTCACAACCAGGATGGCGCCCGCCCGCGTATGAAACGCTGAAACCTCGCTCTGCGACTGCAACGTTGCTTTTCCTCTATGCGTATCATCAGTAGAAGCGATACGAAGAAAATCGCGTACATTCTGTAACCAATTTGTAAATGTTGCGTGATTGCGGCGCCGGGGCGTCATGCTATACTTTCAGCAGGATGGTACGCCTCGGTGTAGTACGCGCCGTTCCTGATACATCCAGCAGGTGACTATTCCTGATACATTCCAGCAGGTGACCTATGTTTGATCGACATCTCTGGCAGCGGCAGATCATCGACTATCTGGATGTGTTCGCCCGTCATCCGCGCCAGGAGGTGCAATTATCCGGCGGCGCTGGCGTTGTGCCACACCTGGCGTTGCGCACGTTGCACCCCTTCTTTCACGCTTTCCACACGTACCCGGTGGACGCCACTATCACGCTTGCGGCTATCACGCACGATGCGGGCGCCAACCTCCTGGTTCAGCGTGTGCTGCGCAATCGCTATCCGACGGTGATGGATATCGACCGTGATCTGCGCGCCAGTCAGGAGGTGTGCGTGACAGTCGAACATCTTGTGGTTGAGTTGCAGACGATCCCGCTGGCGATCCAGCGCCTCAATGCACGGCGAGGGTCCTGGCTGCGCAGCACGATTGAACGCGAACTGGATGCCTATCCATGGTCTTTTGCACGGATCCGAAACCTGCTACGGGAACTGAATGAGCAGAACCGCATCGAATCGCTGCGCCGCCTGCGCTCACGCAATGGTCGGTATGGCGCCGACGATCTGGCGTTGATCGAGGCGTCGTTATCCGACGCAGTCGCTCAGGTGCGCGCATATGCCGCCCGGTTGCTTGGCGTTATGGTTGATGCGCCGCCGATGTCGCTGGTTATTCGTCTGTTGCAGGTCGCTCTGCGCGACTCCGACGCCGAAACGCGCTTTGCCGCCGCCCGCGCGCTTGGTTTGCTGCGTGAACGCGCTGTGACGAATGATGCGCTGACATATATCGAAAGTCACCTCTGCCACGAAGACCCATTTTATCGCTCGGCAGCCGCGCTTGTGCTGGGACAGTTGGGCGATTATGCCGGTAAGCCGACGGTTGTGCAGAATCTGTGCCGATTGCTGTACGATCGTGATGCCTATGCGCGGGAGGCGGCGGCACGCGCGCTGGGGCGGATAGGGGCGCCGGCTGCGCTTCCCAATGTTCTTGAAGCGCTTGCCCATGCCGCACAGGATGATGATGTCCAGGTTCACGAGGCTGCAACCGATACGCTGACGTTGCTGCGTCAGCACGCCGAACGTGCTGTTCAGGCGGCAGCGTAATGCCACGCAGGCGTGCAGACGCTATCCCTCGCCGGTTCGGGAACCGGCGAGGGATGTTCTTTTCCTGTCGAGCGGCGACATTCGTGTATAATTATGAGGTACTGTAAGGTTTCCGGTGAAGCCTGCACCCGATTGTCGGGCGCAGCCCACACAGGAGCAGTGTGATCGTTCTCGTTATGATCGATAGCAGGCGCCTCGATGCGCTCTATGCAGTTCATTGCCCAACTATCGATGCATTACGTGCAACAGGGGCGTCGACGATGCAGGTGTAGAATGTTATGCCGTCGGTGACGCTTCCCTGTCGTATGTCGATCTTCCATAGCGTGCCACCAACGCGATGCGGTATTACAACCAAACACATTCACTCGCACGGCGCGCCCGCTGCCGGGATTGATCGAATAAATTGGAGCCGCTGCGTGACATAGTTCGCACCGAACAGGTTGTCTATAGTTACTACCACGATCTGCCGCTCGACCGGTTCTACCGGCGTAGAAGCCGTGCGGCTATTGAGGGAAGAAGGTGTGTTTTTCGATTTCGTCTTCTTCCACTTCGGTTCGGTTGATGCTGCCAGTCACGTCGCTGGCTGGATGTCGTTCGAATACCTGAACCAACTGCAGCGCGTCGATGGGTGGCTGGGTTGGGTGCTCGATGTATCGCCGCCAGGCGCAACGATTGTGAGTGCAGGCTGTCCATGGCGGGCATGATCGGACCCACGGCACCGATAGCCCGGAAGATATGACCATACCGTAGATTGCGGCCGGTCTGCAATCAGACGCAACTACCGGATTGCCGCTCCCGTCAGTCTGCTCGACACAGCGCCGACACTGGCGCGCGTCCTGGGGATTGCGCCACACGCTGAGCGGGAAAGTCGGATCATAAAGAAATCTTTGCGAACGATGAGCGCTGAACCATCAATCTACGAGCGCGCTGGCGGGGATGAGCCGTTTCGCCGTCTGGTGGACGCATTCTACGCACGGATCGAGCGTGACCCGCTGCTGCGCCCGCTGTTTCCCGAAGACCTCGAACCGGGAAAACTGCATCAGTTTCTGTTTATCACCCAGTATTTCGGCGGACCGCCGCGCTACAACGCACTGCGGGGACATCCACGGCTGCGGGCGCGTCACCTGCCGTTCGTCATCGGGCAGGCGGAACGGGATGCATGGGTCAACCATATGCGCGCTGCTATCGATGAGGTCGGTTTTCCGGAGGATGTGCGCACCGCCCTGATACATTACTTTGAACGAACCGCCACCTTCATGATCAACGCTGGCGACAATCGCCTCGATCTGCGCGGCTGAAAACTCTGCCGCGATGCGTCACTCCGCCGCCGCCTGTGGTACAATCTGCACGCAATGGCGCAGCGAAAGGAGACAGTGCTATGTTTACTGTGCGTGGCCGCTTCGACGGCAAAACCATCGAATTGCTCGAACCGCCGCCAGTTGATGAAGAAACCTTCGTCCTGGTCACCTTTCTCGAAGGACCGCTGGAGACTGCTGCCGCACGTGAGAGTCGCCGCGCGGTGAGTGTTGCCATGTTTTCACTGGATCGCTACGCCGGTCCGCTCAAGCAACGGTTACGCGCCGGTCAACCCTCCGCCGATGCGCCGCGTCCTTTCACCGTCGGCGAGATCATGACGCGCAAAGTGATCAGCGTTGCGCCCGATGCCACTGCCGCCGAAGCCATCCATATCATGAACAAGCATGGGATCACCAGTGTGCTGGTCGAACCGGATGCAAGCGGTGAGTGGGGGATCATGACCATGCGCGACGTTCTGCAGAAGATTGTCGCTGCTGATCGCTCGCCGGAAGAAGTCGCCGTCAATGAACTGGCATCACGACCGCTGGTCTACGTCTCGCCGGAAATGTCGCTGCGCGACTGTAGCAAACTGATGATCGACCGGAACATCCGCCGCGCTGCAGTGCGGGAGCGTGATCGGATCGTCGGAATTATCAGCGACACCGATATTTTCCAGGTGGTCGAAGAGCGTGGCTGGGGACCGATGCCGCCGACTGAAGCCTGATGATTGTGACATTGATTGATCGTGGAGGCGTTGCGGGGCAACGTCTCCACGACTAGAGAGCGTCATTCGTCCATATTGGCGATCATTGCGTCGGCGAACTGTGACGTCTTGACTTCCTTTGCGCCGGTCATCAGTCGGGCAAAGTCGTAAGTGACGATCTTCTGGGCGATCGTTTTTTCCAGTGCGCGGATGATCAGGTCTGCCGCTTCGGTCCAACCCATGTAGCGCAGCATCATATCACCGCTCAGGATGACGCTGCCCGGGTTGACCCGATCCAGATTGGCGTACTTTGGCGCTGTGCCGTGCGTCGCCTCGAAAATCGCGTGCCCGGTGATGTAGTTGATGTTGCCGCCAGGCGCAATGCCGATGCCCCCAACCTGCGCCGCGAGCGCGTCACTCAGGTAATCGCCGTTGAGATTGAGAGTCGCAATCACATCGAACTCCTCAGGGCGCGTGAGCACCTGCTGGAGCGTGATGTCCGCAATGGCGTCCTTGATAAGGATCGCTCCGGCAGCCAGCGCTTCGCGCTGCTCGGCGTTCGCCGCTGCTTCGCCCTTCTCCGCCTTTGTACGTTCCCACTGCGCCCAGGTGTAGACATGCTCGCCAAAGACGCGTTCCGCCAGGGCGTACCCCCAATCGCGGAATGCACCCTCGGTGAATTTCATAATGTTGCCTTTATGCACGAATGTGACGCTCCGGCGACGGTGGGTAATGGCGTACTGAATGGCGGCTGCGACCAGGCGTTCCGTACCTAACCGACTGACGGGTTTGATGCCGATGCCGACTTCGACAGCGCCTTCTCCGTCGCCATTGCCGAGCAGACTGAGGAACTCACGCGCTTTTTCCGCAGTGCCGAAGCGAATCTTCTCAAAATCCTTCGGAAACGTGGTGCGCAGAAAATCGAGCACTTTCTGCGCTTCGGGCGTACCGGCGGCATACTCGATGCCAGCGTAAATATCTTCCGTGTTCTCGCGGAAAATGACCATATCCACCAGTTCAGGGCGCTTGACCGGCGATGGAACTCCCTGGAAATAACGCACCGGGCGTAAACAGACATAGAGATCGAGCAACTGACGCAGCGCGACGTTCAGGCTGCGGATCCCCTTCCCCACCGGCGTTGTCAGCGGACCTTTGATGCCGACCAAGTACTGCCTGAACGCTTCGACCGTTTCGTCAGGCAGCCAGTTGCCAGTCAGATTGAAGGCTTTCTCACCTGCCAGCACCTCGTACCACATCAACTTCCGCCGCCCGCCATATGCCCGTTCGACAGCAGCATCGAAAACGCGCACGCTCGCCCGCCAGATATCGGGACCGGTGCCATCGCCTTCGACATAAGGAATAATGGGCATATCTGGCACATACAGGCGCCCGTTCCGTATCGATATAGCATCTCCTTCGGGCGCACGGTTGCGCGTCGTTGTCATAGCCTTGGGACCTCCAGATGTGTAACAGCGGTTTCGCTCCATTATAGCAGGCTTCGATAGAGTCTGATTACCTGCCGCATAAACGGTATTTTGACTTGAACTTGTTCATCCCCCTCCCTATAATGTTTATGTAACAGAGAGGATATCTTCTCCCATAGTTTTCGACCTGTTTCTCCTCGAATGCGAAAACAGGGTTGGATTAAGGCTTGAGCCGATGCCCACCTTCGTTAATGTCGGCATATGGGAAACAGAGCAATGACGCGCCAACTGTCAGCGCGTCTCACGAAATACGCGGTAGCCCTGTTCGTTATTTTCGTAAGCGCTGCTACGTCCGGACGGGACATCTTGCGTCCGGTTGGAGGGGGTGTCCGCGTTGTGCGCGCGACGCCGACCACCATCACGGTAACTACAACGCAGGATGAGCTCAACGGGGATACATCTTCATTCGAGGATCTGATTGATAATCCAGGAGGTGCAGGTATTTCGCTGCGTGAGGCGATTATAGCTGCCAATGCAATGCCTCCCGGTCCGCGCCTGTTTATCCATTTCGCAATCCCCGACACCGATCCCGGCTATGAGACTGGTTTGACGATCTGGCGCATCCAGCCCGGTCCGTCGGCATTGCCGCCGCTCACCCGCGGCAATGTCTCGATTGATGGAACCACGCAACCGGGCGCTGATCTGGTTTCCCATCCGGTGATTCTTCTCGATGGTACAAATGTGTATGAAGGTGACAAAGGGCTGAATGGGCTGACCATCACGTCCGCCGGAAATGTTATTCGCGGAATTGCGCTGATCCTGTTCTGGGATGCTGGCGTACTCATCGAGGGGGCAGACGCCAGCAATAATGTGCTGACCGGCTGTTTTATCGGTGTGCTGGCGCCGGGTGGCAACCCTCAACCAAACTACTACGGGGTCGATATTCGTCATGGTGCGCGCAACAATCTGATCGGCGGATCCGCTGCCGCTGATCGCAACATCATCAGCGGGAATGACTATGCCGGCGTGCGGATCGATGGCGGCACAACGATGAGCAACACCGTGGCAGGCAACTGGATCGGTGTCAATGTCGATGGCACACGCGCACGCGCCAATGCATACTATGGCATTGTCGTCAGCGGCGGGGCGCAACGCAACGTCATTGGCGGGGGCAATGTGATTTCGGGGAACGATTACGGGATCATGGTGATGGGCGCCTCCGACAACCGGATTGTCGGGAATGTCATCGGTCTTGCGCCTGATCGCACCTCGCTGATCGGCAATCGCGAAGGCGGCGTGTTTCTGATCGATGGCGCCAGCAGGAATGTCGTTGGCGGCGAGACAGAGACCGAACGGAATATCATTTCAGGCAACGGGTACGGCGTTTTTGTAGGGCAGTACTATGTTCCGTCACCACCGATTGCGCGCCTGAATCATATTAAGGGGAACTATATCGGTGTGGATGCCAGCGGGATACTCCCACGCGGGAATGTGCGCCAGGGTATTTTTCTGACCGAATTTGCAGAGTCGAACATTATCGGCGGGGATGATCGGCGTGCAGGCAATGTGGTGGCCTACAACGGATCGAGCGGAATCACGATCGAGGGGGCTGCCAACCGGATCGCCTCCAACATCATCGGCGCTGGCGCCGACAACGCAACACCGCTGGGGAATCAGCGGCACGGTGCGTTGATCATCGGCGATGGCAATATCGTTGGACCTTCGAATACATTTGCGTTCAATCAACTGTCCGGGTTACTCATCAAAGGGGATCATACGTTTATCCACCACAACGCCATTCATCACAACGCCCGCTCTGGCATATGCGTCCGAGGCGACGGATCGACGATTATGAGCAATACAGTGACTCTTAATCAAGGGATGGACGTGCCGTGGGACGATTTTGATGCGCAACGTGACGATTGCTCGCTTGTCGGCGGCATTGTGCTGACCGGCACGTTGCAAACCCTGATCCGAAGCAACACCATCAGGGATAACGCCGTGCCAGGCTTGATCATCTCCAGTGGCGAACGCAACCGTGTGTCGAGCAACAGTATCACAACCAACGCAGACAGCGGGATAGTGCTTCTGAATGGCGCAAACCGCGGTATCTCCCCTCCAACGATCCTTGCGGTCGAGCAAACAGAGGTGCGAGGCGTCGCCTGCCGCAATTGTCGCGTCGAAATTTTTGCCGACCCCGACGGTCAGGGGCGTGAGTTTCTCGGCGCTGTAGACACGTCAGGCGATGATGGAACCTTTTCGTTCGCTCTCTCCAGTAGCGTGCCAGCAACGTTGCAGATCACGGCTACCAGCACTGACGCCGATGGCAATACGTCTGCGTTTGCTGTCGGGATCGGTGTGCCAGTGCCGCCCCCTGTCTATACGCTTCATCTTCCACTGGTGGCGCGCTGAACGTCTCCAGAGCGCCGGGA
>AFSR01007204.1_pt1 | contig 19601 bp, 21 predicted proteins | sample 296848 | NCBI WGS metagenome assembly AFSR01 (sample SAMN02954305, study PRJNA68063) | hot springs metagenome | biome: terrestrial; feature: Mushroom and Octopus hot springs; material: microbial mat core samples; isolation source: Yellowstone National Park Mushroom and Octopus hot springs ...
TGCGCCGATACTGAATTGCGGATATGCGACGCTTTCGGTTTCGTCTGGAGCGGGTGCTGCGCTATCGGGAGACGCGCGAACAAATCGCCTACCGCGCGGTGCAGGAGGCGGCGCGCCAACGCGCCCAACTCCAAGAGCAAATCCGCGCGCTGACCGAGCAGATGCGCCAGTTGGCAAGCACAGCCCTCCACCCCAACGAATGGGCGCAGCGCGAACAGAGCCTCGACGCGCTGCAGACCCGCCTGCAACGCCTGCAGGATACGCTGCCGCTGCTGCTGGAACAAGAGGCGCACGCGCGGGAGGTCTACCTGCAGGCGCGGCGCGAGCGCGAGGCGCTCACCCAACTGCGCATCCGCGCCTACGAGCAGCACCAGCAGGAGATGAACCGCCTGATGCAGTACGCCATCGACGAGGCTGCCGTCTATGCGTATCAGCGACGCCTTTCAGAGGACACTGGAGCGGGTGCAGGCGATTGAGGCGCGCTTGCAGTCGCTGCGCGGCGAGCCGCCCCCGAGCGCGCCGCAGCCGTTCGAATCGGCGTTCGTCGCGCCTGTGGGCTTCCCCGTCGGCGGGACGCCTCCGCCTGGCATGCAGATTCGTGTGCGCCCGTGGGAACCCCTCGTCGCCCCGATTGCCGCCCGCTACAACCTGGACACGGAACTGGTCTTGCGCATCATCGAGGCGGAGTCGGGAGGCGACCCGCGCGCCGTCTCGCCCAAAGGCGCACAGGGGCTGATGCAACTGATGCCCGAAACCGCCCGCGCGCTCGGCGTCCGCGACCCGTTTGACCCCGTGCAGAACATCGAGGGCGGCGTGCGCTACCTTAGCCACCTGCTGCAACGGTTCGGCGATTTGCGCCTTGCGCTGGCGGCGTACAACGCAGGACCGGGGCGCGTGCAGCAGTATGGCGGCGCGCCCCCCTTCCCCGAAACGCAACGCTACATCGAGCGGATTTTGGGGTAGGCGTCAGCGGGTAGGCGCAGAGGCGCGGCGCGGCTTTTTGCGCCCGCCCAGCAGCCACTTGAACACCTTCAGCGCGCCCTGCTCCCACGCCACGCGGTGCGTCACGCCCGTGCCGACCTCCAAGCCCGACGCATGCTCCAAGTACCACTGGTACGAGCGAATCAGCGCCTCGGCGTTGCTATACACGGGCTGCCAGCCCAACTGCGCCTTCGCCCGCTCGATAGACACGAACGAGTCCTTGTCAGCGGTCAGGTAGACCCACTTATAGAGCGGCGAGAGCTTGAGCGCCTCCAGCACGCGCAGCACGAGTTTGACCAGCGCGGCGGGCGTGCCCATCGGACGCGCGCCCGAACCCGCGAAGTCGCACAACGCCTGAATGTCCTCGCGCACGGTCTGGAACCGCTCCGCGCCGATGTTGAAGGTGTCGTTCGCCTGCGCCGCGTCCACCGTACACGCCAGCCAGTACGCCTGCGCGAGGTCGGTGACCTCCAGCAACTGGTAGCGGTTGCGCCCGTTGCCAATCATCGGGATACGCGCCCCCGACTCCACCCAGTCGTACAGAATCTGGAACACCCCCAGCCGCGCCTGCCCGATAAAGGTCTTCGGGCGAATGACAGGCACGATATGCCCCTTGGCGCGGAACTCCTCACACACGCGCTCCGCCAGAATCTTGCTTTCGCCGTAGGGACCGACGCCACTCAGCGGGTCGGTCTCCTCAATCGGGTGCTTTTTCGGCACGCCGTAGACGGCGGTCGAGGACACATGCGCCACGCGCTCAACGCCTGCGCGGAACGACTCGTCTAATACGGTGCGCGTGCCGTCCACATTCACGCTGAAGATGTCAGCGCGTTTCCACAGGGGCAGCGCGGCTGCGCCGTGAACGACCCAGCGCGGGCGCGACGCCTCCAACGCCGCGCGCACCTCGTCGCGGTTGCGCACATCGCCTTTGAAAAACAGCGTCCCGTCGGGGTACTCCGACTCCTCGTAGGGCGCAATATCCAACAGGGCGGGGCGCACGCCGTTGCGGGCGAAGTGATGCGCCAAATGGTAGCCCAAAAAGCCCGCACCGCCAGTAATCAGCACCGTGTCCATACAAAGGAATTGTACCACACGCGCGGGTGGTTCCACAAAGGTATACTGCAGGCTCGATGCGAATCCCACTCGGCGGGCTGGGCTTAGGCGCAGCCGTTCTGAGCGGGTGCGCGGCGCGGCGCGAGCCGACCGCGCACGGGCGCACCGTCGTGCGCGTGTGGAGCATGTGGACGGGCGACGAGGAGAAGGTCTTTCAGGGCGTGGTGGACTATTACAACCGCATTCAGGACAAGGTGTACCTGCAGAACTTGGGCGCGGCGGCGGACGACAAGATCCTGCGGGCAATCACGGCGGGCGCGCCGCCCGACTTTTTCACGCTGCGCGAGCCAGGCTACCTTGCGCCGCTGGCAGCCAACGACGCGCTGCTACCCTTAGACGACTGGTTCCGCGCATCGGGCTTCCGCGAGGCGGATTTCGTGCCGGGCGCGCTGGAACTGGGACGCTACAACGGCAAACTCTACTCGATGCCCTACCTGCTGGATGCGATGGCGCTGTTTTACAACCCCGACCACTTCAAACGCGCGGGTCTCCCGCCAGACCGCCCGCCCGAAACGCTGGAGCAGATGCTTGACTACGCGCGTCGGCTGACGGTGCGCGAGCGAGGCGGTGCCATCCGCACGCTGGGCATGCGCCCGCCCGACCTGATTTACATCATCGGCGCGTTCGGGGGGCAGTTTATTGACCCGCAAACAGGCGCGCCGACCGCCGACCATCCCACCAACTTGCCCGCCGCCCGCTACTACCGCGCCCTCATCGAAGCGATGGGCGACGGCAAAGCCGTGCAAGCCTTCACGATGAGCTTCGGCAACGAGCAGGGTACCAACAACCCTTTCTTCCTCGGCAAAATCGCGATGATGATTAACGGGCAGTGGAACACCTACTGGTTCCAGAAATACGCGCCGCATGTGCCCTACGCGATTGCACCCATCCCCTACCCCGCGGGCAAGCCGCACCTGCGCCAACCGACTTGGATTGGGCAGAATATGTTCTGCATCCCGCGCGAGTCGCGCCACCCACGCGAGGCGTGGGACTTTTTCGTGTGGATGCAGAGCGAGGAGGCGCAGTTCTTGTTCGCCGAGACGATGCACGGGCTGCCCAACATTCGCCGCATACTGAAGCACCCCAGCCTGCGCACCGTGCGCCGCCCCGACGAGCAGTGGAAACGCGGCTACGCGAAGTTTCTAGATCTGCTGGACAGCCCCAACGCGCGCTATTTTCCCATCACGCCGATTGCCGCGCTCTATCTGAGCGAGCTTTACACCGCGCAGGACTATCTGATTAGCGGCAACAAGACGCCCGAACAGGCGCTACGCGATGTGCAGACGCGCCTAAGCAACGAGTACCGACGCTGGCAATACAACTGACCTCTGAGTCAATCGCCGCCGTGTGCCGATAATACCCATAAGGGTAAGTCTATGACCGAGCGGGTGCTTATTGTGGACGACGAGGAAGATTTGCGCTATGTCTACACGCGCCAGCTACGGGGCGACGGCTACCTGCTGGACACCGCCGCCGACGGCGAGGAAGCCATCGAAAAGATTCGCGCGACCGAATACGCCGTCATCCTGACCGATATGCGCATGCCGCGCAAAGACGGGCTGGCGGTGATTGCCGCCGCACGCGAACACCTGCCCGACGCCGAAATCATCGTGCTGACGGGGCACGGCTCGCTCGAAAACGCGCTGCAGGCGTTCAAATCAGGCAATATCTTCGAGTACCTGCTCAAGCCGCTGGACGATATTGGCGTCTTGAACACCGTCGTCGCCCGCGCGATTGAGCGGCGCAACCTCCGCAAGCACAACCGCGAGCTGTTCGAGCAGCTCCAACGCGCCTACGAGGAACTGCGCCAGAAGTCGGAGATGCTCATCCAGAACGAGAAGATGTCGGCGATTGGCGTGCTGGCGGCGGGCGTGGCGCACGAGTTGAACAACCCGCTGACCGCCGTTGTTGGCTTCGCGCAGATGATCGCCGAAAAACTGAAAGCAAACCGCCCCGCCAACTGGAGCGACACGGAGTACGAGCGCGCCCAGCAGGCGCTGGAGAACCTCGTGCAAGGGGCGCACCGCGCACGCGATATTGTGGGCAGCCTGCTGCGCTTCGCACGCGCCACCAAGCCCGACGCACGCACCCTCGTCGACATCAACCAGACCCTACGCGACGCCTTTGTGTTCACCGAGCATCTGCTGCTGCGCCACGGAATCATGCTGGAGAAGCACCTCGCGCCTGAGCTGCCGCCCGTGTGGGGCAACGCCGCGCGCCTGCAGCATGTGTTCACGAACCTGCTGATCAACGCGCAGCAAGCCACCCCCAGCGGCGGCATCGTGCGCGTCATCACCGAACGCGCCGAAGAGCCGAAAGGCGTGTGGGTGCATATAGAAGACACAGGCGAGGGCATCCCGCCCGAAGCCCTGGAGCAAATCTTCGAGCCGTTCTACACGCGCAAGGAGCACGGCACAGGGCTGGGGCTGTCCATCGCCAAGCAGATTATCGAAGAGCACGGCGGCGAAATCCGCGTTGCGAGCGAACTCGGCAAAGGCGCGCGCTTCTCGGTGTTCCTGCCCGCCGATGACGCGCACACCATAGACCCCACACAGCAGACGCGGGTGGCGTAATCCCCCCTTGACAAACGCCCATCGTCGGGTATAATCCTGTAGACACTTATCTACCTGTAGGAGGCGACGATGGCGACGAACAACATCTCGGCAGCAGACAAGCAGAAGGCGCTGGAAGCCGCGATTGCGCAGGCGGAGCGCCAGTTCGGCAAGGGAAGCGTGATGCGTCTGGGCGAGGCGACCCGCATGCAGGTTTCCGCGATTCCCACAGGCAGCACCGCGCTGGACGCCGCGCTGGGCGTGGGCGGCATCCCGCGCGGACGCATCATCGAACTCTATGGCACCGAATCGTCGGGCAAGACGACCCTCGCGCTGCATATGATTGCCGAAGCGCAGAAACTCGGCGGGAACGCGCTGTTTGTGGACGCCGAACACGCCTTAGACCCCGAATACGCCCGTGCAATCGGCGTCGATGTCGATCGGCTGTATATCTCGCAGCCGTCCACAGGCGACGAGGCGCTGGAGATTATGGACACGCTGATTCGCAGCGGCGCGTTCGATATCGCCGTGCTGGACTCGGTCGCCGCGCTGATGCCGCGCCAAGAGGTGGAGGGCGACATCGGCGATGTGACGGTCGGGGCGCAGGCGCGCCTGATGTCGCAAGCGTTGCGCAAGCTGGGCGCGTCCGCCGCCCAAGAGCAACACCGCCGTCGTGTTCATCAACCAGATTCGCGAGAAGGTCGGCGTGATGTACGGCAACCCTGAGACGACCCCTGGCGGGCGCGCGCTCAAGTTCTGGGCGTCGGTGCGCTTGGAGGTGCGCCGCGTGGACAACATCAAGCAGGGCAACGAGATTATCGGCGTGCGCACGCGCGTCAAGGTGGTCAAAAACAAGGTCGCGCCGCCCTTCAAGCAGGCCGAGTTCGACATCATCTTCGGGCAGGGCATCTCGCGGCTGGGCGACCTGATTGACCAAGCGCTGGCGCTGGGCGTGATTCAGAAATCGGGCACATGGTTCAGCTTCGGCGAGACGCGCTTGGGGCAAGGGCGCGAGAACGCCCGCGCCTATCTGGAGCAGAACCCCGAGCTGGCGCAGCAGATTGAGCAGCAGGTGCGCGCGCAGATGACGCCGACCGCCGTCGTCGCCGCCGCCAGCGACGCCGACGAAGTGGCGGAAGCCATCGATTAGTCGCTCCTGCCCCGCCGATTGCCACAGGGTACAATTAGCCCCTGATGGCGATTCGCGTCAGGTTGGGGCAGGACGAGGTGCAAGTCGAGCCGGGCGGCTCGGCGCAACTGCTGGCAGTGGTGCGCAACGAGGGCGACGCGCCCGACCAAGTCGCGCTGGAAGTGGAAGGCGTCGACGCGGAGTGGTGCGCCATTCCCATCCCGTCGTTCCAACTTGCGCCGGGCGAAGAGGTGCAGGAGCGGATTCTCATCCGCCCGCCGCGCAACACCGAGAGCCGCGCGGGCACCTACCCGATTCTGGTGCGCGCTCGCTCGCTCGAAAACGGCGGCTCTGGCGTCGCGCAAGCCAGCATCACCATCCGCCCCTACAGCATGCTCACGCTGGAGATTGCGCCCAAGCGCGGGATTGCGTCCCCCTGGCGCAAGCGCATCCCCTACGAACTCACCCTCGCCAACTACGGCAACACGGAGCAGACCGTACAACTGCACGCCCACGACCCTGAAGACGAGGTGGTGTTCGAGCTGGAGCGCGAGCGCGTGCCCCTCGCGCCAGGCGAGACGCAAAGCGTGCTGGTCTACGCGCAGCCGCGTCGGATGCCGATTTTGGCGAACCCCGCGCTCTTCAGCTTCACCGCCACCGCGCGCAGCGTCGAAGACCCCCTGCGCTCCGCCTCCGTGCAGGCGCAGCTGGAGCGGCGCGGGCTGGTTAGCCCGCTCGTGCTGGGCTTTCTGGCGGTGCTGGGGCTGCTGCTTGCGCTGTGGGCGTACACGCGCCCGCTGCCCGTCGAAATCGAAGAGTTCGCCGCGCAGCCCGCCCAAATCACTGCAGGCGAGGCGACCACGCTCAGCTGGGTGGTGCGCAACGCCGATAAGGTGCTGATTGAACCTGGGCTCGGCGCGTTCGACCCGAACCAGACGCGCTCGGTGCAGGCGCAACCGCAGACCACCACTACCTACCGCCTGATTGCCCGCAACCGCTACGGCGAGCAGATGCGCGAGGTGGTCGTGATCGTGCAGAACGCGCCCGAACCGCCCGCGCCCGTGATTACCCGCTTCTACGCCGAGCCGCCCCAAATCAAGCGCGGCGAATCGGTGCTGCTGCGCTGGGAAGTCCAGAACGCCACCGAACTCATCCTCACCCCGCCCGGCGGACAGAAGTTAGACCCCGCAATGCCCGGCTTCGAGCATCGCCCCTCGCGCACCACAGAGTACGAACTCATCGCGCGAAACGCCGTCGGCAAGTCGGTCAGCAAGAAAGTCAAGGTGGAGGTGATTGACCCCTCGCAAGCGCAGATACTGAGCTTCACGGCGCAGCCTGAGAAGATTGTCGCGGGCGAGGGCGTCGCGTTGCGCTGGGAACTTATAAACGCCGTCCGCGCCGAAATCGATAACGGCGTTGGACGCATCGACCCCAAGCAGGGCGAAGTCAGCGTGTCTCCTGCGACGACCACCACCTACACGCTCACCGCCTACGACGCTGAGGGACGCCCCGCGCAAGCGAAGCTCACCATCACTGTAGAACCGCGCCAAGAGCCATCGGGCGAGACGCCTTAGCAAGCCGACACTTCTTAACCACATAGAGGAGGCAACCGTTGGCGACCACTTACTCATCTAAGCCGTCCTGCGGCTCGGGAAGCTGTGGTGCGTTGCGCGACCTTCGAGGAAACTGCTCCGACATGGGCATGTGCCTGGGGTGGTGTTCCGCTCCAACGGCGAGTCGATGCCCGTGCAGTTCGAGGAGCGCACGCTGGGGCGCATACTGCACCACGCAGGCACAACCCACCTGATTGAAGTGGAACTGAACGGTGAGCGGATCCCCACGCTGCTGCGCGAGGTAGACCGCGAACCGATTACCACGCGCATCCGCCATGTGAGCCTGTGGGCGATGGCGATGGACGAACCCATCGAGACCGAAGTGCCGATTGTGCTGGAGGGCGAATCGCTCGCGCTCAAGTCGGGCGGCGTGCTGATTCACCCCGTCGAGAAACTGCGCGTCAAGTGCCTGCCGACGCAGATTCCCGAAGCGATTCATGTGAATCTCCCGCGCTGGAGAGTTTCGGCGACTCGATTCACCTGCGCGATATTCAGTTGCCTGCGGGCGTGCAGGTGCTAGACGACCCCGACACGACGATTGCGTCGGTCGCCGCCGCCGAAGGGCGTTGCGGAGGAGGAAGCCGCCGAAGCCGCCAGCGAGGGCTAACGCTTCGCCCACTGCTCCAGCATCTGCAAGGCGCGCTCGCGGCTTGTGTCTAGCGGCTCCTGCGGGTACGGGTAGGTCTTGCCCAACTGCACGCCCGCTTGGCGCAAGATGCTTTCGGGCGCTTCCCACGGCGCGTGGATGTATTGCGTTGGCAGGTTCGCCAGTTCGGGAACCCACTGGCGCACATACGCGCCGTCGGGGTCGAACTTGCGCCCTTGAATGACGGCGTTGAAGATGCGGAAGTAGGGCGCGGCGTCCGCCCCGCAGCCCGCCGTCCACTGCCAGCCCAGCACATTGCTCGCGGGGTCGGCGTCCACCAGCGTATCCCAGAACCACGCCTCGCCTAAGCGCCAGTGGTGCAGCAGGTTTTTGGTCAGCCACGAGGCGACAATCATGCGCGTGCGGTTGTGCATCCAGCCGATGCGCCACAGTTGGCGCATCCCCGCGTCCACCATCGGGATGCCTGTGCGCCCGCGCGTCCACGCTTTGTAGGCAGGGGTTGCCACCTCCGTCCACGGGAACGAGTCGAACTCCGACCGCAGGGCGCGCGTCTGGGTGTAGGGGTGGTGGTACAGGATGTGGTAGGCGAACTCGCGCCAGCCGACCTCGCGCAGGAAATGCTCCACGCCTTTCGTCCACTTGCCCCTGCTGTGGCGCAGGGTGGCGCGCCAGATTTGGCGCGGGGTGATCTCGCCGTGCTGCAGGTGAGGCGAGAGGCGCGAGGTGGCGTCCAAGTCGGGTCGGTCGCGCAGGGCGTGGTAGTCCTCCACCGCGTTGCGCAGGAACCACTCCAGCCGTCGGTGCGCCGCCGCCTCGCCCACCTGCCAAGTCGCGCGAAAGCCCGCCGCCCAGTCGATGGTGGGCAGCAGTCCCAGCGCTTCCAGCGGCTCGGAGGCGGGCATACGCTCAGGCGTGCGCAGCGTCTCTGGGGCGGGCAGCGGGTCGGGCACTTCCACCACCTGCAACATGCGCTTCCAGAACGGCGTGAACACCGTGTAGGGCTGCCCCGCGTCGGTGCGCACAGCGTTCGGGTCGTGCAGTAGATAACTGGGGAACTCGCGGGTCTCGATGCCCCGCGTGCGCAAGGTCTTGTGGACGCGCTCGTCGCGTTCCCACAGTTGCGGCTCGTAGCGGGTGTTCCAATACAGCGCGTCCGCGCCCGTTTCGGCGAGGATCTGCTCCAGCACGGGCAGGCTCTGCGTCGCGCGGCGGAGAACCAGCCGCGCGCCCAGCCGCTGCAGCGACTGGTCTAACGCCTCAAGCGAGTGGTGCAGCCACCACTGACGCGCCGCGCCTGGGGCGCGCTCGCCCTGCTCTTCGGGCGCGTAGATAAAGACGGGCACAACCGCGCCGCGCTGCGCCGCTGCATAAAGCGCAGGATGATCCGCGACGCGCAGGTCGCTGTGGAACCATACAACGGTCGTTTTCATAAGGGTTCCTCCATGTTATTCAGTTATACCAATCGCGTGGGCAGAGTTTTGTTCGCACCCCTTCCTTAAGGTTCCCCCGCTTCGCGAGGGGAACCATGCCATGCGCCAACTCGGTTCCCCCTGCGGGCAGGGGGAACCTTAAGGAGGGGGTCATCATTTGCCCTCATCGAAGCGTTTCTGCAGGCGCTGGATGCCCAGCGCCTTGCCTGTGGTGCGGTCTAAGTCGATCAGCACGCCGCACACGACGCCCGCGCCTTTGGCGACATCGCTTTTGGCGGGCATGCCCGTGAGGAATCGGCGGATGGACGGCTCCAGCTCCATGCCGATGGACGAGTGCAACGCGCCGCACATGCCCGCGTCGGTGATGAACGCCGTGCCGTTGGGCAGGATGCGCTCGTCGGCGGTCTGCACATGGGTGTGCGTGCCGACGACCGCGCTCGCGCGCCCGTCCACATAGTAGGCGAAGCACGCCTTCTCGGAGGTCGCCTCGCCGTGAAAGTCCACGAACACGAACGGCGTCTGCAGCTGCGCGTAAATCTCGTCGAACTTGCGGAAGGGGCAGTCGGCGTTCTCCATAAAGATTCGCCCCGCCAGCGAGATGACCGCCAGCGTTTTGTCCAGCACCTCGAAGTGGGCGACGCCTTTGCCTGGGGCAAGCGGCGAGTAGTTGGCGGGTCGGATGATGCGCGGGTCGGCGTCCAGCGTGGGGTAGATGTCGTTTTTGTCCCAGATGTGGTTGCCTGTGGTGAAGCCCGCGATGCCCAGCGCAAGCAGGTCGTGCATGACGGCGGTGGTGATGCCCTTGCCGCCTGCGGCGTTCTCGCCGTTGGCTAAGATGATGTCGGGCGCGTAGCGTTCGCGCCATTCGGGCAGCGTCTTGGCGACCGCCTGACGCCCCGTGCGCCCCACGATGTCCGCCAGAAACAGAATCCGCACGGGGTAAAGTGTACCTTGCGGGCGCACAGGGAACGGTTCTGCAGACGCCGATTGTTTCACCAGCGTCGTTTGTGGCGTAGGGCGAGGGCGATTGCGGATTACAATCCAGCGTCCACCTCTATACGGACTGGACGCCCGTTGAGGATGTCGAGCAGGATGTCTGTGTCAAGAATCGCGGGTTTCATCAGGAGTTCTCCACAGTTGCTGACTACGCTCGCTGTAGACGCGACGCAACTCTTCGACCAGTTCAGGCTTGTCTGCAAGCAGTCCCCAAAGGGGGTCAGCGTCAGGGAGGCGCAGTTCAACCTCCACCTGTGCACCGTCAGGCAGGTGGGGATCGCGCTCCAACTCTATGGTGCGCCCGCGTATCACACCGCGTAGACTCATCGACTTCACCTCTATTGCGATTGTACCTTACGCAATCTGTGGCTTGCATGCGGTTCCCGCAGTTTATAACTGCGGTTCACGGTTGCGTACCTCACGGCGTTGGTGTAATGGCTCGGCGCAGGGCGTTGTGCTGGTCGGGCGCGAGTTTGCGTCCATCGGCGTCGGTGCAGTAGAAACTCAGCACAGCGCGCCCCGCCCACTGCCCGAACCGCGCGCTGTGGATGTTCCAGCCCAGTTGCGACAGCGCATACGCCGCGCGGTACAACGCCCCCAAGTCGGGCGCGGTGTGCAGGTCTACTACCGTGTAGGCGTCGGAGGCGTCGTCGTGAATCTGCAGTTGGTTCACGCGCAGGGGGGCGTCGGGGTCTTTGCCGTGTTCGCGCAGCAGGTCGGCGACCGCCTGCTCGCCGCGCAACACCTGTTGCAGGGCGCGCTCCAGCACGGCGCACTGGTTGGGCAGCAGCGGGCGCGACCGCACGGTCAGCCCCAGCGTGTCCAGCGCGACGCGCGGCGCGTCCTCGCGGGTCAGCACCCGCGCCGAGACGACCTCCACATCGTAGGCATACAGCACGCCCGCAATTTTGCTCAACAAGCCAGGCTGCGGGTCATCGAAGGTACACAGCGTCAGTTCGGTGTAGGGCAGGTCGGGCGCGTTGTGGAACTCCACGACGGGTCCCTCGCCTGCCCGCACGCGCTCGATGTAGTGCAGGTGCAGGCTGATTTGATCGGGCGGGGTGTTCAGCAGGTAGCCCGACGGCATCTGCTCGATGTGCTTGGCAATCAGCGCGTCGGGCAGGGGGTGCTTGGCGAGGGCGCGTTGGAGTCGCTTGCGCACGGCGGTCAGCGCGGGTGTCTCGTCGGGCAGCCCCTCCTCCAGCGCGCGCATGCTGCGCCGATAGAGCTCCTGCAGGAAGCTCGCCTGCGCGGGCGTCCAGATGCGCTCGCCGACGGCTTGCGTGTCGGCGCAGGTCAGCAGGTACAGCATCCGCAGTCGTTCGGGCGTATCCACGACGCGGGTGAACTCGCGGATGGTTTCGGGCAGGTGCAGGTCGCGTTGGCGGGCGGTCTGCGCCATCAGCAGGTGGTGCTGGATGAGGAACGCCACTTCGTCGGCTTCGGCGTCGCTCCAGCCGAGTTGGGGCAGCCACTGTCGCGCGAGGTCTGCGCCTGCGTCGGCGTGCGGGCGGGTGGGGTCTTGCTTGCCCGCGTCGTGCAGCAGCAGCGCCATATACAGCAGTTCGGGCACGGCGAGTTGCTCCAGTAGGGTGCGCCACAGCGCGTTGCCCTCACCGCGGGCGTAGCCGTCCAGCAGGCGGATGGCTTGCAGCGTGTGTTCGCCGACGGTGTAATCGTGGGTGGGGTCGCCTGCGGGCAGGGTCATCAGCGGCGCGAACGGCGGGAACGCCCAGCCCAAGAATGCCGAGTCGCGCCATCGGCTCCAGCACGCGGTACACCTCGCCGGGGCGGCTGAGGATTTCGCGCAGGGCGTCGCCGACGGCGCGCGGGTCGGGCGGCGGCGTGTGGGGCAGCGACTCTTCCAAGCGGGTTTCAATCGCGCGGCTCAGCCCCAGTTGGTAGCGTTGCGCCAGCAGGAAGCACAGCAGGCGCCATTCGGCTGGCTCGCGTTCCAGCGCGGGCGCGGGCGTAATCTCGCGGTGGATGCTGTCCAGCCCGACGCCCAGCACCAGCGGCGCGTTCACGAGCCGTTCGATGGCGCGTTCGGTCAGGCGGGCGTGGTCAGCCAGCGCGGTGTAGACCGTGCGCATCAGCGCGGCGCGTTCGATGCCCAGTCGCTCGGCGAGTTCGCCCTGCTTGGTGTGGGTCAGTTGCTCGCGCGCCTCGCCGCTGATGGCGTGCAGGTAGGCGCGGTAGCGTTGCAGGGTGCGCGTGGCGTGTTCGAGCGTCTCGGCTTCGGCGGGCGACAGCACCCCCTCGGCGACCAGCGTCTCTGGCACTTGGTCGGGCGCGACGCCGTAGCGTGCTTCGGTCATCCAGTTCAGCGTGTGGCGGTCGCGCAGCCCGCCGCGCCCCTCCTTGAGGTTCGGCTCCGCGCGCAGCACCCCTTCGCCCAGCCGCGCCCAGCGCGACTGGCACTCGCGGTAGCGTTCCAGCGTGAAGCCTGTGGGGTCTAAACTCCGCCAAAAGCGCGTCGTGAACGCCTCAACCAGTTCGGAGTCGCCCTCGATGGGGCGCATCTCCAGCAGCCCCGTGCGCGTTTTGTGATCGAGCGCGTCGCAGTCGTCCATTAAGCGGTAGGCGTAGCCGACTTTGAGTTTGGCGTCGGTGTAGAACACCTGCATCATCGCCTGAAACAGCCGCTTGACCAGCCGCTCGGTGAAGGGGTCGTTCTCCTGCGCAGGCACAAAGGTCAGGTCGATGTCCGAGAAGGGGGCGAGTTCGCGCCTGCCGTAGCCGCCTGTGGCGAACACCGCCAGCGGGCGTTTGGGCGGCGCGGGAACCTCTTGGGACGCTTGCGCCCACGCGCGTTGGTACAGGGCGCGCAGCGTGTTGTCCAGCGCGGTCGCGTACTGGCGCATCCACGCCTCGATGGGCGCGTCGGTCGCAAACAGCGCGTCGATGAGATGGCGACGCGCCTGCACCAACTGCAACGCAATCGGCTCGTGCGTTTCGGGGACAGCAGCGCGCATCGGGAAGTAGTGTACCTGTTTGCCCTCACCTCAACGGGGATTATGGAGTGCGGAAGCGGAGCCTCCGCCTGATGCTGAAGCTGACGCTTCAGCACTCCAAAAACGGCTGCTCCCCTCTCCCCACGCGATGGGAGAGGGGCAGGGGGTGAGGGCGAAAACTCTCTTAACGCCCCCTTAACTTCGCAGGCGGTATCTTTTATGAGGCAACTTGCCACTACGGAGGTACCTATGAAAGGACACACGATTACACGCGCGCTAAGCGCGCTGGGCTTGGCGACCGTCGCGGTCGCCGTTTCGTTGGCGCAACCGACGCAACTGGCGTTCTGGAACTTTAACGAGTCCGACCCGCTGGACAGTACCGCTATGCTGGCGGCGGATGGAGGCGTGTTTGCCTCGCAGGCGCAGATCTCCATCAATCTGGCGAATATCGTGTATAACAATAACGGCACGGGCTTCCGCGGCTCGCCGCTGGATCCGAACAACGCGACCCACCCTAACCCGCCCAACTGGGGGCTGCAGACCACTGACTACCCCGCGCAAGGTCAGGATTCTGGGCTGGCAGGGATTGTGGTCAGCGTGCCCACTACGGGCTATCAGAACATCGTGGTGAAGTTCGATGTGCGCTGGAGCAACACCGCGTCCAAGTTCCTCGCTGTAGAATACACCACAGACGGCGGCGTGAACTGGACGCGGGCGCGGGTGCTGGAGGCGCGTCGCGGCGACCGCTGGCACGGCGACACCGAAGCGAACGGCGGCTACGGCGCGCTTGTGGAACTCGACCTGAGCGGCGACTCGAATGTCAATAACAACGCGCAGTTCGCCTTCCGCGTGGTGACCATCTTCGACCCCAACACGAGTCAGTACACGGCGGCGCAGTCAGGCTCCAACTATACTACGCGCGGCACGCTGCGCTACGACCTCATCGAGATTCTGGGCGAAGAGGCGAGCGGCGGTCCTGAGGGCGATGTGAACGGCGACGGCTGCGTGGACGACGCCGACCTGCTGATTGTGCTGTTCAACTTCGGCAACGCAGGCGGTCAGGGCGATGTGAACAACGACAACATCGTCGACGACGCTGACCTGCTGGTGGTGCTGTTCAACTTCGGCGCAGGGTGCTAAATCCTCACCCCCAGCCCCCTCTCCCACGCGGTGGGAGAGGGGGATTATGGAGTGCGGAAACTGCGCTTCCGCACCCCAAAGGAGTTGGCGCGCTTCGTACCCAACCGAAGAATTGCTTGAGTAGACCCTCCACCCCTTGACATTTCACCGAATCCGATATATAATTGAAACATCGGGATACCGGCGGAGTCTCTAACAGCAGGGTAGGGAGGTACTCTCCAACTCAGCGGTGCGCTGAGCCGCTTCCCTTTCCCGCAAGTGCTGCGCTGTTCACCCCGTACTGGCAATTTCCCCCGAATTCGGGGGAAATTGCCCCCGAATCGGCTCGAGGGCTGTCCGCTTTTGGGCGGTTTTTGAGTCTTTAATCAGTGGCGGACTCCTACGGGAGCGCGCCGAAAGGAAGGAAGGTGGCTACCATGTACTATGCGGAAAGGACATCGCTGTACGAGGAGCATCAGTTCTACACCGCGCTGCGCGAGCGGATTGAGCGTCTGGTGCGACGCTACTGCCGCGCCAACGACGATGATGTGGAAGACCTGACGCAGGAGTGCCTGCTGCGCGTGTATAACAACCTGGACAGCCTGCGCGACCTCGATAAGATGGAGCCGTGGCTGCGCACGGTGGTGCGGAACGCGGTGTTCAGTTGGTACCGCGAGCGCAAACGCGAGCAGGAGGTCTACTCGCTGGGGCTGGAGACGGAACACGAAGCGGCGCCGTACTCCATTCCCGAAGATGACTTGCTGTTGTATTTTGTGTTGCAGGAAGCGATGCAGGCGCTGTCGGAGAGCGACCGCCAGATGTTCGAGTTGCGTTATGGCGACGGCTTGAGCTATCGGGAGATTGCCCAGCAGATGGGCTTGAACGAGGAAGCCGTGCGCAAGCGCATCACGCGAGCGCTGGCGCGTCTGAAAGCCCACCCAATCATTCAATCAATCCTTATGGAAGGTGGCTGATATGACCTGTAGGCGAGCCGAGGAGTTGATGGAGTCCCATATTATGGGCGACCTTGCGCCCGAGCTCGCCGAGCAACTGGAGACGCACCTGAGACAATGCGACGCCTGCCAGCGTCGCTACGAGGAGCAGAAGCGACTGATTGCGCTGCTGCAACGGGTGTTCGCGACCAAGCGACGGTTCGCCTGACGCAGCGCGCCTGTTGGCGGGCGATTGGAACGCCCATGCTATGCGGCGGCGCGCTGCTGGCGAGTCGCAAGGCTAATCTCGCGAATCATGCGCAGCTCCTCTTCGGGGATGTCGAGGAACAGTTTGACCATATCGGGGTCGAACTGTTGCCCTGAGCAGCGGATGATTTCCTCGCGCGCCTGCGCAAACGAGAGCGCTTTGCGGTAGGGGCGGTCGGAAGTCATCGCGTCCAGTGTGTCGGCGATTGCGAAGATGCGCGCGCCCAGCGGAATGGCTTCACCCGCCAGCCCGTAGGGGTAGCCCTGCCCGTCCCAGCGTTCGTGGTGATGCAACACGATGGGCGCGGCAGGGCGCAGCGCGTCGATCTTCATGCACATCCGATAGCCAATCACAGGATGCTGCTTCATAATCTCCCACTCTTCGGGCGTGAGGGGTCCGGGCTTATACAGGATGCTGTCGGGCACGCCGATTTTGCCGATGTCGTGCAGCAGTGCGCCCAACTCAATCGCTTGCAGGTCGTCGGGCGCGAGTTTGAGGCGGTTCGCCATCGCCATCGTGTAGGCGGCCACCCGCTCCGAATGCCCCTCTGTCTCCGTGTCGCGGATGTCCAGCGCCGCCAGCAGGGCGTCCAGCGTCGCCCGATAGGACTTCTGCACCTCCTGCTCCATCTGGCGCGTCTGACTGGTCAGCAGCGAGTGGCGCATCAGGTTGCGTTCAATCATGATGGGAATCTCGTGGATATTGTAGGGCTTGGTGATGAAGTCGCTCGCGCCTTGCTTGAGCGCGTCGCGCGCCATCTCGATGCTGCCGTAGCCCGTAATCAGGATGACGGGGATGTCGGGCGCACGCTCGCGCATCTGGCGCAGCAGGTCGAAACCATTCATGCCAGGCATGAAGATGTCGCTCAGCACGATATCGATTGGCTCGCGTTCCAGAATCTGCAGGGCGTCTGCGCCCGATGCGGTCGCGTGAACCGTGTAGCCGTTGTCTTCCAGCACGAACTGGAGCGTCTCGCGCACCAGCGCGTCATCGTCCACAATCAGCACATTCCGTTGTCTTGGCTCGGCAATCGCCGTCGGCTCTGCGGGTTCAAACAGCTGGTAGACCTGCATCCTGTTTCGCCTCCTGTGCGCCTCCGTGCGCAGGGGGAATTATTGCCATGCGTGGCGGATTTTTTGAGAGGCGCGGGCGAAAACAGGTAGGAATTCGGGGTCATTCGCCGCACTGTCCGCGCTGGCGCAGGGCGTGGTCGGTCAGCACGAGGGCGACCATCGCCTCGACCATCGGCACGGCGCGGGGCAGCACGCACGGGTCGTGTCGTCCGCGCGCCTGCAGCGTCGCCGCCTCGCCCGTCTCGCTCACCGTCGCCTGCGGCTTGAAAATCGTGGCGGTCGGCTTGAACGCGACGCGGATGTCGATGCGCTCGCCGTTGCTGATCCCGCCCTGCACGCCGCCCGAGAGGTTGGTGCGCGTGCGGATGCGCCCGAACTCGTCGGTGTAGAACTCGTCGTTGTGTTCGCTGCCGCGCAGGCGCGTCCCACGAAAGCCTGAGCCGATTTCGAAGCCCTTGCTGGCGGGCAGGCTCATCACCGCCTTCGCGAGGTCTGCCTCCAGTTTATCGAACACGGGGCTGCCCCAGCCGGGCGGCACATTCCGCGCGATGCACCGAATGACCCCGCCCACCGAGTCGCCCTGCTTGCGCACCTGCTCGATGCGGCGCATCATCTTCTCGGCGGCGTCGGGGTCGGGACAGCGCACAGGGTTGCTCTCCACCGCCTCCAGGTCACGGCGTCGGGGTCTACCTGCGCCTCGATCGTGTGAATCTGCTCCACCCATGCCAGCACTTCCACCCCCCAGAGGGTGCGCAGCACCTTTTTGGCGAGTGCGCCTGCCGCGACGCGCCCGACGGTCTCCCGCGCGCTGCTGCGCCCGCCGCCCTGCCAGTTGCGGATACCGTACTTCGCCTGGTAGGTGTAGTCGGCGTGCGAGGGGCGGTACAGGTGCTTGAAACTTTCGTAGGCTTCGGGGCGCGCGTCCTCGTTCCACACCAGCATCAGGATTGGCGTGCCCAGCGTCTGTCCCTCAAACACACCCGACAGGATGTGTACCGTGTCGCTCTCCTTGCGCTGGGTGACGAGTTTGCTCTGTCCAGGGCGGCGGCGATCGAGTTCGAACTGAATCTCGTCGGGCGTGATGGGGATGCGCGGCGGGCAGCCGTCCACGACGACGCCCACCGCGCCCCCGTGCGACTCGCCCCAAGTCGTAATCCGAAACAGATGCCCGAAAGTGTTCATCCCTCCGCTAACTCCTCGACGGTCTCGCGAATCCAGCGTTCAATCCAGCCGTCGCACACGACCGCTTCGTTCACCTCACGAATGGCTTCCAAGCGGGCGAGGATGCTACGCGGGCGCAGGTCGTCCTCGTCGATTTGGTCTAACAGTTCCAGCGCGAGTTCGCTAACCTGCTCCAGTCGCAGTAGCCACGGTTCGATTTCCTCGAGTAGCGCGGTGTTGTCGACGGCTTGCTTGAGTCGGCGCGGCAGGGTGTAGAGTTGGGTGAACGCCTCGCGCAGCGCGTCGGTGTCGCCTGTGGTCTGCCACTCTTCGATGGCGCGTTCGATGGCGGGCGGGTCTTCCTTCCAGTGGCGCGTCCACAGGTTCTGCTGGCAGAACTCCAGCATCACGGGCGCGGCGTCCGCCCCCACCAGATGCGCAATCGAGGCGCGCCAACTGCGCTGGGGGTCATACGCTTCGGCGTTCCACAGGAAATCGGCGTAAGTGCCCAGCGCGACTTTGGACGCCTCCGCTTGGTTCATCGGGTTCGAGACCAGCGCTTCGAGGTGTTTCAGCGTCTCGGCGTCGCGCCCCGTGATGGGTCCCAGCAGCAGGCGACTGGTCTCGTAGTCGTTCACGGGGTAGTTGTCCCACACGAACGGTTTGCGGCGGATGGCGAGTTTGAACAGTTCGGCGTCTTCGTGCGTAATGGTGCGCGAGACGACCTTCTCGCCCGTCCACATAATGGAGATGCCCCGCTCGGTGCGCTCGCCGAGTTCCTTCACATAGGGCGGCTCGCCCAGTTGTGGTAGAAGGTGGGGCAGACAATCAGCCAACTGTCGGCGTCGCGCGCTTTCAGCCAGTGGTTCAGGCGGTTGGCAAGGTCGGCGTGCGCGTGCGCCAGCGACTGGTACGCCTGCTTGTCCGCCGCGTGTTGCAGCTCTTCGGGGATGTCGTCCACCAGCAGCCCGAAACTGCGCACGCCCATCTGCCGTACCGCGTCGATTTTGGCGACCAGCCGCTCGAACTCCGCAGGATCCGAGTAGACCATCGACAGTCCGGGGCTAATGCAGAACACGAATTCGATGAATTGGCTCTGGGCGCGCTGGATGAGTTCGCCGAGTCGTTGCGCGTCGGGGGCGGGGTACGGCTCGCGCCAGCGTTCGCGGTGATAGGGGTCGTCTTTCGGGGCGTAGAGGTAGATATTCATCTTGTGGGCGCCCATAAAGTCGAGCATGCGCAGGCGCGCCTCGTGGCTCCACGGGACGCCGTAGAAGCCCTCCACCACGCCGCGCCACTCAAGCGAAGGGTGATCCTCCACCGTCATCAAGGGGATGGATTTGCCGTCCCACGCTTGCAGCAGTGTGTGGCAGGCGTAGAAGGCGGCGCGGGGCGACCCAGCGCGGATGGTAATCCGCGCGTTTTCGACGGTGAGGCGGTAGCCCTCGCGCAACAAGCTGGGATCGTGTTCTACGAACGCTGTCCAGCCGCCGAACGCTTCGCCCAGCGCGCGCAACGGCGCAACGGCTGACTCCCAGCCCGCAGGCGTTTTGATTGCGTGGCAGCCCGCAAACGGCAGCCGCTCGGATGAGACCTCCGCCTTTCGGGGAACGGGTAGCCCATCCATCGGTTTTACCCCTGATGTGCGATTGTACGCGCGGCTTCCAGCGCCG
>AFSR01000773.1_pt1 | contig 19560 bp, 12 predicted proteins | sample 296848 | NCBI WGS metagenome assembly AFSR01 (sample SAMN02954305, study PRJNA68063) | hot springs metagenome | biome: terrestrial; feature: Mushroom and Octopus hot springs; material: microbial mat core samples; isolation source: Yellowstone National Park Mushroom and Octopus hot springs ...
CTGGTTCCTCAAGCGCTCGTCTTCATTCCCGGATCCCTGATTCTTATCCAGCAATCTCATTCAGAATATTTTTCGGTAATACGCAGATCTTCTGCAGATCTTGACTGAGATTCATCTTTTCCATTCCCCTATTACTCTGAACCAGGAACGAGCAGCGTCAGATGCGCGCGGTCGATCAGCACCCCCAGCCGACGCCCGTCGGCAGCCGTGAATGTCGGACTCTCCACTTCAACAGGGATTGTCGTGTGCTGTGGATGTGACGATGAAGGTGCACGTGCGCCAGTCAGCGCTCAGGGAGATGCTGCGACAGGTTCCATCAACGCAAATACGTGCAGGGACGCCGTTCCGATCCGGGTGCGGCGCCGCCAGGCGCAGGGTGAGCAGCGCCTGCGTGTTCGTTGTGGCGCTGCCGAGCCGCAACAGTGCGCGTCCCGCGCTCCAGCGCGCCCGCACGCCCTGAAGTTCTTCAGCAGGATAGACGCCGCCAACGTACCCGAAGTCGAGTCCGTCACCGACATCCAGGGATGACGGCGGGTTGCGCCCCAGCACACGCCACGACCAGTCGGTGACGCGCTGTTCGTCGGCGTAATACCCGGCAAATGCGCGTCGCGCTTCGTCCAGATTTCCGAGTGAACGTTCCAGATCACCGAGACGGGCGCTGGCGATAAAGTACACCCGGCTTGCGTCCCACGCTGCGCGGTACGCAATGCGCGCCTGCGCAATCTCGCCGCGCGCCAGATGCGCCTGTCCCAGGCGCAACCATCCATCGGGCGTCGCTTTGACGCTCAGTGCGCTCAGGTAGGCGCGCGCCGCGCGATCCGGCGCGCCCAGCGCCATCCATGCGTCACCGATCAGTGCATGGCTGCCGCGCGCCAGGTTCTCGCCAGCCCACGCCCACGGGTAGGCGGTCAGCACCGTCCAGAGAAAGATGCAGACCAGCGGTGCGATCATCAGCAGACGCCGACGCTCAAAACAGGCGATGCGCTGCGTCAGTATGGTGAACGTCCATGCTGCGTATGGGATGAGTGTCGGAAAGAGGAAGTGTCGGTAGCGCGCTTCACCGTGGGTGAGCAGCATCGTCGCAATCGCGTAGCCGATCCAGAGCAGGCAGAGCGCAGCCGGAGCAACCGGCAGATGACAGGATTGGTGGAACTGCTGATCGGATGGTGTGTTGCGTCTGCGCACTGCGTGCGCCAGACCAATGATTGCGCCGGTGGCGATCAGGAGATACAGCAGATCGTCGAAGATCAGGGCGGCGACGAACAGCGGCAGATCAACGTCGGCGACGTAATGTTCCATCAGGAAGCGATCCTGGATCGGTTTGACACGCGCCAGAAAGACCCAGTTGGGCCAGAGTTTCCGCACCAGAATCGCCGGGTCTTCGCGCAGACGCTCCAATCCGCGCGCAGTCGCGTAGTTCGACCGCTCGACCGGGTTGCTGATGCCTTCGAGTATCCGATGGATAGTGTCGCGGTCTTCGTGTGGTTCGTTGAAGACCCACAGGTTGTACGACAGCCCGGTTTCGATCAGGATGAACCCGCCGTATGCCTGGTAGTTGCGGATCGTCCAGGGTGCGATGACCATTCCGGCGCTCAACAGAAAGAGGGTTGCAGTCAGCAGTGGCCCCGTCAACCGGCGTCGAACATCGCTGGACGGGTTTCGCCGTGAAACCTGAAACGCCAGCCAGAGCGCCGCGATAGGCAGGAACAGGAGCGCCAGTGACCGGGTCAGCGCAGCGAGACCCAGTGCCGCTCCCGCTACAACGACCAGCAACCGGCGTCGCAATGCCGGTTGTTGATCCGCCGCGTGGAGGAGCATCAGCATTCCGACCTGAAACAGCACGGTAAAGAGCGTCTCAGACATGTACAGACTGGCAAATGTGGCGTTCGTCCAGAGGACGGCGGCGATCAACGCCGCCGGCAGCGCCGCCTGCTGGTTCACCAGTCGGATGGTCAGTGCATACGCGAGGTAGACGCTGACGACGCTGAGCAGAATGTTGGGCAGCGCAGCCAGATGCAACGCACGCGTGGCATAGGGCCAGCTATCGTCGCCCACAAGCCGCCAGGATGCTGCCAGGAACAACGGGTAGAGGGGAGCGCGCAACCAGTGGTACTGCTCGTAGAACGACCATCCGCGCCCTTCTAGCAGGTCGCGCGCAACAGTGATGTATTCAACCTCATCGTTGGCTGGCTCGTGGAGCGGTTGACTCCAGAGGATGAGACGTAACCCCAGCGCGAATGCGAGGATGATCAACAGGAAGATACGCGCCTGCGATCGATGCGTCATTGAACCGGAACCTCAATCGTACTGTCAGGGCGCATACACGACCCTTGCTTCATCGATGGCGACCCCAAGCGGACGGTTGTCGGGACTCGCCCGGTCGATGCTTCGAGGGCGGTAGGTGGTGCTCTGAATGCTGACCAGTATCTGTTCGTCGTCGGTAACGCCGGGCGGTAGCGGTAATTGTACAGTGTGCCAGCCGGGTGGAACGGTCATGCGCATGGCGTCGATGCCATCGATCCGGATCGTGATCTCCGGCGATGGCGCGCCGGGCAATCGGTCGCCGCCGATGCGCAGTGCGAGAATGCCGCCGGAACGCGCTGCCAGCAGCATCCCGGCGTAGTCGGTCGTCCAGCGAAAGCCGTTTTCCGGCGGATGAAACCCGCGTACATACCCCAGGTCGAGGTTGCCGACATCCAGGTGTTCCTGTGGCGGTGCGATGGGGCGAAAAACGTTCCATGCCCAGCGTTGCAGGTCTTCGAGCGATGCCGTCTCGTAGCGCAGGTCTCTCTGGGCGGCGCGCTGGTTGCCATTGAGACGATGGACAGCGCCACGCAAAAGATGGGCATACGGATGATCGGGGATAGCGGTCAACGCTGCGTTCAGATGTTCGAGTGCGGCGTCGGCGTCGCCGTTCAACAGAGCGACGCGCGCCAGAGCGACGCGCGCCAGAGCGGAGCGCGAATCGAGATGCAGCGCCGTTTCTGCGGCAATGCGCGCGGTGACGAGATCACCGTCTGTGAGCGCGCGTTCCGCCCGCCAGAGATGGGCATGCTTTTGCGCCAGCATGATCGCTTCTGCCGGGTACGGACGATGTGCGAGCATGAGGGCGATCAGACCTGCGCACGTGAGTGCGGCAGCGCTCAGCGCCGGTATCTGGCGCATCGTCGGCAGCCGCCACGCGCTCAGGCGAACGATCACCCAGGCAGCATAAGGGATGAGCGCCGGGTAGATGGGCAACCGGTAGCGCGGTTCGACGTGGAAGATCAGGGTGCTCAGCACGATATAGAGCATCCACGGCGCGGCGAGCATTGCCGTCCAGCGGCGCGCTGGCGCAAGCCAGAGACCGGCAGCGCCGCCGAGAAGGATCATAGTCCAGAGACCATCGCCGAGGAGCAGGCGCAACCACACCTGGAGCGGGGGAACCCAGATCGCCGGACGATTGCGCATATCGTCGAAAAACTGGAGCGCAGGAAAGAGCCGCGCCTCACGCCAGACTTTCGCCGCCATGTAATCGGGATGGGCAAGGATCGCCGCGATGCCACGTTCGGTTGCTAGGCGTTGACGCGCAGCCATATCATCGCCAAGCGCATAGAGTTGACGCTTGACCGACTCGCGTCCGGCTGGATCGTTGTCGAGCCAGAGATTCTCCGCTCCAGTCGTGTCGATAATGATCAGGGCGTGATAGGTCAGGAAGTTTCGTATCGTCCACGGTGCGATGACCAGGATGGCGGCGAGAACGAACATAATTGCAGTGCGTTTGCCCGTGTTGAGCAGCAGCCAGATCGCCCCCAGCACCAGCAGCGGCAGGGCGACAGACCGGATCAGCGCCAGTGCGCCCAGGCAGACGCCAGTAAAGACCGGTTGCCATCGTGATCGGGACGTAATCCGCGCCAGCAACCAGAAGATGATCGTTGCCACAAACAGAAAGAGGGTTTCGGTCAACAGTTCGGTAGCGGTAAACGCCAGCGTGTAATTCAGCGCCATCAGCAAACCGGCAACCAGCGCCACGCGGCGATTGCCGAACACCTGGAGGGTCAGAAGGTAGAGCGGGATCACCGTCAGCGCACTGATGACCGCCTGCACCAGGCGCAGGTTCTGGATCAGTAGATCGAAGGCGACGATGCACGCTGCCAGAAAGATCGCGTAGAGGGGCGGACGCATCAGGCGCAGTTCGACGTACTGCCGTGTGCGCAACAACGTTAGCGCCTGATTCAGATACTCCTGCTCATCGCCGCCCAAAGGGTAGAGTTCGTGCCAGCGCCACACCAGCAGCCGCAACACCAGCGCCAACCCGGTCAGCCCGATCAGCGCCAGGACGTGCGCCTGGTTCGAGGAGAATGCTGTCGTGATGCGTCTGAGATACGCCATATAGCAGTTCTCACCGAGGTTGAGCCTATCGGCAAGGTTGAACATTCCTCACGCGTGCTGATGGAGATTGAGCATTTAATCCGCTCTACCGAACGAGCCGTGGGGCTGATGGAGATTGAAAATTAAATCCGCTATACTGCGCTAGCCGTGGGGCTGAAGCCCTCGGCTAGCCAGGGCGAAGCCCGCCTGCGCGGGCTATACCGGATTATTTATTCAAAAACCATAAGCCCTCGGCTATGCAAGGCGAAGCCCGCCTGCGCGGGCTATGGCGGATTATTTACTCAAAGACCATAAGCCCTCCCTGAACGTGCGGAAGCCCCTGCGGGGCTGGCGTATCTTCCCCTTTCCATATCCGAAGATGCGCCGGGTTGATCCAGCCCGCAAGGCTTGCCCGATCTCGGCAGGGCTTATGGAGATTGAGAATTTATAGCAGTTCTCACAAAGGTTGAACCTGATGGACAGGGTTGAACACTCCTGGGAATAGCGCACCCCACGCGATGACCGAAATTTCGGTCTACACTCCACTGGACGTGGGTATCTCGCGCGACACGGCAGACCCGGACAAGGGTCAACGTATCTGAGAAATGCCGTAATCGATATGAAACGTCCACAGTCCACAGTCCTCAGTTCTCAGTTCTTAGTTCTCAGTTCTTAGTTCTCAGTTCTTAGTTCTCAGTTCTCAGTTCTCCCCGACCTCAACCCGATCAAGCCGCACCATCAACCGATGCACCTGCCCGACGGCTGCCTCGCCTTGCTGACTCAGGTAACGCGCTGCATCAGGAACAAACGTAGGACCGCGCAGTTCGATGACAACATCAGCGCCTTCTGACATTGGTGGGAGCGTCACCTCGAATGTGCGCATCTCCCCGACATCCGGCGGGAACGCGCCAATCTCATTCCCGTCCAGCAGGACGCGCACCGGTGGAACAGGACGCAGATCGGAGGACCATCCTCGTCCATCGACGATAAACACAAGGCGCTGCGGATGCGCGCGCCCGGCGCCGGGGAAGCGCAACAACGCGCCATTGGTGCACCAGCGATAGGTTGTGCGGTCGGCGACATCGCCCTCGCCGGGGTAGCATCCGCGAATATACCCCAGATCGAGGTTGCCGCCCAGGTCGATGGTGCGGGTTGGCGCCGGTCGCAGCCAGTTCCATGCCCACTCGACCGGGTTGGCAGCATCGACATAGCGTGGCGTCAATGCAGCGCGCGCGCCGGCCTCGTCGCCGATGCTGCGCAACAGATCGCCGCGCAGGACACTCCCAGCACATCGCCTGTGGCCGCAAGAACATCAGGTGGCGGGATCAACGCCAGCGCCTCGTGGTATCGCCCCTGATGGGCGGCGATCAGTGCAGCGCCCAGCCGAGCGGTGTCGCGTCCAGGCGTGCCGTTGTACAGGATCGTTTCGGCAGCGGCGATATTGCCGGTTTGCAGCGCCGCCAGAAAGCGTGCATCGTCCAGCGCGCGCGGGCGTGCCGCAATTGCAATGCCGGTGATTGCCAGACTTGACGGGTACGGTCCGAGATACGACGCCCACTGTGAGTCGCTGCCGTGCGGTCGCGGTTCCAGGTAGGCATACGGCGCGGCAGCAACGAGTGTCAGTAATCCGGCAAGCGCACCGCAGGCGATGCCGTAGCGCGTGCGCAGCACATCGTACAGGCAGGCGCGGTTACGCAGCAGCATCGTGATCGTCACCGCCGCCAGAATGAAGAGGAACGGCAGGAGCGGCATGCGGAAGCGGTTGATGGCGAACAGCAGCGGCGCAAGGGCGATATTGAAGATCAGCCACAAACCGATCAGAGCGACCGCGCCGGGCGTCGGTGAGAGGCGACGCACCACCGCCCATCCGATAACGCCAGGCAGAAGAGCGAGCACATACAGCGTATCATCGAGCAGGAACAGCAGCGCCACGTACCAGACCGGCAATCGTCCGGTCGAGAATCCATCGGTCAAACGCTCGGCGCCGGTATAGTTGATGCGGAACAGATCGATGAACTCGACCAGCGACTTGTGGACGAATGCAAGCGGACGATCCAGGATCAGGCACAATCCCTCACGAACCATCGCCGCCTGACGCGCCGCCTGGTCAGGTTGCACACCGGGGTGCGGCAGGCAGGTGTCGGCTGGCACCGTCACGCGTCGGTTGGGAAACATTGCCAGCACAAAATCGCGCGTGGGAGCGTCTCGTCGTGTGCCATCATGCGCCGACCACGCCCCCAGGAGCAGGTTAAAGGCGCCGCTGGTATCGACCAGAATCAACCCGCCGTAGATCCGCGAGTTGTAGACCGTCCACGGCGCGATGACGAGTACTGCGATCGACAGAAACAGGAGCGTCTGCAACAGTGCGTGGCGCAGAGCGTGCCGCCCCGTATATGCCAGCCACCCGGCAATCACCGGCAGAAACAGGAGTGTCTGGCTACGTGTCAGCGTGGCAAGCCCGAAGAGCGCGCCAGCAATGATCAAGCCCCGGCGTGGCGGCAGCGTTCGACCAGCCTGATTGGACGGCGGTGTTTCGGACAATGAACGGGCATTGCCGGGACGGACTGCAACCAGCGCCAGGATGCCGCCGGATACCAGCGTGATGTACAGTGTCTCGGAGAGGAACAGTTGCGGATATACAGCGAACGGCATGGAGATGCCAGCCAGCGCAGCAGCCAGCGTCGGCGCCGCTTTCAGTTCAGGGGGTGACAAGCGTGCGGGCAAGCGCATAGATCAGAACGATGAGAACCAGACTCAGCGCGGTTTGGGTGACAACGATTGCTCTGAGGTCATCGCCAAAAAAATGGAGATGCGTCGCCAGAAACAAGGGATAGAGCGGCGCTCGCGTCCACAGATACTCCTGATGCCAGTTGAAACCGCGCCCATGCGCCAGCCACCAGGCGGCGGACAGATATTCACCCTCATCGGAAACAAGACCCTGGCGGGGCAGAGCATCCCATAATGCAACACGGAAAAGCGCAGACACCGCCAGAACAGTCAGGAGCGGCAGGTGCGCACCGGGGCGCCAGGTTGAACGATGTTGCAACGAACGGATCATAGATGCCGGGATTATACCCGACATGTGACTGTGCGTGTCAGACTGGAAGGTGATCAGTCATTGCCAGCGCGGTGTCGATCACACTTCTCAATTCGTATGACGTGAAAGGTTTTTGCAGAAAACCGCTCAAACCGAGGTGAGCAAACCGTCGACTCGCAATCTCTTCCGGGTAGCCGCTCATCAGAACGATTGGCATATCGCTGCTGACCTGTCGCAACTGTCCAACCGTCTGGTCGAGATTGTGATCGGGCGGCAGATCGAGCAGCACACACGCAAGATGCTCACGGTGCTGTCGGGCGAGAATGACTGCCGTTTCGCCATCGCCGGTTGTGAGCGCCGGGTGACCCATCCATTCCAGCATACGCGCTGCAACGGCGCGCGTACTTTCTTCATCATCAACGACCAGAAAGATGCGCGAGCAATTGGTGCGCGCGATCGACATCCGCAACGATGGCATGAACGTTTCAACACGGGCAGATGGCGGGTGAACCGCCGGTAAAAAGATGGTGACTGTTGTCCCTTCGCCGGGTGTGCTGGTCACACGGATTGCGCCGCGATGCCCACGCACAATGCCAAGGGTAGCTGGCAGGCCCAGTCCGCGTCCGATGAATTTTGTCGTGAAGAAGGGATCGAAGATCCGCTCAAGCGTTGCGGCGTCCATTCCGCAACCGTTATCCCTCACCGTCAGCACAGCATATGCGCCTTCCTCCAGACCATCGCTACCAATCGCTGTCGCCAGGAGGGCGCGATCAACGGAACGAACGTCGGTAGAGATAATCACCTCGCCAGATCGATCACCGATCGCCTCGGCAGCATTGATCGTCAGGTTGAGGATCACCTGGCGCAATTGCGCTGCGTCGCCTTCCACCAGCGGATCGGCATCGCTCAGGCGATAGACCAGTGCAACGCTCCGGGTGACCGACGCCTGGAGCAGTTCCTTCATCTCTTCGATCAGATCATTAAGGCTGAGCAGAGTCGTCTGCAATAGGTTATGCCCGACATAGGTCTGCATCTGACGGGTGATGACGGCTGCCCGGCGTCCGGCGCTGACAATCGCTTCGACCGAGAGGCGTTCCGGTGCATGAGGATCAAGCGTTGCGAGGGTCAGTTCAGCATTGTTCAGGATAATGGCAAGCAGGTTGTTGAACTCGTGCGCGATGCCCTGCGCCATTACTCCCATGCTTTCGAGTTTCTGGCGATGCTGCATCGCCGCTTCGTGATGCCGGCGTTCGGTTATATCGCGCAAGATCGCAAGGAACGACTCGATATCACCGTTCGGACCGAATTCTGGCACAATGCGCGCCTCGTAAAAACGCAGCCCGAGGGGTGTCGGCGTGCTGAAAGCGATGGTCTGCACGGCGCCGGTCTTCAGCACGGCCTGCAAGCATGCATCCAGCCTGTGCGCAATATCTTCAGGCGCACCGATGTCACGGTACGTTTTTCCGATGACAGAATCGCCGGTCAGTCCGGTCGCCTGCTCGAATGCCGGATTGACATAAAGATGGCGTTGCTGGAGATCATAGCGAATAATGAGGTCTGGCGCATTTTCGGCAATAGCCTTGAACTGTCGCTCACTGCGAAGCACATGCTCTTCTGCGCGCTTGCGTTCGGTCACGTCACGTCCAACCACCTGATACCCGATCAGGCGGTTGCCATTGTAGAGGGCGCGGGTGGTCCACCGTTGCCAGCGGATTTCGCCGTCCGGCATCAGCGTGCGAAGTTCGCTCATGCGCACAGGCGCTTCCGGCGTGAGCGACGCCAGATGGCGATTGAACTGCGGAATATCGTCGGGATGGATGAACTGTCGCAGGTTGTTGCCGATGATCTCGTCGCTTGTCAGTCCCCAGGAGCGGCTGCCGGCGGGATTGATCAGAGTCACTGTACCATCGGGTTGGGCGCGGCAGATCAGTTCCGTATGATCCTCAACAATCGAGCGATAGCGCGCTTCACTTTCACGCAATGCGGCATTGACCGCTTCGAGACGCGCCAGCGTTGCGCGGAGGCGCGAGCCGTAATTCCAGAGCATTGCCGCCAGCAGCGAAACGGCGACGATCATCGCTGCCGCACGGATCGCCGGCGCAAGCGGGTCGGTCGAGACAAACCAGGGGTGCGCCGTTTCACCGATAACGGTCAGCGCAACCGAGACGAGGCTTACAATGGCAATCAGGGGTCCGATGTCCCAGGCGCGGAGGTGTTGCAACGTCGTTATCAGAATGAGCGGTGGAACGAGCACCGCTACCGGCGTGCTTGCCGGTTCGATCCAGACGGTTACAACTGTGCCGAGTGCGAGCGTGGCTGCAAAGATTGTGATCGCCGCATACCGACGCTTACGCAGCGCCAGGCGTCGCGCGAGCGCGAGGAACAATGCGGCGCATGCGGCAATCACTGCAATCGCGGCGCCTGTCAGATCGCTGCTCGCGAGGAAAAGCGTGATATTGACCAGCGCAAGGAGGAAAGCAAACACCAGCATGATCGTAATCTGCGATGCCAGCGAGGGAGTATCGTGGGACAGGTCGTTCGACCGTTCGGGTTCACTCATGGTTCTCCCCTTTCCAGGGAGAGGCATCCCTTGTCGGTCCGCATCATTGCGGTGCAATGGTCTCCTGGTGTGCAGCATACGTCATTGGATGCTGGATACGTCCGGCAGCGCAAGAATCGCTGCCCCGATCAGGTGCATCGGGTCGAATGTCAGGGTGACTCAGCGGCTCGTTGCTGATACGTGCTCTCCAGCGAGGATGACAGCGGTCACGTCGGGCGATGGTGTATCGCCTTCAGGGAGTTATCTTCGATTATAGCACGTTTACCCGGCGGCGCAATCGGGATCGCGGTTCTGGATCGATCCAGAAAAGATGTGAGAGACAGGAACGTCATCCTGAGGAGGCAGGCATTGTCGAAACGTGCTCATCGCCCTGGCAATCTTCCAGCGCCTTTTCCATCACAACGCTGGGCCACGAAAGCAGGACGCGCCAGCCTGAAAGACGCCAGATAGTGGTGTAACCGAGACGTTCATAAAAACGCTGCGCCCCGGTATTCCACGCCAGTACCTGCAACCGCGCGCGGGTGTAGCCGAACTCGCGGATCGCACTTTCCAGGGCATGCATCAGGACTGCCCCGGCGCCATTGCTGCGCTCGCTCCTGGTCACCACAACCGTGTGGATCAGTGCGCTCTGCGGGTCGGTATGGCGGTAGACGCCGAACAGCGTGCGCGCGACGACGCCGAACAATCGCAGCGCCGGGAAAACGCCCAGTGTGCGAAACGCAGTCGCCACAGTACCATTGGGAGCGCGCTCGAAACGCCCATTGCCGGGAAATTCAATCATGCCCGTTCCGATGACCGTGCCGCGTTCGTTGCACAGGACGTAGCGGTGATGGACTGCTTTGTCGCCGTTGGCTTCCAGGGTGAAGCGCAACAGTTCTATCTGTTTCTCGACAGGACCGGTCAGCGCGCCTGGCATTTCCGCCTGATACAGTTCAACAATCAGACGCGCCAGATCGGGAATATCCGCTTGCGTTGCAGGACGAACGGTGAACGCCATTGTTTAAGCCTCCGTTATAGATCATCAGTTTCATGATGCCATACATGGCGCAGCGCGACACTTACGATTGTCGGGTGCCTTGACGCCATTCTCCGATACCGCTATACTCCCCGCCTGGTTGGACGAGGAGGAAGCATGATTCGCGTCCTGGTGCATATTTCGGTGATTGGCCTCCTGACGGGTGCGCTGGCGGTATGGACCTGGTTTGACAACGAGGTCAACCGCGGGGTCACGTATGAGCCGCCCGCAACGCCGATTGCGTGGACGGATGTGCCGCAGATCGGCGTGAATGCGTTCAACCTCCAGTTTGAACCTGATGTGGCGGATGTCACCCGCACCCTCGAACTGGCGCGCGATATGGGTGCGCATTTTGTGCGTATCCAGATGCCATGGGACGATGTCGAAATCCACGGCAAGGGCGATTTTGTCGATCGCCGCACCCCCGAGCAGGTACGCAGTTCCTGGGAGAAGTACGATTTCATTGTGGCGGAAGCGCAGCGCCTGGGGCTGGAGTTGATTGTGCGCATCGACCGCGCGCCGCAGTGGGCGCGTCCCAGCGATCATGCCGATCCACGTTTCCAGGCAGGTCTGGCGGAATATGCCAGTTCGACCGGTCCGCCGGAGAACTATGCCGATTATGCCGATTTCGTCGCTGCGGTCGCGGCGCGGTACCGCGGGCAGGTTCGGTTCATCCAGATCTGGAATGAGCCGAACCTGGCGTATGAGTGGAGCTGGCGGACGCCTGAGCCGGAGCGTTTCGTCGAACTGTTGCGTATGGCGGCTATTGCGGCGCGCACTGCCAATCCCGACGTGGTGATCCTGTTTCCCAGCCTCTCGCCGACCGACGGGAAGGAGCCACGCATTGCGCCGATGAGTGAACTGGAGTATCTCGACCGTGTATACCGCGCTGGCGGCGCGCCATACTTCGATATCATGTCGGCGCAGGCGTATGGTCTGGGCCAACCGCCCGACGAGAACCGCTATATCCGGTTGCGCTGGCGACCGGATGCGCCTTTTCGCGACCTGGACCGACCGATCGATTCGCGGATCGATGTTTCACGCATTGTGATGCTGCGGGAAGTGATGGAACGTCACGGTGACGGCGCAAAAGCGGTGTGGATCAGCGAATTCGGCTATAACAGCGCCCCAGACCACATCCCGGAACCGGCGCGCAGCACATGGGGTCCGCCCGTCTCCGAGGAAACAAAGGGCGCCTACCTGGTCGGACAACTGGAACGCGCCCGCCGCGAGTGGCCCTGGGTGGGGGTGATGAATATCTGGTTTTTGCGCTGGGGTGGCTACCGTGAACCAGACCCCGCCGACCCGACCCCCTACTTTGCGCTGGTTGATCGCGATTTCCGTCCACTGCCCGCTTATGATGCAGTGCGTGCTTACGCTAATAATGGCTCAATTGTGGGTGTTGGTGCGCATACCTGGGATCACCCGGCAGTCGAGTCCTCCGGCGAAGGGGAGTGGCGTCTGCGTTTTACCGGGCAATCGCTTGCCATTCGTTTCAATGCGCCCGCTGAGGTGACGCTCGATGGCGGGGCGGCGCTGCGCTTCGATCCGTCGGACGATGGCAGTCTGGCGCAGGTTGCGTCGGGGTTAACCGACGGCGTGCATACGTGCATCATTCGGAGCGCCGTTGCGCCGGATTCCTTCGTTGTCGGTCGTGAGCGCCCGCTTCCGTGGGTGTGGACGCTGGTGCCTGCCTTGCTGACGGCAGCGCTGGCATGCGCCGGCGCGCTGATGATGCTGGAAATCGGAAGGAGCGTTGCGCGGCGGTGAGGGACTGAATACATCATCATGCCAGGTTTTCTGTTCGATCTCTATCAGCGCACCGCGCGCGCAACGTTTGTGCCGGCGTCCCTTTTCATGGCGCTATGTCTGGCTGTCTTCTCCACCGGCGGATTGCCGCTCGCGTTTCGCCTGACAGGTCTGCTCCTGTTCGTAGCGCTGGCGCTGGTGCACCCGGCAGGCGGTCTGGCATGCGTCATACTGACGGCGCCTCTCTACCTGATGCCTGCAACGGTCGATATTCCGACGCGAACGCTGTTGCTTCCGCTGCATGAAGTCGCGCTGCTGATCACGACTGCTGCCGTATGCTGGCGCTGGATCGGCGGACACATTCGAGATCGCCGTATGCCCGATGCAGGCGCTGCCCTGCAACGTGTGCGCGCAATGAGCGTTTCCCACGCTCCGGAAGCGTTGCTGGCGCTGGCGGGGATCATCGGCGTGATGCTGGCGGTTCCGGAGGGTCGAGGCGCTGCGCTGCGCGAGTTTCGCTGGTTGATCGTTGAGCCGTTACTGTTCTATGGACTCGTGCGCACAATCAGAATGTCGCGCGAAACCCTGATCGGCGCCCTGGCGCTCAGTGGCGCATTCGTGGCAGTGATCGGCGCATTCCAGTTCGTCGGACTGGACCTGACGCCATTGATCGGCGAGAAACGCGCCTTCAGCGAAAACATTATTGTTGTGGATGGGGTGCGACGGGTAACGTCGGTCTATGGTCATCCCAACAATCTGGGTCTCTATCTGGAACGGGTCTGGCCCCTGGCGGCGGCGATGGCGGCGTGGATATGGCATGCGCAGCGTGGAGACGGGGCAACCGGCGCTTCTCCTGCTGTGTCGGAAAGACGATCAACCGGCGCTGCCTTCTTCTTTGCCGCCTGTGCGCTGCTGTCGCTGACGGGGGTTGTGGTTTCCTTTTCGCGCGGTGCGTGGCTGGCGAGCGTGATTGCGGCGGTTGTGTTGGGAGCAGGCTGGCTGCTGCACCGGTCACAGCATCGACAGGCGGTGCGCTGGTCGGCGCTGGCGCTCATCGGAGCGCTGATCGTGGGAATGACCGGACTGGCGCTGACGCTGCGCGGCGGTCCTGGCGGCGGAAGTGTCGATGCGCGTCTGCTTCTCTGGCGCGAGGCGCTGGTCTATCTCCGGCAGAATCCGCTCGGATTGGGAATCGACCAGTTTTACTATTACCACAATCCGGCATTCGGGCGGAGTGCAATCGATCCATCGCTGATCGGCACGAGCGAGGAATTTGCTGCTCATCCTCACAACCTGCTGCTTGATGCCTGGGTGAATGTCGGACCTCTGGGGGTTCTGGCTTTTGGTCTGGTGCTGGTGCGCTTCTATCACAACGCCCTCATCGCTGTGATGAAACGGCGTGAGGTGGTGGTTGCGGGGGCGCTGGCAGCGATGACTGCTGCACTCTTCCACGGTCTGGTCGATCGGTTCTATTTCGTGCCAGACCTGGCAATCGCATTTTGGGTGCTGACGACCGTTGTGGAGAGAAGTGAGAACTGAGAACCGACCCCTGAGCCGGGTTGCTATGATTGTACGTTGGTACTACAATACGTGCGCTGAATGTTGCACTTCGTGTGCGATCGCTGGTATTGCGCAAGGAGCGCTCTGATGACGACGGTGAACCCTGCCATCTTTCGCGCATACGACATCCGCGGTGTTGTTGATCGCGATCTCTCGGAAGAGGTGTATCGAACGTTGGGGCGCGCCAGCGGCACATTTTTTCGGCAGCACGAACGCCGTCGGATCGTGGTGGCGCGCGACGCGCGCCTGACTTCGCCAGCGTATGCCGCAGCGTTGATCGAAGGTCTGCGCCAGAGCGGGTGCGATGTTGTCGATATTGGCATGGCGCCAACGCCGCTCATGTATTTTGCAGTTTCCTTTCTGCGCGCCGATGGCGGCGCCGTGGTGACCGCCAGCCACAACCCGCCGCACTTCAACGGTCTAAAGCTGCGCCTCTCCGATCCGGTGTACGGCGGTACGCCGCTGAGCAGTGAACAGATCCAGGAAGTAGGGCGGATTGCTGCCGGTAGCGCGTTCGCTTCCGGAATGGGCGGGTACGAACAGTACGATGCAGCGGATGATTATGTGCGCGATGTTGTTCGTCATATTGCGCTCAAACGTCGACCAAAGGTTGTGATCGACGGAGGAAACGGCGTGGCGGGACCGCTGGGCGTGCGCACCCTGGAAGCAATCGGCTGTGATGTGGTTCCGTTATTCATCGAACCTGATGGAACCTTCCCCAACCACCATCCCGATCCGCTCAAGGAGGAGAATCTTCAAGACCTCATTCGTGCAGTGCGCGAAACCGGCGCCGATATGGGCATCGGGCTGGACGGCGACGGCGACCGGCTCGGTGTCGTCGATGGCAACGGTGAGATTGTTTTTGCCGACCGGTATCTGATCGTTCTCGCGAGACAGGCGCTGGCGCGGGGACCGGCGCCGATCGTGTTCGATGTGAAATGCAGCGCGGTGCTGATCGATGCCATTCGCGCATTTGGCGGGACGCCGGTGATGTGGCGAACCGGCTACTCGAACCTCTCGGCGAAGATGCGCGAAACCGGCGCTCCGCTGGCGGGCGAGTTGAGTGGTCACGTCTTCGGCGCCGTCGAACACCATTTTCATGATGACGGCATCTTTGCCGGATGTATGCTGCTCGATGCACTGGAAAAGAGCGGACAAACCCTTGCCGAAGCGCTGGCGCCATTTCCGCCGCTGCCATCGCTGTCCGAAGGTCGTCTGCCCTTCGATGAAGACACAAAGTTCAAAGCGATTGAGTTCGTGCGTGACTACTTCGCTGCGCGCTACCCGGTTATCGATGTCGATGGCGTGCGCGTCGATTTCGGCGATGGCTGGGGCATCCTGCGCGCATCCAACACCGAACCGGCAATTACCACCCGTTTCGAGGCGCGCACTGTGGAGCGCGTGTACGAAATCCGCGATACGATGATCGGTAAACTGCGCGAGTTTGCGTCTGCGGATCATGGCACGAGCGCCGTCGGGCGCAATGAGCGCGGATGAAGCGGCGGTCGAGTCCCGACTATGCAAACCGTGCGATATACGTACTGTTGGGAAGGCGCAGTCGTTGCCGATTTCACACTTGACGCAGTCCGTCGCCGGTATGCGGCGCTGGCTGATCTGCTCAATGCGCGTGGATGGCGGTGTCTGGTCGCTTGCGATACGCGCTTTCTTTCTGCACAGATTGCTGCCGACTGCTACCGGGGACTGCGCGCATTGGGAGCGCAGGTATCGCTCAGTGCAACGCCATTGCCGCGTCCGGCGGTCGATGTCGCGCTCGACCAGCATGTTGCCGATTGCGCGCTGATCGTGTCTGCCGGTAATCGGGAGTACTGGCTCAATGGATTGATCCTGATTGCACCCGCGCCAGGGTTGAGTCCATTCATCGATGGGGCGCCGCCTGTCGAATGTGCGCCATTCCCTTCGGAAACGCCGGACGCAAACCTCGTTGATGCGCGCCGCGTCTATATCGATAGCCTGCGCGATGTGATCGATGTCGAACTGGTGCGTCAGACATCACTGACCATTTTTGTGGATGTAATGAACGGTACGACAGGCGGCGTCATTCCGGCGGTGATCGGTGACGACGCCCGCACCAAAACGATTGAGATCAACCGCGAACAGGACGCCTGGTTTGGTCGTCAGACGCCGCATCCGCACAGCGCCTCGCTTGTGCGTCTACGCAAACTGGTGCGCGAGAGCGACTCGCACCTTGGAGTTGCGATTTCGGCGGATGGTCGGGCGCTTGGGGTGGTCGATAACGAAGGCGAACTGGCGTCACCCCTCGAGATCGCACTGTTGCTGGCGCACTACCTCAATCGCCAGCATCGTCAGCGCGGGCTGGTTATCGTTCCCGCTTCCGCAGCAGCGTCGGCGCCATGGGTGCGCGGATGGGAAACGCAAACCGGCTTGAATGTCGAGTTTGCCGAACAACCGGCGCTGCGCATTGCCGAAGCGCGCGCAGCGTATCAGTTGCTGATCGGTGTTACAGAGGATGGACAACTGACCTTTGGGCGTGCTGGCGGCATTGGCGATGCACCGCTGGCGGCGCTCATGCTCGTCGAACTGGTAGCACGTCGTGGTGTGAAACTGTGTGTAATGCGTGAAAAGTTGCGTCAACCGCAGGGGGCGTGATACAGGAACAGGAGAACGCCATCACCATGCAACCTGTTGTGCAGCGTCTGAGTTCGTTGCGTCGATTGCTCCGTCCGCTGGCGTTGGCATTTGTGGGCATCGTCCTGCTGTCACTCGGTGTAGCATATTTCTTCATCTTCATCTACCGCACGGCGACGTTGCCGCCGATGTTCTCGTTCATCACGCTGCAATTTCTGCCCTTATGGGCGCGCGGGCTGGTCTTTGCGGCATTGGGGCTGATCGTGCTCGCTGTCGGCATCTGGCAACTCAGTGGCGTCGCAGTTATCTCACTCGATGCCCGCGACACGAGCGGCGAAGTCGTGCTCGCCTATCAGCGCGATCAGATGCATCCGCGGATGACGGTCATTTCCGGCGGCGCAGGGTTGTTGATCACTGCCAGTCTCGGTCGAACGGCTCAGTTGTTGACCTGTATCACGCCGGTTCAGGATCCGGTCGAGTATTACTACCGCGCGTCCAGTCTGTTCAACTTCGAAAATGTGGTCTTTGTGGTGCCAACGCTTGAACCGCATGAGGTGTTCGTCGAGCTCGACGATGGTCAACGCTTCAATATCAAGCACAATATCGCCCACGATGAACGCCTGGCGCAGCGCCACATCGTCAATATCTACATCGGCGATGAGCACGGACCCCTCACCACGCCGTTGCAGGTGACCCAGGTTGCGCTTGATGCGATTGCCTCCGCCGATGTCATTGTGTTCGGTCCCGGCAGTCTGTACGAAAGCATTCTGCCCAACCTGCTCATTCCCGACCTGCGCGACGCCATCCGTCGCAGTAAGGCATGCAAAATCTACATATGTAGTCTGATGACCGAACCTGGCATGACCACCGGTTACAGTGTTGGTGATCATGTGCGCCAGATCGTGCGCTTCGGCGGCTTCACTCCCGATTATGTCCTGGTCAATGCACCGCGTATCGATGCAGAAGTACGCCGGATTTATGCAGCAGCCGGGCAGATGCCGGTCTTTCTCACACCCGAGGAATACGAAGAAACCGCAGTCAGCACGACCGACCGGCTCACCACGCGGGATATTCTTATCGAGGGCGCAAAAGTTATCGAAGCCGATCTTGCAACTGCGGTGGTCCAGTTGACGGCGTCGCTCGATCATCCCGGCGAGGGGCGCACGGTACGCGTGTTGCGTCATGATCCTGAAAAACTGGCGACCGCGATTATGGAAGTGTGGAAGCGGCAGTAACCCCTATCTATGCCAGGTCTGCTATGACTGATGAACCAATTGTTCTCTTCGAAGACGAGGGATGCCGCACCTTTCTGCCATTGACGCATACGCGACCTGTTTGTGACCTGCGCTGCGGCATCTTTACCCTGCGCGAGCGGGTGCACACGCTGACGGGCATTGCGCCAGCGGTCATCTGCCGTTCTCACCTGGCGAGAGCATATGGCGTCGGGCGCTGGCCCCTCACGCTGCTCAGTCGGAGTACACCGCTCACCTTTGTGAATGCGCGTGCGCTCGATGCGGGATGGATCCTCGATCTGCTCGATGAACCGGCGGGAACGGTGTACCTCACCGACGCGGGACACGCCCTGCTCGGCGGTCCGGTTCTGTTGGGTGCACGTCTGACCCCATGGATGGCAAGTGCGGTGCTCCCCTACCTTCTCGATCAGCGCGGCGCCGCGGCGCTGGCGGAACTGCGTCGTATCGGGCGTCTCATCGAGATCGAGACGCGCCTGCTCACCTTCCCCTGGGACTTGATTGCGCTGAACGGCGAACAGATCGTGCGTGATGTGCCGCTCGTCGTCAGGCAGGACGGCTGGATCTGCGCGGCTGACCAACCGCCTGCCCATCCATCGATTGTCGTCAGCAACCCGGCGCACGTCTTCATCCACCGCGATGCGCGCCTGGAACCGCCGCTGGCGCTCGATGCGCGCGATGGTCCAATCGTGATCGATGCTGCACGGATTGAACCGTTTTCGTTCATCCAGGGACCGGCCTGGATCGGTCCTGGCTCCCTGATCGCCAGTGCGCGCATACGCGGCGAAACAAGCATCGGACCTGTCTGCCGTATCGGCGGCGAGGTCGAGGCGAGCATCGTTCAGGGGTACAGCAACAAGCACCACGACGGCTTTCTCGGGCATTCGTACCTTGGTGAGTGGGTCAACATCGGCGCCATGACCACCAACAGCGATCTGAAGAACACCTACGGCACAATTCGCATGGTGATCGAGGGATTTGGTCAGATCGACAGCGGCATCCTGAAACTGGGGTGTTTCCTCGCCGATCACGTCAAACTGGGGATCGGGGTCCACCTGAACGGTGGCGCCGTCATCGGCACCGGTTCGAACATTTTTGGGGTTCACTTTGCGCCCAAGACCATTCCCCCCTTCACCTGGGGCGGTGAGGTGTTCCGCGAGTACCGCATCCAGTCGATGATCGACGTGGCGCGCAAAGTTATGGCGCGTCGCAAGGTAAGCATGAGCGCTGAGCAGGAAGAAGTGCTCCGCGCTGTGTTTGCCATGACGCGCGGCGACCGCGCCGGGTTGGACGACGGCGGCGGACGCGATGAAGCAGCGCTGCGGCGAGCGGAGGCGGAAGCGGTGCGCGCCTTCGACCTGGTCGAAGCGTCGGGGGGGTGAGAACCAGGAACCAGGAACGGGGAACGGGGAACTGAGAACCGAGAACCGGG
>AFSR01008757.1_pt1 | contig 19543 bp, 23 predicted proteins | sample 296848 | NCBI WGS metagenome assembly AFSR01 (sample SAMN02954305, study PRJNA68063) | hot springs metagenome | biome: terrestrial; feature: Mushroom and Octopus hot springs; material: microbial mat core samples; isolation source: Yellowstone National Park Mushroom and Octopus hot springs ...
AGTGTGGGTAGAGGATAGGCAACAGGGGCGGGTGTAAACGATGTGTTGGCGCATGCGCCCGTCCCCCTTGACTTTTTCGCGTGCGATTGGTTATAATATGGCTCGCTGGGGCGTAGCCATATTTGGCGCACGCTGGAGGTTCATCGCAGATTATGAACCGCACCCTGTACGAGCGTGAGCTTGCACGCGGGACGAGGCACACGAAGCGACGCCGTAAGCGGCGTTGCAAGCACGCCTGAAACGCGCCCAACACGGCGCACCAAGCCTCTCCACGCCGCGTGCGAGAGGCTCATTTTTACGCTCCAGCATAGGAGGCGTCTTTATATGCCGACGATTAACCAGTTAGTACGGAAGGGTCGCAAGCCGAAGATTCGGAAGACGAAGTCGCCTGCGCTGCAGGGGTGTCCGCAGCGGCGGGGCGTCTGCACGGTCGTGCGCACGATGACGCCTAAAAAGCCGAACTCCGCCCTGCGGAAGGTCGCGCGCGTGCGCTTGACCAACGGGATCGAAATCACGGCGTACATCCCCGGCATCGGGCACAACCTGCAGGAACACTCGGTCGTGCTGGTGCGCGGCGGGCGCGTGAAAGACCTGCCCGGCGTGCGCTACCATATCATTCGCGGCACGCTCGACTGCGCGGGCATCGAAAAACAGCCCACCACGCGCAACCAAGACCGACGCATGCAGGGACGCTCCAAATACGGCTCCAAGCGACCGAAAGACGCCAAAAAATAAGGAGAACCGCCTATGCCCAGAAAAGGTCCTGTGCCGAAGCGCGTGGTGTTGCCCGATCCTGTGTACGACAGCGAGCTGGTCGCCCGCTTCATTAACCGCATGATGAAGGGCGGCAAGAAAGCGGTCGCCGAGAAAATGTTCTACAAGGCGATGGCGCTCGTCGAGCAAAAAACGGGCAAGCCTGCGATGGAGGTGTTCGAGCAAGCCATCGAGAATGTCGCCCCGCAGGTCGAGGTGCGCCCGCGGCGCGTGGGCGGGCAGACCTACCAGGTGCCGATGGAGGTGCGCGCCGAACGCCGACGCTCGCTGGCGATTCGCTGGATCGTGACCTCACTGCAACGCAAAAAGCAGGGGCGACCTGCGCACGAACGGCTGGCACAAGAGATTATCGACGCCTACAACAAAACCGGCGGCGCGTACAAAAAACGCGAAGACACCCACCGCATGGCGGAAGCGAACCGCGCGTTCGCCCACTATAGATGGTAAGGAGGCAACAATCATGGCGCGACAGCACCCGTTAGAAAAGACGCGCAATATCGGTATCGCCGCGCATATCGACGCGGGCAAAACAACCACGACCGAGCGAATCCTGTACTACACAGGGCGCATCCATCGAGTCGGCGAGGTTCACGAAGGAACCGCCACGATGGACTGGATGGAGCAAGAGCAGGAACGCGGCATCACCATCACCTCCGCTGCCACCACCTGCTTCTGGAACGACCATCGCATCAACATCATCGACACGCCAGGTCATGTGGACTTCACCGTCGAGGTGGAACGCTCAATGCGCGTGCTGGACGGCGCTGTCGCCATCTTCTGCGCGGTGGGCGGCGTGCAGCCCCAATCCGAAACCGTCTGGCGGCAAGCCAACCGCTACAAAGTGCCCCGAATCGCCTTCATCAATAAGATGGATCGCGTCGGAGCGGACTTTTTCAGGGTGGTGGAACGCATCCGCGAACGGCTGAATACCAACGCCGTGCCCGTGCAAATCCCCGTCGGACAAGAAGAGAACTTTGTGGGCGTCGTCGACCTGATCCGCATGCAGGCAGTCTACTGGCTCGACGAGAAGGGCAACCAGTACGAATATCGCGACATCCCCGCCGAGCTGCAGGCGCAAGCGCACGAGTGGCGCGAGAAGATGATCGAAGCCGCCGTCGAGATGGACGATGAGCTGATGGAGCGCTATCTGGAGGGTGGCGAGATCAGCGACGACGAGATTCGCCGCGCCCTGCGCAAAGGCACGCTGCAGTTCAAGCTCGTGCCCGTGCTGTGCGGCTCCGCCTACAAAAACAAGGGCGTGCAACTGCTGCTCGACGCTGTGGTGGACTATCTGCCCTCCCCTGCAGACATCGGCGCCGTCAAGGGTGTCCATCCCGACACCCACGAACCGCTAGAGCGGCGCCCCTCCGACGATGAGCCGATTTGCGCCCTCGCCTTCAAAATCCAGAACGACCCGTTCGTCGGCAAGCTGACCTATGTACGGGTCTACTCAGGCAAAATCAATAAAGGCTCGTACATCTATAACGCGACCAAAGACACCCGCGAGCGCGTCGGACGCATCCTGCAGATGCACGCCAACCGCCGCGAGGATATCGAAGTGGCGTTCGCAGGCGACATCATCGGCATCATCGGCTTCCAGCAGACCACCACAGGCGACACGCTCTGCGACCCGAACCACCCTATCCTGCTGGAGCCGCCGCAGTTCCCCGATCCCGTCATCTCGCTCGCCATCGAGCCGAAAACCAAAGCTGACCAAGACAAACTCGCTAACGCTCTGCAACGGCTCGCGGCGGAAGACCCCACCTTCCGTATCTCCACCGACCCAGAGACGGGACAGACCATCATTTCGGGTATGGGCGAGTTGCACCTGGAGATTATTCTGGATCGCCTCTACCGCGAGTTCAAGGTGGAGGCGAATCAGGGACGCCCACAGGTCGCCTACAAGGAGACCATCCGCACGCCCGCCAAAGCCGAAGGCAAGTTTGTGCGCCAGACAGGCGGACGCGGACAGTATGGGCACTGCATCATCGAAATCGAGCCCGGCGAGCAGAACTCAGGCATCGTGTTCGAGAACAAAATCGTCGGCGGCGCAATCCCGCGCGAGTTTATCCCCGCCGTCGAGTCGGGCGTTCGAGAGGCAGCCGACGCAGGCGTGCTGGCAGGCTACCCCGTCGTCGATGTGAAGGTGCGCCTTGTCGACGGCTCGTTCCACGAGGTCGACTCCAGCGAAATGGCATTCAAAATCGCAGGCTCCATCGCCTTCAAAGAAGCCGTGCAACGCGCCAAACCCGTGATTCTGGAGCCGTACATGGAGCTGGAGGTCACCACGCCCGACAACCATGTGGGCGATGTGATCGGCGACCTGAACTCGCGCCGCGCCCGCATCGAGATGATCGAACCCAGCGTCGGCGGCACGCAAATCATCAAAGCCGTCGTACCGCTCGCCGAAATGTTCGGCTACGCCACCACTTTGCGCTCCCTGACACAGGGACGCGCGACTTATACCATGCACCCCTCGCACTACGAGGAGGCGCCCGCGCAAGTTGCGCAGAACATCATCGAGCGCAAACGAGCGCTCCAAACCACACGAGCATAGGAGGAGAGAACCATGGCACGACAGAAGTTTGAGCGCACGAAACCACATGTCAACATCGGCACCATCGGACATGTTGACCACGGCAAAACCACACTCACTGCCGCCATCACCCGCGTCCTCAGCAAAAACAACCTCGCTGAGTACCAACCCTACGACCGCATCGACAGCGCCCCCGAAGAGCGCGCCCGCGGCGTCACCATCAACATCTACCACGCCGAATACCAAACCGAAACCCGCCACTACGCCCATGTGGACTGCCCCGGACACGCCGACTACATCAAAAATATGATCACAGGCGCTGCCCAAATGGACGGCGCAATCTTGGTCGTCGCCGCCACCGACGGACCGATGCCCCAGACCCGCGAACACATCCTGCTGGCGCGGCAGGTGAATGTGCCTGCGATTGTGGTGTTTATGAACAAGGTGGATATGGTCGATGACGAGGAGCTGCTGGACTTGGTGGAGCTGGAGGTTCGGGAGCTTTTGAGCAAGTACGGCTTTCCAGGCGACGAGATACCCGTCATTCGGGGCAGCGGGCTGCAGGTGGTGGAGGCGCCCGACAGCGAGGACTGGTCGCGCAACACCTCTAATCGCTGGATCAAGGCGATTTGGGACTTGATGGACGCGGTGGACAGCTACATTCCGTTGCCGCAGCGGGAGTTGGACAAGCCGTTTTTGATGGCGGTGGAGGATGTGTTCACGATTACGGGTCGTGGCACGGTGGCGACGGGTCGCGTGGAGCGTGGCGTGCTGAAGACGAGCGAAGAGGTGGAGATTATCGGTTTTCGGGACGAGACGCGCAAGACGGTGGTGACGAGTATTGAGATGTTTCGGAAGATTTTGGACACTGCGGAGGCAGGCGATAATGTGGGCTTGCTGTTGCGCGGTGTGGATCGGGACGATGTGGAGCGTGGGATGGTGATTGCCAAGCCTGGGAGTATCAAGCCGCATAAGCACTTCAAGGCGGAGGTGTATGTGTTGCGGAAGGAGGAGGGCGGTCGCCACACGCCGTTTGTGTCGGGGTATCGTCCGCAGTTTTATTTTCGGACGACGGATGTGACGGGTGAGATTAAGTTGCCCTCTGGTGTGGAGATGGTGATGCCTGGGGATAATGTGAATATGGAGGTGATGTTGGTGTCTCCAGTGGCGATAGAGGTAGGTTTGCGTTTTGCCATTCGTGAGGGTGGTCGCACGGTGGGCGCAGGCGTCGTCACGGAGATGCTGGACTAAACGCGCGCATGCAGGTCGGGGCGGATGGGGTATAATCCCCCTCCGCCCTCGATTCTGGAGGAGAGGACGATGAAACGCGACAAAATCAGGATACGCCTACGAGCCTATGACCATCGCGTGCTGGATCAATCCGTGAAGCGGATTGTCGAGCAGGTGCAGAATACGGGCGCGCGCGTGCGCGGTCCCGTGCCGTTGCCGACCGACATCCGCCGATTCTGCGTCATTCGCGGACCGCACATCGACAAAATCGGGATGGAACACTTTGAGATCCGCACGCACAAACGGCTCATCGATATCCTGGAACCGAACAACCGAACGATTGATGCACTAATGCGCTTGGATTTGCCCAGCGGCGTGGATATTGAGATTAAACTCTGAGGAGGCAGTAGCGATGCAAGAAGAGAAACAAGTACCCGAAGCGACCCCGCAGGCAGGCGGCGAGCAGCCCGAACCGAGCGCAGCGCAGGCAGAAGCCGCGAGCGCGGCGGAGCCATCTGCAGCGGCTGAGGGCGAGACAGCCGCTGCCGAAGATGCATCGGCGACGCCCGCTGAGGCTTCGGCGGAAACAGCTGCTGAGGGCGAGACCGCTGCCGCAGCGAGCGAGCCTGAGCCTGCAGCGCCCGCGAAACCCAAACGCGAACTGCCCCCGCCGCCCGTGCTGAAAGGCTTAATCGGGCGCAAACTCGGCATGACGCACATCTACGACGAGAACGGACGCATGGTGCCCGTCACGGTCGTGGAGTTGGGTCCGTGCCATGTGGTGCAGGTGCGCACGCGCGAAAAAGACGGCTACTACGCCGCGCAAATCGGCTACGAGCCGATGAAGACCCAGCGCGTGAACAAACCGATGCGCGGCGTGTTCCAAAAAGCCGAGCTGGACAAACCCCTGCGCCACCTGAAGGAGTTCGAAATCCTCGACGGGCAAGCCGCGAGCGGGCAAGAGATACGCGCCGAGCATGTCTTCAGCGAGGGCGAGACGGTCAAGGTCACGGGCGTCTCGAAGGGCAAGGGGTTCGCAGGCGTGGTGCGCCGCTACGGGTTCGCAGGCGGTCCGATGACGCACGGCTCGATGACCCACCGCCGACCGCTCTCCAGCGGCGCGACGGGTCCCCAGCGCGTGTTCAAGGGCAAGCGCATGCCCGGACGCATGGGCGGCGACCAAGTGACCACGCGCAACCTGACCATCGTGAAAATCCTCGCCGACAAGAACTGCGTGCTTATCAAGGGCGCGGTGCCCGGCGGACGCGGCTCCATTGTCTATGTGCAGAAACAGGAGAGGTGATTCCTATGCCAAAAGCCAGTTTGTATAACGCGCAGGGTCAAGCGATAGGCGAGGTCGAACTGAGCGACCGCCTGTTTGGAACGCAGGGCAAGATGAGTGTGGTGCATCGCACGGTCGTGGCGCAATTGGCGCACCTGCGTCAGGGCACGCACGACACCAAGACGCGCGGCGAGGTGCGCGGCGGCGGACGCAAACCGTGGCGCCAGAAGCACACGGGACGCGCCCGCCAAGGCTCCATCCGCGCCCCGCACTGGCGCAAAGGCGGGATCGTGCACGGTCCCACCCCGCGCGACTACAACCCCATCGTGAACAAAAAAGAGCGACGGCTCGCCTTCCGCACCGTGCTTGCCGATAAAGCCCAAAACGGCGCGCTGCTCGTGGTGGACGACCTCACCTTCCCAGAAATCAAGACCAAACACGCGGCGGCGTTCCTCAAGTCGCTGGGCATCGGCGACGAGCGCGTGCTGATCCTCATCCACGAGCCGAACGAGGTCGTCTACAAGTCGTTCCGCAATATCCCGAATGTGCTGGTGCGCATCGCGCCCGCCTTCGCGCTGCACGAAATCATCCCCGCGCGGCGCGTGATCGCCACGCAGCAAGCCATCGCCAAAATGGAGGAGGTGTGGGCGCAATGAAACATCCCGCACAGGTCATCGTCCGACCCGCTGATTACCGAGAAGGGCACACGCCTGCGCATGCAGGAGAACCAATACATGTTCGAGGTGGCAGACGACGCCACCAAAATCGACATCAAGCACGCGCTCAAGCAACTCTACAATGTGGACGCCATCAAGGTGCGCACGCTGTGGGTCAAACCCAAACCGCGCCGACGCGGGCTGCGCAGCCGCGGCTACACCCGCGCCTGGAAAAAAGCCATCGTGACGCTCAAGCCCGACCAGACTATCGAGGACTTCAACCTGTAAGTGGAGGGACACCGAAATGGGTATCAAGAAATGGAAGCCGACCTCGCCCGGACGACGCTTTATGCAGACCTCGACCTACGAGGAGATTACCAAAGACGAACCTGAAAAGAGCCTCACGGTCGGTCTGCGCAAGACGGGCGGACGCAACAATATGGGGCGCGTGACGGCGCGTCATCGCGGCGGCGGCAACAAACGCCTGTACCGCATCATCGACTTCAAGCGCAACAAGGACGGCATCGCGGCGAAGGTGGTCGCCATCGAGTACGACCCGAACCGCTCCGCCCGAATCGCGCTGCTGGAGTACGCCGACGGCGAGAAGCGCTACATCCTTGCGCCTGTCGGATTGGAAGTCGGCGCAACCGTGATGAGCGGACCCGACGCCGACATTCTGCCTGGCAACGCGCTGCCGCTGCAGAACATCCCCGTCGGCACGCTGGTGCATAACATCGAACTCTATCCGGGCAAGGGCGGTCAGCTGGTGCGCAGCGCGGGCGCGGCGGCGCAAATCCTCGCCAAAGAGGGCAACTACGCGACGCTGCGCATGCCGTCGGGCGAGATGCGCCTCGTGCATCTGAGTTGCCGCGCCACCGTCGGACAGGTCGGCAACCTCGACCACGAGAACGAAGTCTGGGGCAAGGCGGGCAAGTCGCGCTGGCTGGGACGCCGCCCCCATGTGCGCGGCTCGGCAATGACCCCGCGCGACCACCCGCACGGCGGCGGCGAAGGCAAAGCGCCCATCGGACTGCCCCACCCCAAAACCCCATGGGGCAAGCCCGCGCTCGGCGTCAAGACCCGACGCAACAAACGCACCAGCCGATTCATTCTCAAACGGAGGAAATAGCCTATGGCGCGCTCACTCAAGAAGGGACCCTATGTAGACCCGAAGTTGATGAAGAAGGTGCTGGCGATGATGGACGCGCCGCCAGGACAAAAGCGACCTATCAAAACCTGGTCGCGACGGTCGATGATTGTGCCCGAAATGATTGGGCTGACCTTCGCCGTCCACGACGGGCGCAAGCATGTGCCCGTCTATGTGACGGAGCAGATGGTCGGGCACAAACTGGGCGAGTTCGTGCTGACGCGCACCTTCCGCGGGCACGCTGGCTCGGAGAAAACCTCGAAGGTGAAGAAGAAATAAGGAGGCAAATATGAGAGCGGTTGCACGCTATGTTCGGATACCCCCGCGCAAGGCGCGCTTGGCGATTGACCTTGTGCGCGGCAAGCGCGTCGATGAGGCGCTGATTATCTTGGAGCGCCTGCCCAACAAGTCGGCGCGCATCGCCCGCAAGGTGCTGGAATCCGCCATCGCGAACGCTGAGCATAATGTGGGCATCGATCGGCGCGACCTGTTGGTGGCACGCGCCTATGTCGACGAAGGTCCGCGCTGGAAGCGCATCCTGCCCAAAGATCGCGGGCGGGCGTTCCGAATCCTGAAGCGCACCAGCCATATCACGATTGAGCTGGGGCTTGCGCCGCCGCGCGAGCGACGCCCCGCCCCGCGCAAACAAGCGCAACCGCAGCCGCAGGAGGAGCAGAACTAATGGGTCAGAAAATCAACCCGATAGGCTTTCGCGTGGGCATCACACGCGACTGGGAGAGCCGCTGGTACGCGCCCAAGAAGCAGTACCGCCACACGCTGTACGAGGACTACCTGATACGGCGCACCATCAAGCAGAAGTGGTACGGCGCGGGTATCTCGCGCATCGAGATTGAGCGCGCGGCGAACATCGTGCGCATCATCATCTACGCGGCGCGTCCGGGGCAAATCATCGGGCGCGGCGGGCAGGGCATCGAGGAGGTCAATCGCGCCGTCCTCAAAGCGATACACCCGAACAAGCCCGAACTGCGCATCGATGTCGAGGATGTGCGCAACCCCGACCAAGACGCGCAACTGGTGGCAGAGAACATCGCCAGCCAGCTGGAGCGGCGCGTCTCGCACCGCCGTGCGATACGCCAGACGCTCGCCCGCGCACAGCGGATGAACCTGCGCGGCATCAAGGTGATGGTCGCGGGCAGGCTCGGCGGCGCGGAAATCGCCCGCACCGAGTGGGATCGCTGGGGGCGCGTGCCGCTACAGACCCTACGCGCCGACATCGACTACGGCTTCGCCACCGCCTACACCATCTACGGCACGATTGGCGTCAAGGTGTGGATCTACAAGGGCGACATCCCGATGTCGGAGCGGCGCATCCTGCTCTCGTCGGTGACGACGCCCGAGTCGGCGCTGCCTGCGGGCGAGACACGGCGCGGCGCACCCAGCGGACGCACAGGCGAACGCTCAGGACGCCGACGACGCGGCGGCGGACGCCGACGCCAAGGCGGCGGACGCGGCGGACGCCAAGGCGGGGGCGGCAAACGCAGCGCGCCCGCAACCGAAACGCCTGCCGATGAGTGAGGTGAACTGCTATGTTGATGCCAAAACGAACGAAATATCGCAAACAACAACGGGGACGACGCAAGGGCGTCTCGAAAGGCGCACGCGAACTGCACTTCGGCGACTTCGGACTGGTGGCGATGGAACCCGCATGGATCACCAACCGCCAGATGGAAGCCGCGCGCGTCGCCATCGTGCGCTACCTGCGCCGCGGCGGCAAAACTTGGTTCCGTATCTTCCCCGATAAGCCCTACACCAAACGCGCCGCCGAGACCCGCATGGGGTCGGGAAAGGGTAGCGTCGAGGGCTGGGTCGCCGTCGTCAGGCGCGGGCGCATCATCCTCGAACTCGGCGGCGTCGACGAAGCGCGCGCCCGCGAAGCGCTCCGACGCGCCAGCCATAAACTGCCCATCAAGACCAAAATCGTCTCCCGCGCCGACTTCCAGCTCGGCATCGAAACCGAAACGGCAACAGGAGGTGAGCGCGAATGAGACCCCTCAAGCCCGACCAACTACGGCGCATGAGCATCGCCGAACTGCAAAAGGAACTGGATAACCTGCGCAACGAGCAGTATCGGCTCCGCGTGCAACAAACCATCGGGCAACTCAAGGATACCGACTCGATGCGCCAACTCAAGCGCAATATCGCGCGTATCCTCACCATCATCAACGAAAAACGACGCGAGGCAAGCGTCTAAGGAGTAGATAGGTATGAACGAGGAAGCGATTCAGCAGGAAGCACCGTAGAGGCGCAAGGCGCGCCCGTCGGCGAGACGACGCCCTACAAAGGGCGACGCAAGGTGCGCATCGGCGTGGTGGTCAGCGATAAGATGGACAAAACCGTCGTGGTCGCTGTGATGCGCAGCTACCGCCACCCGCTCTACGGCAAAACCATTCGGCGCACCAAAAAATACATGGCGCACGACGAACACAACGCCTGTCGCGTGGGCGACCGCGTTGAGATTGTCGAGACGCGCCCGCTCAGCCGACACAAACGCTGGCGCGTGCGCGCCATCTTGGAGCGCGCCCAGTAAACAGGAGGGATTGCGATGATACAGCCGTTTACCCGACTCAAGGTCGCTGACAACTCAGGCGCGAAAGAGGTGATGTGCATCCGCGTGCTGAAAGGCTCGAACGCCCGCTACGGGCATGTGGGCGATGTGATTGTGGCGTCGGTCAAGGATGCCACGCCGAATATGCCCGTCAAAAAGGGCGATGTGGTGCGCGCGGTCATCGTGCGCACGCGCAAAGCCATCCGCCGACCCGACGGCAGCACGCTGCGCTTCGACGATAACGCCTGCGTGATTATCAACAACCAGGGCGAGCCGCGCGGCACGCGCATCTTCGGACCCGTCGCCCGCGAACTGCGCGACAAACAGTTCATGCGCATCGTCTCGCTCGCCCCAGAAGTGCTGTAAGGAGGTACGCCTATGGTACGCAAACGGGAGCGACCCATCCGTATGAAGATTCGCACAGGCGACACCGTCGAGATCATCTCAGGCAAGGACAAAGGGCTGCGCGGGCGCGTGCAGCGCGTGTTGCCCCGCGAGAACCGAGTCGTCGTCGACGGGCTGAATCTGGTCTGGAAACACCAGAAACCGCGCTTGATCACTCAGAAGGGCACGAAAATCCAGATGCCCGCGCCGCTGTTTGCCAGCAAGGTGATGCTGGTGTGCCCCCACTGCGACAAAGCCACGCGCGTGGGGCGCGTCCGCGGTCAGGACGGCAAACTGTACCGCGTCTGCAAAAAGTGCGGCGAGATGATCGACGCCGAGAAGTGAGGGATGAGCGATGGCAAAACCGAAAACACCCCCGCCCCAGCAACCGCAGGGCAAGAAGACAGGTAAGGAGCAGAAGCCCGAGAAGCTGTTCGAGACGGGCGACGGCGCAGCCGCGCGCATCACCCCGCGCCTGCGCATCCACTACGAACAGGTCGTGCGCCCGCAACTGCAACAGCAGTTCAACTACAAAAACCCGATGCAGATCCCGCGCCTGGAAAAAATCGTCATCAACATGGGCGTCGGCAAGGGCGAGCAGGAACCCAAACAGCTCGAAAACGCCGTGCGCGACCTCGCGCTGATCTCAGGGCAAAAACCCGTCGTCACCACCGCCAAAAAAGCCATCTCCAACTTCCGCCTGCGACAGGGACACCGCATCGGCTGCAAGGTCACCCTGCGCGGCGATCGGATGTATATCTTTATGGAGAAGCTCATCAATGTGGTGCTGCCGCGCATTCGCGACTTCGCGGGCATCTCGCCCCGCTCGTTCGACGGGCGCGGCAACTACTCGATGGGACTGCGCGAGCAGATTCTGTTCCCCGAAATCGTCTACGACCAGGTAGACCGCCTGCGCGGGATGGACATCACCTTCTGCACGACCGCCAAGACCGACGAGGAGGCGTTCGCGCTGCTGAAGGCGATGGGCATGCCGTTCCGCAAGTAGTGTGGGCGCGGGAAGGGCTACCCCTTCCCCTGCCCGCGAATCTCTTGCTCAATACGGCTCAGATGCTCGCCGTATTCGGGCGTCTCCAGCCCCTCCAGCCACATAATCAGCGCGTCCTCCACATTGTCGTAATACTTGGCGCGGGTGGCGACGGGGCGGAAGCCGAACTTCTCGTAGAGGCGCTGCGCGGGCGTGTTGCTCATGCGCACCTCCAGCGTCGCCTTGACGCAGCCACGCTCGCGGGCGATGCTCAGCAGGCGATGAATCAGCCGCTTGGCAAAGTCGCGCCCGCGATAGTCGGGCAGCACGGCGACATTCGTGATATGCGCCTCGTCCACCACCAGCCACATGCCCGCGTAGGCGACAATCTTGCCGTCCAGTTTCAGCACCAAATACAGCGCGGCGGGATTGCGCAAGTCGCTGCGGAACGCCTCCTCCGACCAGCCAGGCATAAACACTGCCCGCTCGATGCGCATCACTTCGGGCAGGTGCGCTTCAGTCATGCGCTCGATCGTCAGCGTCGCGTCGTCGCTACTCACGGATTCCACAGAGTTGCTTGTAGACTTGGATGACCTTGCGCACATAGTTTTGCGTTTCGCGGTAGGGGGGCACGCCGCCGTGCTTGCGCACCGCGCCTGAGCCTGCGTTGTACGCCGCCAGCGCCAGCACCACATGCTCCCAGCCGTTCGGGTCGCCCGTCTGCGCCCAATACTTCTCCAGATGCCCGCGCACGAGTTTGACCGTGCCGTGCAGGTTCTGGATGGGGTCGTAGGGGTCTACGACGCCTAAACCGCGCGCGGTGCTGGGCATCAGTTGCCCCAGTCCCGCCGCGCCCTTGCGCGAAGTGGCGTTCGGGTTGAAGCCCGATTCGACCAGCACGATTGCGACGATGAAGCGCGGGTCGACGCCGTAGTGTGCGCTGAAGCGCAGGATTGCCCACGCGATTTGGTCCGCCTGCTGGGGCGACAGGCGCGGGTTGCGACTGCGGATGAAGCCCGCGTATTCGGGCACATACAGGTGCAGGTTCGCGCGGAAGGTGTCCCAGTCGGGCGCGGGTTGCGGGCGTTGGGGCGGAGCGGGGCTTTTCGCGCGGCTGGCGACGCTGCCCCCGCGCCCAGGCGGACGCGCCGACGGCTTCGGCTGGGGCGGACGGCTCGCCTGCGCACGCGCCCGCTGCTGCGCCTCCCACTTGGCGACCGTGCTGGCAAACGCCGCGTCCAGCAGCCGATAGGTGGGGGTGACCAACTCGCTCTCGCGCTGCACCTGCACAATCGCGCGGATGCGCACCTGCCCGCGCGTGAGCCACCCGTGCGCGTCGCCGATTTGTATCACGATACTGCGCCCAGGCTCGATCTCCATCAGGATGGAGCGCTCCTCGCCGACGGCAACCGAGCCGACCACGACGCCCTCCACCTCCAGCACGCGCGTGCCGACCGCGAGTTCCAGCCCTGCAATCGGCGTCGCACCCTTGATTTTGTGCGCCGCGCGCGTCTTTAGGTACGACTCCAACTCCTGCCCGAACACGCCGCCCGTCAGCAGCGCGCCGAGCCAGACCCACAAAAGCCTTCGCGCCATACAATAAGTGTTCCACACAGGGCGCAGATTCCTGCCGATGTCTGCACGCCTGCCCTGCAGGTATGTTTCGCCTTACGCCCGCCTGCAACCGCCTATCACACAGACATTGCAGGTTTCTACGGAGCCGCCGTATACCTATACGGAACTGCCGTATACCTATACGGAGCCGTCGTATACCTATACGGAGCCGTCGTATACCTATACGGAGTCGTCGTATACCTATACGGAGCCGTCGTATACCTATACGGAGCCGTCGTATACCTATACGGAACTGCCGTATACCTATACGGAGCCGCCGTATATTTATACGAAGCCATCGTATACCTATACGAAGCTGTCGTATACCTATACGGAGCTATCGTATACGCATACGGAAGCATCGTATAGTAGTTGCGCGCCTTGCGCCTCCTGCACACGGCGTCCCTCATCGGCAGGAGTCTGGAGCGACTGTGCGGAACAGGGGGCGGGGATGATTCTCGCGCTGGATTTGGGCACGACGGCGGTCAAGGCGGCGGTGGTCTCGGCGCGGGGCGAGTTGCTCGCGTGGGATGCCGAGCCGCAACCGCTAATCTTCACGCCCGACGGCGGGGTGGAGCAAGACCCGCGCGCCTGGTGGGCGACGCTCACACGCCTGGTGCAACGCCTGCTCGCCGATGCGCCCAAACAGCGCGATGCCATTCGCGCTGTCAGTTGCACCGCGCAGTGGTCGGGCACGGTCGCGGTGGACGCTTCGGGCGAGCCGCTTGGCAACGCGATTCTCTGGATGGACACGCGCGGCGCGCCCGACATCGCCGACCTCATCGGCGGCTTTCCCAGCGTAATGGGCTACAACCTGTTCAGGTTGCGCACTTGGCTACGGCTCACGGGCGGCGCGCCCGCACGCTCTGGCAAAGACCCGCTGGCGCACATCCTGTACCTGCGACGCGCCGACCCCGAACGCTACCGCGCCGCGCACAAGTTTCTGGAGCCGAAGGACTACCTCAACCTGCGTCTGACGGGACGCTTCGCCAGCACCTACGAGACGCTCACGCTGCACTGGCTGACCGACAATCGCGACATTCGGCGGGTGGACTATCACCCGACGCTGCTGCGCTATGCGGGGCTGCGCCGCGAGCAGTTCCCCGATTTGTATCCCAGCACGGCGGTGTTGGGCACGGTACTGCCAAGCGTCGCCGACGAGTGGGGGCTGCCGCGCGGGGTGCAGGTGGTCGCAGGCACACCCGACCTGCACGCGACGGCGATTGGCTCAGGCGGGCTGGGCGACTTTCAGGCGCACCTCGCGCTCAGCACCTCCGCGTGGATTAGTTGCCATGTGCCGTTCAAGCGCACGGACATCTGGCACAACATCGCGACGCTGCCTGCAGGCATTCCAGGACGCTACTTCATCGCGAACGAGCAGGAGACGGCGGGCGCGTGCGTGGACTGGCTGTGCGGGGTGTTTTGGGGCGCGTGCCCGCCGCCCGATGCATATGCGCAACTGGACGCTTGGGCGGCGCAGGCGGCGGCGGGCGCGAACGGACTACGCTTTCTGCCGTGGCTGGTCGGCGAGCGCACGCCTGTGGAGAACCCGCATGTGCGCGGCGGCTTCTGCCGATTGAGCCTGCAGCACGGGCGACCTGAGATGGCGCGGGCGGTGCTGGAGGGCGTCGCGCTGAACGCACGCTGGCTGCTGCAGGCGGTGGAACGACTCGCGGGCAGGCGTCTGGAACCGATACGGCTGATTGGCGGCGGGGCGCATTCGGCAATCTGGGCGCAGATTCTGGCGGATGTGCTGCAGCGCGAGCTGTGGCAGATGGCGCAGCCACAGATGGCGACCGTGCGCGGCGCAGGCATGCTCGCCGCCGTCGCGATGGGCTGGACGGACTGGCAGTCGCTGGAGCGCAGTTGCCCCGTGCAGGCGCGTTTCACACCCGACACCGCCCGCGCACGGCTGTATGACGCGATGTACTGCGAGTTTCGCGCCCGCTATCGGGTAGAGTCTCGCCGATGGGCATCCTAATCGCGGGGTACTACGGCTACCGCAACTGGGGCGACGAAGGCTCGCTGGCGACGCTGCTACAGGTGTTGCCGCGCGAGTCGGTATGGGTGCTGTCGGGCGACCCCCCCTTCACGGAGGCGACCTATGGCGTGCGTGCGCTGCCGCGCATGGAACTGCGCACCGTGCGCCGCGCAGTGCGCGAGTCGGACGCCCTGATCCTGGGCGGGGGTAGCCTGCTGCAGGACGCGACCAGCCTGCGCTCGCTGCTGTATTATCTCGCGCTGATTCGCTGGGGGCTTGCGGGCGCACGGCAGGGTGCTGCTGGTGGGGCAAGGAGTGGGTCCATTGCGTCGGCGGATGGGGCGCTGGCTCACGGCGCACCTGCTGCAGCAGGTTCCGTTCCTAAGTGTGCGGGACGCCGACTCCGCGCGCCTGCTGGCGAGTCTCGGCGTGTCGGGCGCGACGGTGGACGCCGACCTGACTTGGGCGATGGAGTCGCAGCCTGCGCATGTGGCGTTGGAGGCGGGCGCGCGCTGGGTGGGGCTTGCGCCGCGCCTGTGGGCAGACGCGCCTGTGTCGCAGGCGTTCGCCGACCTGTGCCGACGCCTGCACGCCGACGGCTACCGCCCGCTGCTGATCCCGATGCAGGAGTCGCAAGACCGCGCGCTGTGCGAGACGATTGCCGCCGCAACGGGCGCGCACGCGCTCCCCGCGCCGCAGCACCCTGCGCAACTGCTGGGCGTCATGGCGCGATTGGAGGCGATGGTCGCGATGCGCCTGCACGGGGCGATATTCGCGGCGTCGGCGGGCGCGCCCGTGCTGTGCGTCCGTTATGACCCGAAGGTGGACGCGCTCGCCGCGCAACTGGGCGCGCCGACTGTGCCGCTGAGTGCGCTGGACGGGGGGCTTGCCGAGGCGTGGGGGGCGTTCCCGCGCGAGGCGTTGCAGGCGCGCCTGCAACAGACCGTGCCCGCGCTCCAAGCCGCCGCGAAGGGCTTGCTCGCGCGCGTGCAGACGGCGTGCCAACGGTCGCCAGAGACCTTCACAACCCCTTGACAAACCTGCGCGGATGTGCTATAATATTCCCAGCCACAAGATGTAGGGCGCAACGGAATTCCCCTGCAATATGTGGCTAAGCGAGGCGAAACGATGCGATGCCCATACTGCGGCGTGGACGAAGACCATGTGGTGGACTCGCGCCCCTCGCAAGGCGGGGCGGTCATCCGACGGCGACGCGAATGCCTGCGCTGCGGCAAGCGCTTCACCACCTTCGAACGCTACGAGGAGCGCCCCCTGATGGTCGTCAAAAAAGACGGGCGACGCGAGCCGTTTGACCGCAACAAAATCCTGCAGGGCATGGTGGTCGCCTGCCGTAAGCGACCCGTGAGCATGGAGGTGCTGGAGAAAACCGTCGATGCCATCGAGCAGGAAATCCAGAACCGCGACGAGGCGGAAATCAGCAGCGTCGAAATCGGGCGCATGGTGATGGACAAACTGCTGCAGATTGACCCTGTCGCGTATGTGCGCTTCGCGTCGGTGTACGAGGAGTTCAACGACCCGCAGCAGTTCAGTCGCGTGGTGCAGATGCTGACCCGCCAACAGAAACGCGCCCCGCGCGCCGAGCAATAAGCAGGAGGACGGCGATGTCCCACCCGCACGAGAGCATAATTGAAACTGGGCTGGCGAGCAACGGCGCCGTCGTGGAGACGCGCGAGCCGACCCGCCCCAAGCCCAGCAGCGCCGCCGAACGCTACGGCTACATCCCCCGCGAGAAGTTCGACCCCATCAACACAGGCAAAGGGCTAACAATCGAGCGACGCTTCACCCGCGCAGGCGTAGACCCGTTCGACGCAATCGAGTGGGAGCGGCGCACGGCAATCATTACCGACGAGCGCGGGCGCGTGGTGTTCGAACAACACGATGTGGAAGTGCCCGCCTTCTGGAGCCAACTGGCGACGAATGTGGTCGTCTCCAAATACTTCCGCGGGCAACTCGGCACGCCCGAACGCGAAACAAGCGTGCGGCAGGTCATCGGGCGCGTGGTGGACACCCTCACCGAATGGGGCACGCAGATGCGCTACTTCGCGACCCAAGCGGACGCCGACGCCTTCCGCGACGAACTCAAGCACCTGCTACTGCACCAGTACGGCGCGTTCAACAGCCCCGTCTGGTTCAATCTCGGGATCGAGCCTCGCGCCCAAGCCTCAGCGTGTTTCATTGTATCCGTAGACGACACGATGGAGTCGATTCTGGAACTCGCCAAGACCGAGGGGATGATTTTCAAGTTCGGGTCGGGGTCGGGTTCGAACCTGTCGCGGTTACGCAGGTCGCAAGAATACCTGTCGGGCGGGGGACGCGCGTCGGGACCTGTGTCGTTTATGCGGGGCTTCGACGCCTTCGCAGGCGTCATCAAAAGCGGGGGCAAAACCCGACGCGCCGCCAAAATGGTCGTCCTCAACATCGACCACCCCGACATCGTGGAGTTCATCGAGTGCAAGGCAAAAGAGGAGCAAAAAGCGTGGGCGCTAATCGAGGCAGGCTACGACCCCGGCTTCAATGTGCCTGGCGGGGCGTATGACTCGGTCTTTTTCCAGAACGCGAACCACAGCGTGCGCGTCACGGACGAGTTTATGCGGGCGGTGGAAGCGGACGGCGAATGGCATACAATCGCCCGCACGACAGGCGAGGTGCTGGGCACTTACCGCGCACGCGAGTTGTTCCGCAAAATCGCCGAAGCTGCGTGGGTGTGCGGCGACCCTGGCGTGCAGTTCCACGACACGACCAACCGCTGGCACACGGTCAAAAACAGCGGGATGATTGAGGCGAGCAACCCCTGTGTCGAGTATGTCTTCCTCAATGACACATCGTGCAACTTAGCCAGTTTAAATTTGATGAAATTCCGCCTCCCCGACGGGCGTTTCGACTCAGACGCTTTTCGCGCGGCGGTGCGTATCTTTATCACGGCGCAGGAGATTATCGTCGACAACGCGGCGTACCCAACCGAGAAGATTGCCGACAACAGCCACCTGTTCCGTCCGCTGGGGCTGGGCTATGCGAACTTGGGCGCGCTGCTGATGTCGCTGGGGCTACCGTATGACAGCGACGCAGGACGCGCCTACGCCGCGCTCATCACTGCGCTGATGCACGGCGAGGCGTACCGCCAGTCGGCGATTATCGCCCGCGATTGTGGCAACCCGTTCCCCGCGTTTGAACTCAATCGCGCGCCGATGCTGGAAGTGATGCGCATGCACGCCGACGCGCTAAATCAAATCCCTGCCGACCTCGCGCCCGCGAACCTCCTGCAGGAGGCGCGCAATCTATACGCCGAGATGCTCGAACTCGGCGAGGGGCACGGCTACCGCAACGCGCAGGTGACAGTGCTTGCGCCTACGGGCACGATAAGTTTCCTCATGGACTGCGACACGACGGGGATTGAACCCGACATCGCGCTGGTGAAATACAAAACGCTGGTCGACGGTGGGCTGCTGAAAATCGTGAACACCACCGTGCCGCTTGCCTTGCAGCAGTTGGGCTACAACAGCGAGCAGATTGAAGCGATCCTGCGCTACATTGATGAACACGACACCATCGAGGGCGCGCCGTACCTCAAAGCGGAACACCTGCCCGTGTTTGACTGCGCGTTCCGCCCCGCCAAAGGCACGCGCAGCCTCGCGCCGATGGCGCATGTGAAGATGATGGCGGCGGTGCAGCCGTTCCTGAGCGGCGCGATTTCCAAGACGGTGAACCTGCCCCACGACTCCATGCCCGAAGACATCGAGCAGATTTACATGCAGGCGTGGCAACTGGGGCTGAAAGCGATTGCCATCTACCGCGACGGCAGCAAACGCACGCAGCCGCTGTCCACCAAAAAGCCCGACGCGCAGGCGGAGCCTGCGGGGCAGCCTGTGCGCCGACGCCTGCCCGACGAACGCCAAAGCATCACCCACAAGTTCAGCGTCGCGGGGCACGAGGGCTACATCACGGTTGGCATGTACGAGGATGGCACGCCTGGCGAGATTTTCCTGACGATGGCGAAGGAGGGGTCGGTCATATCGGGGCTGATGGACGCCTTCGCGACCGCCATCTCGCTCGCGCTGCAGTACGGCGTGCCGCTGGAAAAACTGGTCGAGAAATTCTCCTACACGCGCTTCCAGCCGAGCGGTTTCACGAACAACCCGCAGATTCCAATCGCCACTTCGATTGTGGACTACATCTTCCGCTGGCTTGCCTCCAAATTCCTTCAGGAGCCGCCGCAGCCCCCCGAACCTTTGCACGAGAACGGGGTCGCCACTGAGTCGCCACCTCTGGAAGCGGGCGTGCAAGGCGGCACAGGCGCAGCGGTCTCTCCCCACGGGCAGGGCGCAGTGACCACGGACTGGTCGAAACTCATCAGGGTGCAGCAGGATGCG
>AFSR01006557.1_pt1 | contig 19513 bp, 21 predicted proteins | sample 296848 | NCBI WGS metagenome assembly AFSR01 (sample SAMN02954305, study PRJNA68063) | hot springs metagenome | biome: terrestrial; feature: Mushroom and Octopus hot springs; material: microbial mat core samples; isolation source: Yellowstone National Park Mushroom and Octopus hot springs ...
GAGGGGGTGACAGGGTACGCTGTATGCCCAGAGGGACGGGTCTATGTAAGCGGCGAACCTCGCCCCAGCGACGGCTTGACTGTTGTCAAGCCCCCCAGCAATCTGGACCGTTCCGCTTGGGGCCTACTGGGCATCGACAAGGAATATAGGCTCTATTGGCGAGCTTTCGTAAAGCGTTCTGTGTCTGATGTCGTCCCCCATACAGGCAAGGTATGGAAGGAGACCTACGAGTTTAACCAACTTGCCTGCAGTAGTTTAGAGGGACGTCTCCTGTGGCAGGTGGAGTTGGACGGTCCGCAGGGAGTTCTGGCGTACTATGATCCCAATCTGCACGCTTCAGGTGGCGTAGGGGGTGGTTGGCTTGAGATCGAACCGAGCGGAAGTGTATTGGCTTTTTGCGTGAGTCGCTCGGGAAAGGTTGCTGGTGGTGTAGGATTTTACCGAGTTAAAGTGGAATAGTTAGAAGGCAGTCGGCAAAGTAGTAATGACCCGTTTCAGTGGGTATACTACGGCTACGGTGGGTCGATGTACCAGCAGATAGCCAGCACGGGTACGGAATACAAGCACTGGAACCTGCGCGGGGACTTGGCGGCGACAAGTAGCCCGACGGGAGCCTACGCGCCCGCCCCGCTCACCGATGCGTTTGGCGACACGGTTGCAGGCGCGCGGCAGACCTACGACTGGAACGGCGCGTGGGGCTATCGGAACGAAGCGCTGACGGGTGGCTTGCAGAAGGTTGGGGTGCGCTGGTACGACCCGACAGTGGGCAGGTAAAGTAAGGCTACCGCTTCACAGGCACGCCCCAGCCGTCGTACTCGCCGCCGAACGACTCGGCAATCTGCTCCAGAAACGCAATCCGTCGCTCCAGCTCGTCGGCGCGGGGACAGTGGTAAGCGTAGACCACCAACAGCCACTCCCCGCCTGCGGCAGGCTCGACCTCCGTCTGGTAGCCCACATCCTGCAACGCCAGCGCAGCAAAACCCGCCAGACGCGCATCGTCAAAATAGAGGAAATGCTCGAACGGACAAACAGCATCGGGGTTAACCCCAGAGTCCAACATATACTGCAACGCTGCCCAATCGTCAACTCGCATGCATGACCCCCTACCTACAGTATACCCCACGCGGTATAATTGCAATCAGGTGAGACGCGATGCCAGTGCTGGAGGTTCCTGAGAGCGAGACGCTGGAGCATATCGACGACTCGGAAGGGCATGTGTGGCAGGTGATCCTCTACAACGACGATTATCACCTGTTCGACCAAGTGGTGGCGCAGGTGCAGAAGGCGACGGGCTACGCTTATCGCCGCGCCTACGCTATCACGATGGAGGCGCACACGACAGGACGCGCGGTCGTCTGGTCAGGCGCGATTGAAGAGTGCCTGCGCGTGGAGGCGGTGCTGCGCGAAATCGGGCTGCACACCGACATCGTCGCCTAACCTGCAGGAATTCGGCGCGCGCGGCGTATACAGCCCCTTCTGGGAGAGGCGACCCGACGATGGCACGACGAACCGAACGACAGGAAGCGCGGCGCGAGCAGATTCTCAACGGCGCGGCGCGCGTGTTCTCCAAAAAAGGCTACCACGCCAGCACCGTAGATGAAATCGCAAAGGAGCTGGGGCTGACCAAAGCCAGCATCTACTACTATGTGTCGGACAAGAGCGACCTACTCTACCAGCTCTACAAGCGCGCGATGACGATGCTGTTGGAATCGCAGGCGGCGATTATGGCGCGTCCCGACCCGCCCGACGCGAAGCTGCAGGCGATGATCGAGGAGTATGTGCGCATCGTGGGCGGTGCAACGGCGATGTATAGCGTCGTCGTGCTGCGCGAACACCACGCCCTGCCCCCGCGCAAACGCAAGGAGATTATCGCCATGCGCGACCAGTACGAGCAGGCGTACCAGCAGTGCATTCAGGAGGGCATCGAGCAGGGCATTTTTGAGGCGCAGGATGTCAAGATGGCGTCGTATGTGGTGCTGGGCGCGCTGAACTGGATTCCCGAACTGGTACAACCCGCGCGGCTCGCTCAGCAAGGAGCAGATCGGCAAGATGTTCGCCGAGCAGCTGGTGCGCGGGCTGCGCAAGGTTCCCTGCCCGTCAGAGCCGTAGCGTGGCGACGCGCTCCTTGCCGCCTGTTGCTTGGATGCGCACGCGCACGGTCTCGCCGCGCCGAAAGCCGCCCCGCTTATATAGGCGCAGGTGCAGGTCGTAGCACGGCGCGTACTCCAGCGTGTCCATCACTTCGCCGAACGCCTCGCGCAAGTCCTGTGCCTGCTCGACGGCGACCACGCTGCCCCCCGTCGCGTTCGCCAGGTATTCCAGCGTGCGGTACACCTCGGCGTAGGTCGGGATGGTCGCTTCGCTGCCCAGCAGCACGAAGACCAACTTCACGCGATGCTGCTGCGCCACCTGCAACGCCTCCTGCTCCGTGTGGGTGTGCCCTGCCGTTTCGTTCTGCCCGTCGGTGAACAGGATGACCCAGCGTTCGCGGTCGGACGGCTCGTTCGCCAACAGTTCAGGGATGGCGTAGCAGAGCGTGTTCCACAGCGGCGTGCCGTGCGTCGAGAAGTCGCTGCGGTTCAGGTACTGAAGCGCGTCGATGACTTGCGCTTTTGTGCTGCCCATCGGCGCGCGCACATCGTAGTCGGCATAGCTATCGCCCAGCGAAGCGAAGTTCACCAGCGCCAGCCGCGCGTCGTTGGGCAAGTCGTTCACCAGCCGTTCACCCGCAGGGAAGCGGCGTCGCGCAGGGTCAGTGTCGCGCAGCGAGAGCGACTGATCCCACGCGATGAGCACGCTGAAACGCCGTTGCTGTTGCGGGCGGCGCGCTTTAGACGGCTTGCAGCCAAGCACCTCCACTCGCACGCCAGGCGTGTCGCTGACAACCTTGAACGCGCTCAGGTCAGGCTCGCGCAGCTGCGGCGCGTCCGCCTTGAAGTAGACGGCGTGCGCCACGCGCGTCTCGCGTCCCAGTGGCTCCGCAGGCAACTCGTACACCCGATACTCAGGCGCACAGCCCGCCAGCCAAAGACCCATCCCCAACAGTATCCAGCGGTAGCGTCGCATTTCGTCCCCTCCTGAAGGTACAATCTGCATGATGGCGAAGCAGTCGGAAGGCGGAATCAAAATTATCACCACGAACCGCAAGGCGTACCACGACTACCATGTGGAAGACACGATTGAGGCGGGCATCGTGCTGACGGGTTCGGAGGTGAAGAGCGTCGCGGCGGGCAAGGCGAGCCTGACCGACGCCTACTGCCGTGTCGACGACGGCGAGATGTGGGTGCAGAATATGCATATCGCGCCCTACGAGAACGCAGGCTACGCCCAGCACGAACCCCGCCGCAAGCGCAAACTGCTGCTGCACAAGTGGGAAATCGAACGCCTGCGCGGAAAAGCCGAGCAGAAAGGCTACACGCTCATCCCGCTCAAGCTCTACTTCCGCAACGGCAAGGCGAAACTGGAAATCGGGCTGGTCAAGGGCAAGCGGCAGTACGACAAGCGCGAGACCATCAAGCGCAAAGATATCGAGCGCGAGATGCAACGGGAGTTGGGGCGTGGATGAAAAGCACTCGGTTGCCACTGTGTAGCGAACCGAATCGAGCGATGCTATGCTATCGATTTCTGTTTTATGAACCAAAATGTGCAGATACATCGGCAATCCAGCTGCCACACTGGCATCCAAAACAAGCGTTGTTATCATCGGCGTTCACGATCCTCGCGTATAAGTTCGGGGCTGGATGTCAGCGATCGAAACCTTAGTGAGTCGTGAAGCGTTTGCAGATACCTGACGAGAGATGCGCGATCCGTATCTAACGCCAGTCGCAGCAGCTCTGCTGCTTCTTCGCTGACACTGCGCTGTCGGCGTTGTGCCCGCAGCTCTAACTCACGATATATGCGCTCATCTATCTGCATAATTAGCTCAACCATTTGAATCACCCAATAGATGGTACCTTAGGGCGATTGTAGCCCACTGCCCTACCTCCCCGCCTCCAACCGATACGCTTTGCTGAGTCGCTCCTTGCGAATCGTGCCGCCCGAGCGCACGACCACATACTGCATCGCCCAGAAGATGAGCGTGATCATCAGCCCGATGGCAAGCCCAAGCAGCGCGGCGACAAGCCAGCGTCCTGTGGCGTCCGAGTAGTGTTGCAGCGCCCAGCCGTACGCCCACAGCCCCAGCGCGCCGCCGATTGCCCCTGCCCAGCGCGCGGGGTTCACAGGCAGGTTCGGGATGCAGTGCGCCAGCCCGTAGCCCAGCAGCCCGCCCAGCATCGCCAGCCCGACCAGCCGCGCGAAGTCCTCGCCCAGCCCGTAGAACCAGCCGAACAGCGCCTGCCCCAGCGCGCCTGCCAGCCCGCCCAGCACCGCCCCGCCCAGCGCACCGACCACGATGCGCCCGACGCCGAACTCGCGCGGGTCATACGCCTCGTGCCGCGTGAAAAACGCCTGCGGCAGGCGCAACCCCAACGCCAACACCAGCCCCAACGCCGCGCCCCACGCGCCCATCACCACAAACGCCCAGCTCATCCGCTTCGCAGGCAGCGGATACCAGTCATCCACCGCGCGTGGGTCGACGCTCATCCGCTGGCTCTCCTCGCCATGTCGCAGGCTCCCCTGAAACTCGCGTGTGCGCCCGCCAATCGTAATGCGCAGGGTGTACGGCGTAGGGTCGGGCGCGCCGTGATTGGCGTAGTGATGCACATAGACCTTGTAGACGCCTTCGGGCGCGTTGCCAGGCGGCCAGTAGATGTTCTCCACGGGTCGCTCTGTCGTGCGCAGTTGGTCGGCGTTCGCGTCCACATCCAACTCGCCGCCCGTGGGACTGGTGCGCTGGCGATACCAGATATGGTTGCCCGCAGGGTCAATCACATGCAGGTCCAAGTCGTTGCGGTTGTTCCACGCCAGCGAGAACTGTGGGTCGCCGAACTGCGCGCCCGCCTCTTGGAGACGCTCCACCACCTCGTCTTCGGTGTCGAACAAGAGCACGCGCGTGCCCGCCAGCAGCGCGCGGGTGTTCAGCGCGTCGAACAGCGCGTTCATCCCCAGCGCAGCGAGCAAGGCGAATATTAGCCCCAGCGTGCCAAACAGCAGCCGAACCCCCATCGCCTACCTCCGAAACAGCCCCAGCAGCTTTTGCAGCAGCGTCTCGTTGGAACCGCGCCGTTGGGGGGCATAGCGCGGTGCGTGTGCGTAGGGTGCTTGCTCCTTGCGCAGCCACGCGACCAGCCCGTCCCAGTAGTCGCAGAACTTCTGCGTGCTGCCGACGCACTCCGTGCGGGCAGCGTCGAGCCGCCGTTCGATGTGTTCCAGCTCGGCAACCAGCGTCTCGCGGCGCTGGTGCAGGTTCTCCACCTCTTGCGCTTTTACGAACGCCTGCTGCACGGCTGGCTCCTCACGCCGACGATCCACATGCTTCCAGCGCAGGTAGACGATGCGCGCCTCGCGTTGGCGCGTTTCAGGCTCGCGCCAGCCCTTGACCGCTTTGTAGACGATGTACGGCGCGCTGATGATTAGCCCCGCGATGAAGAAGACCCACAGCGGCACTTGTTCGCTGCTGGTACCGCCTGTGAGTTGCGCCTCCTGCTGACGCTCTTGATACAGCATATGCAAGCCGAGCGCGTCCACTGTGGCAATCGCGACGGTCATCAGCGCGATAATCGCCATAAAAAAGGCAGTCCGCACGCTCGAACGCATGCTGGGAAACGGCTCCGTATCGCCAATCGCATCGCGTTTCTCCGACGCCATCGCTGCCGAGGACATCAGCGAGTAGGCAGTGTTGCCGACCAGCTTTTCGACAAACAGCCCAATGACCGCCGCCAGCGCGACCAGCCACAGCGCCTCGCCGCGCTGCAACACTTCCAGAGTCACCAACCCTGTAATCACGCCTAAGTTGACGCCCAGCAACAGTCCCGCCGCCAGCGGCGCGAAAAACTCGAACAGCCACTGCCCAACCGTGACAAGCACATTCCCTTTAGACGATACAGGCGCGACGCCCTGCTCACCGCACACCTCGTCTTCGTGCGCGAAGTCGGCTTGCAGCGCGCGCTCCACCAGCAGCGGGCTAATCGGTTCGGGCGCAGGTGGCTGCTTCGTGCGCTTTTTGGGCGGGGGCGGCACAGGCAGCGGGATACGGGCGGTCGCCATCGCCTGCATGAACTCGGTCTGCGCCTGCTCAATCGCCTTGTCTGTCGCGTGAATTTCCCGCTGGCACTCGATGCGCTGCGGCTCCAGCTCTTGGCGCAGCTGCTCGTATTGGGTGGCGGGAATCTTGACCCAGTGGGTGTAGCGCATGCGCAGTTCGCTGGCTTCCACCTCATAGCCCGCCTTGCGCAGGTACGACTCCACCAGCATCACAACGCGCTCGGCGTCCGAGAGCTGGCTGTGAACAATCAGCGGCGTATCGAGGAACGCATACGGCTCCAGCGGCATGTGCCAGAACGGCGCGGCGTCGCGGTACGGCTCAATCAGCGGGCTGGGCGCGAAGACCCCGTCTACACTGGGCACGGCGGGCGACACGCCTGCTTGCCGCTCCACTGCTTCCGCGACAGTGCCGTTGGTCTCGCTGGGCGGCGGCGCGGCAGGCGATAGGCTCGCTTGTGGCTCTACTGCGTCAGGAGTTGCGCTGCTTCCCCCTTCCGACGCAGGCGTCGCTGGATTCTGCTCGTCAGCAGGCAGATGCGCTGCTACTCGGTCGAACTCGTTGCGCTCCATCTCCATTTCTGTCCCCCTCAGTTCTCCAGTGCGCGGAGCCGCTCCTTGAGGCGTGCGAGCGCGTCCAGACCGTCCGTTTCGCCGAACACGAACAGCTTGCCCGCGTCGTGCAGCGGCGCGTAGTAGTTGTTCTCCACCGCGCGGCGGTAGCGGTTAATCACAGGACCCACGATCACAGCCGCCACTCGGCGGTCTTGCGCCAGTCGAGCCGCTTGCTCGCGCGTCTCTTTGGGCGTGTGGCACTCACCATCGGTGAACAGACACAGCACGAACTTGCGCTCGGGATACTGCGCCGTAAAACGCTGGAACTCCTGCAACACCTTATCGGGGCGCGTGCCCCACTTGCCCAGATAGTTCTCGATGGTGTCGCGCGAGACCTTGTTCAGCTCCTTCGAGGCGATAGGGCGACTCTCATGCACAGTCTCGATGGTCTCGGCATAGCGCCAGATTTTGGTGGGCGTGCGCGCGGGCATGACTTCGCCAATTACCTTGTTCAGGAACGCGACGGCGCGCTGCTTCTGCTCCTTGCTCATCGACTGGCTCACATCGAACCCTGCGCCGACCGCCAGTGGCGTCTTAAGCGCTTGGGCGCGGCTGTGGCTCCACACCAACCACCCAGCGACAGCCACTGCAGCAAGTATCCCGACCAACGCCAACCCTGCCAGAAGAGGATTCTGCGCATCCCCCTCATGTCGGTAGCTCCGACTTCCCCTGTATCGCGACATAACTGTCTCCCACCTCTTCTACGAAAGTAGTGTCAGGAGAGTTCCCTTGTAAATTTTATGCAGCCCCCCTGCACACCTATTATACCCCACGCGACAAATTATTCGTCGCGTAGTGCCCCTACACCGCTTATGCTGTAGAGTCGTCGTTGCGAACCATCTCTCGTAGCCGTTGCTGAAACGCCTCCAAGTTGCCCGCCCGCAACGCGACGGTGTGCAGCTCCAGCAGACGCGCAGGGTCGCCAATCTGGCTCAACTCGTGAACCAGTTCTGCGGGAGGCTCGCCGTACATCTCGCGTAGAGTGCTGAGGATCGCCTGCTGCAGCCCTTGCTGCAAACCCTGCTGCAGCCCTTGCTGCAAACCCTGCTGCAGACCCTGCTTTTCACCGCGCTGTACCCCGCGTTGTATTCCCCGACGATACCCACGCAATAACCCGCGACGGATGGCTCGCCGCTCTATCGAGGTGAGCAACTCTTCGGGCTGCTTGCGACTCGCCTCCTCCAGCATCTTCTCGTATTGCTCTTCCAACTCGGCTGGCAATCGCATGGCGCGCTCCAGAAACGCCAAGATTTGGCGAATTTCCTCTTCATTATACCCGCGCTCCAACGCCAACTGCATCAGCTCCACCCGTGCTTGGAGGCGAATTTCGGGTGTATGCCTTGTACGCACAGCGCGCACAAACGACGCCAGAATCAGCGACGCCGCATCGCCCGCCTCCAGCAGTTGCTGCTCGTCCAAGTCCAGCACTTTGATGGTCGGAAACGCGAAGCGAATCTCGCATTCGCCTACTGCATACTGAAACTCACGCGGACGCCAGTTCGGATTGTCATCCGCCAGAATCGCGATGCTCAACACACGCCGCCGATACCGTAGCCAGATAGCGATGTGGTACGCGAACATCCGCTCCGCAAAGTTCGGATCAGGCGTGGACTGCGCCTCCAGATGCACCAGTATCCACTCTTCCGTGCCGTTCTTGAGGTAGACGCGGAAGAGTTTGTCCACCACCTGTAGGTTCGCGTACTCTTTGGGGGCAACGCGCAACAGCTCTTTGTCCAGAAACTCCACACCGCGCGACCAGTCAATCTGGGCGTGCAGGCGCGGCAAGCCGTGTTTGAGAAGTGCTTGCAATCGCTCGGCGTCGTCGGTGAAGGCTTTCCACGCCGTGTCGTCCACAGTGAGCACCCTGATACGGCTCCTACCTCGCATACAATATGGATTCGCCGCACGCCGACGCTTTCCCGCCAAGTGGGTAGAATTCAGACATGCCAAAGCGCGACGCCCAGCCCCGTGTGGTAGACCCTGCGCGCGGCGCAGAAGACGCCGCCAGCGAGGCGACGCTGCGCCCGCAGCGGCTCAGCGAATTTATCGGGCAGCAGCAACTGCGCGAGAACCTGAGCGTGTTTATCCAAGCGGCGCGCGCTCGCGGCGAAGCGTTAGACCATGTGCTGCTGTTCGGTCCGCCCAGGCTTGGGCAAGACAACGATTGCGACCATCATCGCCAACGAGATGGGCGTGCCGATTCACATCACTTCGGGTCCCGCCATCGAGCGCCCTGGCGACCTCGCGGCGATTCTGACCAGCATGGAGTCGGGGCAGGTGCTGTTCATCGACGAGATTCACCGCCTCGCACGCGCCGTCGAGGAGGTGCTGTACCCCGCGATGGAAGACTTCCAGATCGACATCGTGTTAGGCAAAGGCGCAGGGGCGCGCTCGCTGCGGTTAGACCTGCCTCATTTCACAGTAGTTGGCGCGACCACACGGGCAGGGCTGCTCACCTCGCCCCTGCGCGATCGGTTCGGCATCGTCCACTACTTCCAGATGTATACGCCCGAAGAGTTGGCGCAGATTGTGCGCCGCTCCGCGCGAATCCTGCAGACGCCGATTGAGGAACCCGCCGTCGAGGAGATTGCGAAGCGTTCGCGCGGCACGCCGCGTATCGCCAACCGCCTGCTGCGGCGCGTCCGCGACTTCGCGCAGGTACTGGGCACAGGCGTCATCACGCTGGAGATCACGCAAGACGCGCTCCAACGGCTCGGCGTTGACCCGCTGGGGCTGGACGAGATGGATCACAAAATCCTCCGCACGCTCATCGAGAAGTTCGGGGGCGGTCCAGTGGGGCTGGACACGCTCGCTGCCGCCATTCAGGAAGACGCGGGCACGATTGAGGATATGTACGAGCCGTACCTGATGCAGTTGGGCTTTCTGCAGCGCACAGCGCGCGGGCGGATAGCAACCCCGCGCGCCTACGCGCATCTGGGTGTCGCAGCGACTGGACTTGCACTTCAGCCGCCGCTGGACATCATTTAGCGGCGGAACCGCTGCCGCTGAATCTGTTTGTTCCCTTGCGGGTCGATAATCACCTGTTGCTGGTATATCTCACCGTTGAGCTGCACCTGGTAGGTGAACTCCATGTCGACCTTCTGTCCAAAGAGGCTCATCGTAGACTTGATGGGCGGCTTATGCTCCAGAATCACCGTTTCAGGCGCTGCGTTTGGCTTGGGCGGCTTGTAGACCAGCCGTACCTCCGTGCTGTCGTCCAATCGGATGGGCTGCGTCGGGTCTTCCGCCACATACTTTGGCACGAGTTGCTTGAGGCTCTGCGGGTACTTACCGTTGTTGTCCGCGGCGTAGCGTTGCAAGGCGTCGTAAACCGCACGCTGCTTGGGCACAACCACTTGCGCCTTGGTCACCACCTCTTCCATAGGCTTGCCGACGGTATTCACCAGCGCGCGTCCACCCAAAACAATCGCCAAAACTCCGACAATCAGCAGCCCCAGACAGCCAACGCCGCCCAGCAGCCAGCACGATGCGCGTCCATGTAAGCGTGTGTGTCTCATCGTGTTCTCCCCTGCCCCAAATTGTACCTGATCAGCCAATCGGCGCGCCGTTAATCATCAGGTGGAACTGACACTCCAACGCCTCCGCGGCGCGACGACACATCACCATGCGGTCCAAGAAGATCTCAAAATACTCCATCAGGCTGGCGACGCTTGTGTCAATTTCCAAGTTAAGCTCAATCAGTCGCTCTTTGGGCATCACGCGCAGGCGCGAGCGTTGCGTCGCGAAGTTCACGCGATCGTGAATGTCGAACTCGCCTTGATTGGGGTTTTGCACGCGCGAGAAATGCACATCCGACTTGTCTGCCAAAATCACGGCGGAAGCGGCGTAATTGACGGGGTAGCCTGTGGTCTCCTCGTGGTTGCCAATCGCGCTGATGATAATCGCGATTTCGTCGGGCGGCATGCCCATCTGGGTCAGCAGTTGGAAGGCAATCACCGCCCCCGTCTGGGCATGGTGGTCGCGGTTGACCACATTCCCGATGTCGTGCAGAAAGCCCGCAATCGCTGCCAGCTCCGCCTGACGCTCCGTGTAGCCGAGTTTGAGGCACAGCCGCCGCGCGTTGTTCGCCACCAGCCCCGCATGGCGCAGCCCATGCTCCGTGTAGCCCATCGCGTACAGCATCTGGTTCGCCTGCTGAATGTAGGTGCGAACCGTCTCGTTGTTGCGCACATCGTCCAAGGTGATGAGCGTCATAGCGTTAAGATTCTCGGCGACCTGCGGGAGTTCCTGTAAACAGGCTCAGAATACGGTCGTGCAGCGCGTCGTCCAGTTGCGCCTCAATCAGCAGAGCGTAGGCGTCGCAGTCGTCAGGGAGCCGCCCGCGCAGTTTCACAGCGTCTTTGAGCGTGGTGAGCAAAGTTTTACCCGAAAACTTATACAGTTCGTCAGGCGTGTAGGCGTGGTGGTCGGGAAAAGCGTGCGCCTCTGCCACTGTGTACCCCAGCAGGTTAGCCATTTGCAGGAACCGCTGCGGACGCGCGATTCCGCACACGATTGTTAGGGGCTGCCCACGCAGGGCGTCCAACGACAGGCGTTCGCCTGCCGCAAGGCGCAGCAAGGCTGTGGGGGCGATTGTGGCGGTGTAGGTGGGAAGAGTTTGCCCCCCTCCTAACCTCCCCCGTACACGGGGGAGGAATCCCAACTCCCTCCCCGTTGACGGGGAGGGTTGGGGTGGGGGCAACTGGCACTGTTCCCACTGCACCCAAACCACCCCCCCTGCCCTACGCACTCCCTCTGGTGGCTCGCGCAGCGGTCCTGCAGGCAGACAGAAGCCGTTGCCCAGCGGCGACTCGGCAGGCAGCAGCACCAAATCCAGCGCGCGCGCCAGTGGCAGATGCTGGAAGCCGTCGTCCAGCACCAGCGCGTCGGGCGACCAGCGTGCGATTGCGGCGTGCGCCATCCGCACGCGCTGCTTGCCGACGGCAATCGGCACATTGGGCAACGCAAGGCGCAACTCCGCCGCCTCGTCGCCGACTTCGGTAGGGTCTGGGTGCTGCAAGGGGTCAACCAACGCGCCCGTGCGGTAGCGGCTGCCCCCGTAGCCGTGTGTCAGCACCGCCACGCGCACGCCCGATTCCTGCAGCAACCGAGCGACGGCAATCGTGACGGGCGTCTTGCCCACCCCACCCGCCCACAGCGAGCCGACCCCAATCACAGGCACAGGCATCTCTGTGCGCCGCTTCAGCCCAAGCGCATAGACGCCCGCATACGCCCGCCAGCCCAGCGCGTAGAGCCGCGCCAGCCCCCGCAACCACACAGGCGGCGACGACTGCCACTGCCCTTCCAGCCACTCCGATACAGCAAGCCTCTCGGTACGAGCCATCTAAAGCAGTAGCATACCCTGCTCCTCCCAAAACAGGTATACTACCGCCACCTGCAACGAAGGAGGTTGGAACCATGCAAGATATTATGCCGATTCGGCGCATCGACCATGTGCGCTTCTTTGTGAGCAACGCGAAGCAAGCGGCGTACTACTACCGCACCCTGTTCGGCTTCGATGTCGTGGCGTATTCGGGACTGGAGACGGGCAACCGCACCGAAGCCAGCTATGTGCTGCAGCAGAACGAAATCCGCTTCGTGCTGACCGCCCCGTACAAGCAAGACCACCCGCTGGCGCAGTGGCTGGTCAAGCACGGCGACGGCGTGCGCGACATCGCCTTCGAAGTGGACGATGTAGAGCGCGCCTACAGCGAAGCCGTTCGGCGCGGCGCACAAGGCGCGATGGAGCCGACCGTCCTCAAAGACGACGACGGCGAGGTGCATCTCGCCGCCATCCACACCTACGGCGATGTGCTGCACTCGTTCATGAACCGCGATCGCTACAAGGGAACCTTCATGCCCGGCTTCAAGGAGATGTTCATCCCCGGCGAGTCCATCGGCGTCAAAGAGATCGACCACATCGTCGGGAATGTGGAGCTGGGCAAGATGAACTACTGGGTGAACTTCTACCGCGAGATTATGGGTTTCGAACTGCTGGTGCATTTCTCCGACGACGACATCAGCACCGAATACTCTGCCCTAATGTCCAAGGTGGTGCAGGACGGGCGCGGCAAGATTAAGCTGCCCATCAACGAACCTGCCGAAGGACGACGCAAGTCGCAAATCGAGGAGTACCTCGAATACAACGCGGGTCCGGGCGTGCAGCATATCGCGCTGCAGACCGACGACATCATCAGCACAGTGCGCCACCTCAAAGCGCGCGGGATGCAGTTTATCTATGTGCCGCAGACCTACTATGAGGAAGTGCCCAATCGCGTCGGCGCAATTGAGGAAGACCTGCGCACGATCGCGGAGCTGGGCATCCTCGTCGACCGCGACGAAGAGGGCTACCTGCTGCAGACCTTCACCAAGACCGTGCAGGATCGCCCGACGCTGTTTTTCGAGGTGATTGAGCGACACGGTTCGCGCGGCTTCGGCAAGGGCAACTTCAAAGCGCTGTTTGAAGCCATCGAGCGCGAGCAGGCGTTGCGTGGGAATCTATGATCGATCGCTACACCACCCCTGAAATGCGCGACCTCTGGAGCGAGGAGGGCAAATACCGCGCGTGGCTGGATGTCGAAATCGCCATCTGCGAGGGGCTGGCGCACTACGGCTACATTCCCCCCGACGCGCCAGCCCTCATTCGTGAACGCGCCCGATTCGACCCCGTGCGAATCGCCGAGCTGGAACAGGAGACGCGCCACGATGTGATGGCGTTCGTGCGCAACCTTGCCGAGACTGTCGGCGAGGCGGGACGCTGGATCCACTACGGCGTGACCTCCTACGATGTGGTGGACACCGCGCTGGCGATGCGTCTCAAGCGGTCGGTGGAGCTGATCCTTGCCGAGTGCGACGCCCTGCACGCCGAAATCCGTCGCCTCGCGCTGGAACACCTGCACACGCCCATGATCGGGCGCACGCACGGCGTCCACGCCGAACCCATCACCTTCGGCTTCAAGCTGCTGGGCTGGTACGCCGAGCTGGAGCGCCACCGCCAGCGACTGGAACGCCTGCTGCCCGAAATCAGCGTCGGCAAGGTGTCGGGCGCAGTCGGCATCCACGCGAATGTCGACCCGCGCGTGGAGGAGTATGTGTGCGCGAAACTGGGGCTGACCCCCGACCCCGCCTCCACCCAGATCGTCGCCCGCGATCGCCACGCGAGCCTGCTGTGCGCGTTCGCTGTGCTGGCAGCCTCACTGGAGAAGTTCGCCACCGAAATCCGCAACCTGCAACGCACCGAGATCCTGGAGGTGCAGGAGCCGTTCGCGCAGGGGCAGACGGGCTCCTCCGCCATGCCGCACAAGCGCAACCCGTGGAACTGCGAGACAATCAGCGGGCTGGCGCGCATCGTGCGGGCGAACGCGCTCGCGATGCTCGAAAGCGTCGCCACTTGGCACGAGCGCGACCTGACCAACTCCAGCGTGGAACGCATCGTCATCCCCGACAGCTGCACGCTCGTCCACTGGATGCTGCGCAAGTTCACCAGCATCCTGCAGGGGCTGGTGGTGCTGCCCGACAACATGCGTCGCAATCTGGAACTGCTCGACGGGCTGCCCTACAGCGAGCATGTGATGCTGGCGTTGATTCAGAAGGGTCTCCCGCGCGAGCACGCCTACAAACTGGTGCAGCGCAACGCCGCGCGCGTATGGGACGAGCGCGTCTCGTTCCTGGACGCGCTGCTTGGCGACCCCGAAGTGCGTCAGTCTTTGAGTGAAGACGAACTGCGTCAGTGCCTCAGCTTGGAACACCACCTGCGCCACTTGGAGACAACCGTGGAGCGAGTGCTTCGTGAAGCGCGTTGACGCCCGCTTTCTATGCCAGTGCGAGACCTGCCTAACTATTCATGCGCGTGCCTCGCGGGTGGGGGGACTCGGAAAAATGCATACGAAAGTCGTCCCCTGTCCCTGCTCCGAGCGCACCTCAATCGTGCCGTTATGTTTCTGCATCGCGCTTTGCGCCAGCATTAGTCCAATCCCGTTGCCATTCGGGCGCGTGGTAACGGCGCGCTCGAACAAGTAGTCGCGCACTTCAGGGGGCATTCCTGGTCCCGTGTCGCGGATGACCAGTATCGTTTGTTCGGGATGTTCCACCCAGTCGTATTCGATGCGTCGCTCGCCCTGCCAGTCGCGCATCGCCTGAATCGCGTTCAGCGTCAGGTTCAAAAACAGCTGCATCAAGTATCGACGGTCGGCGCGCATGCGCAGGGTCAGGGGGATATTGTTGACCAGCCTAATCGGCGGATGCATGAGCCGCGCGCCCGAAAGCCGTTCCACCTCCTCGACGATTTCGGCAGGAACTACCTCTGTGAGTTCGAACTCGGCGTCCGCACGAGTCATCGTCAGCAAGTCCATCAGATACTGATGCGCTTGTTCCGTCGCTTTGCAGATATTTTCGAAGTAGCGTGTCGCGTCGAAGTTGGGGTCGTTTGCCGCGCGTAGGATTCCTGCGCCCGCGCAGAGCTGCACATTGTTGAAGAAATTCTTCAGGTCATGCACAATGCCGCGCACAACTTGCCCAATCGCGCTGAGCCGCTCCTGCTCCACCATCTGGCGATATGCCTCTTGAAGGTCGTGATTCGCTTGACGCAACTCGCGGGTCAGCTGGTAGAGCTGTGCGTTCAGACGAATGGAGAGCGCTACAGAAATCACCCAGAATGCGTAGTTCCATGTCGACACAAACGCGAGAATCCCGTAGTAAACCATCATGTCCACCACGATTAACGGCACGGACAAGCTGAGCGCGACCAGCATCAGCTTGTCTTGGGGGCTGTGCTGACGCCATCGCACATATGCAGCAACAAAGGTCGCCAAAAACGCGCTCAGGTAAACCAGAGAGTAGGCGGTTCCCAAGGGCGTGCTGACGCCTTGAATGTAGTAGCCGCCCAGCAGCATCGGGCGCGCCTCAAAATCGGGCAAAACAATCCAGTTCAACGCGGCGAATGCGGGCAGCGGCACGGTAATCGCCCACAACCCACGAACCAACGGCGTGAAGCTCAGATGGAGCATCTGATTTAGCATCTGAACAAATAGCGTCGCACAGAGGGCGGATAGCACAAACTGTCCGATTGCACCTGCATGCGCGTAGCAAGGTGGGTCAGCAGTCGGTCGGTACATCCAAGCATCCACGAAGCTGAACGCCAGCGAACAGCAGAGAAACCCCACCAGCCACAAGTTCGGCACGCGCTCTTTGGAGAGAACCGCCTGCAGTGCGTGATGGATGATTAGGTAGCCGTACAGCCCCGCACTGAGCCAAAATACTGCTCCTACCCAATCTAACATGCTATCCCCGCCCTGTAATTATTCCCTATCAGCGATAAGATTTCGATAGGGTACACTCCGAATTAATGACGATTGAAATCGTCTCCATCGGCACGGAGTTGCTGTTGGGTCAGATTGTGGACACGAACGCGGCGTGGCTGTCGGCGCGATTGGCGGAGATTGGCGTCGGGGTCTATCGGCGCACGACGGTCGGCGACAACCGCGAGCGCATCATCCACGCATTGCAGGAAGCCCTAGAACGCGCCGACGGCGTCATCACGATTGGCGGGCTGGGACCGACCGACGACGACCTCACGCGCGAGGCAATCGCCGCCGTGCTGGGTGAACCACTCGTGCTGGACGAGAACGAAGCCGCGCGCCTGCAAGCCTTCTTCGCCGCACGCGGACGCGACGCCAACGAACGCCAACTCCGCCAAGCGATGCGCCCGATAAGCGCACAGACCATCCCCAACCCGCACGGCACTGCGCCCGGACTGTACGCCGAGCGGGACGGCAAGCCGATTATCGCCATGCCGGGTCCCCCCAACGAGTTCCAGCCGATGGCGACCGACTATGTGCTGCCGCGTCTGGCAGCACGCACAGGCGGGCGCGTGATTCGCTCGCGCGTGTTGCGCCTGTGCGGAATCGGCGAATCGGACGCCGAAGCGCAACTCCAAGACCTTATTGCCAGCGAGAACCCGACGCTTGCGCCCCTCGCGAAACTCGGCGAGGTGCATTTCCGTATCACCGCCCGCGCCGATAGCCCCGAACAGGCGGAACAGATGATTGCCGCGATGGAGCGCGAAGTGCGCGCACGGCTCGGCGCGTACATCTTCGGCACGGACGACACCACGCTGGAACAAGCGGTCGTGCAGAGCCTCATCACGGCGGGACAGAGCCTCGTCGTCGCCGAGTCCTGCACGGGCGGGCTGCTGGCGAACCGCATCACGAATGTGCCGGGCAGCTCGGAGGTGTTTCTGGGCGGGGTCGTAAGCTACAGCAACGCGCTCAAGCAATCGCTACTGGGCGTGCCCGCCGAGGTTCTCGCGCAGTATGGCGCGGTAAGCGAGCCGACTGCCCGTGCGATGGCGGAGGGCGTGCGCCAACGGCTCGGCGGCTGGTGGGGCGTCGGCATCACGGGCATCGCGGGACCAGGCGGCGGCAGCCCCGAAAAGCCCGTCGGGCTGGTCTACATCGGCGTCAGCGACCCCGATACGACCGTCGTCAAGCGACAGCTGTTCGCGGGCGACCGCGCGACCATCAAGTACCGCGCCACGCAGTACGCGCTGTGGCTGCTCTACAAGGGGGTGCAAGCGGGCGGATGCGGCTCTTTATCGCAGCTTTGATTCCCGACGCGGTGCGCGACGCGCTCCACACGGCGCGCGAGCAGCTCCAGCGCGCCGCGCCCGACCGTGCCTTGCGCTGGGTCGCCCCCGAAAACTACCACATCACGCTACTGTTTCTGGGCGAGCAGGACGAGGCGCGCCTTCCCGCCATCGTGCAGGCGATGGAAGCCGCGCGTGCAGGCGTCCCGCCGTTCACAGTCGCCGTGCAGGGGCTGGGCGTGTTCCCGAACTGGAACCGCCCAAATGTGTTGTGGGCAGGCGTCTCGGAGGGGGGACGATTGCTTGGGCAGATGGCAGCTGCCCTGGAGCGCACCCTGCTCCCTGCCCCGTCGGGTAAGCCTTTCCACCCGCACATCACGCTGGCGCGCATCAAGACGCCCTGCCGCGACGCCGACGGGCTGAAAAAGCGGCTCCACGATGCTGTGCAACGGCTCATGCCCGCTGACTTCGGGCGGTATGAGCTGCGCACGATTAGCCTGATGCAAAGCACGCTCACCCCTGACGGCTCGGTCTACACCGAGTTGCACGCCGTCGCGCTGTAGCTGCCTACCGACGGGGGAGACCGTCGGGCAGCTTGCGGAACTCCAGGAACCCCTGCGACAGCCCGTCGCCGACGAACCACTCTACGCCTTCCTGCTGGGCAAGCGCTTGCACATCGGGCAAGCCCCACTCTTCCCCAATCACAGCAGGCGTCGCGTTGACTCCCGCGCGGCGCAGCAGCTCCGCCCGCGCCGCCGCGCGTTTCACATCGTCTCGGCTAACCTTGATGCCGACCTCTACCACCATCACGCGGTCGCCTTTCCACCAGATAATGTCCGCTCGGAACGGGTTCGCCAACTGGGAAATCTCGACGCCCTGCTCGAAGAGCGGCTGGAGCCACTGTCGCAGCTGGTCTTGCACCATCGGGTTGCCCAAGCCGCCTCCTTGCCCGCCGTAGAAGAAGACAGGCGCCGAAGCGACCACCTCGCGTTCGTAGCGTTCGCCACTTTGCCTGCCGATTTCGCCCTCCAGCCTGTTTTCGAGCCGTTCCAGCCGCGCTTCCGTCCGACGCTGCGCCTCCGCCAGCTCGCGCACCACCTGCACCAGCTCCGCAATCTGCTCGTCGTGGCGCTGCACCGTCTGAATCAACTCCGCAATCAACGCATCGTGCCGCTGCACCGTCTGGATAAGCTCGGCAATCAGCTCATCGTGGCGCTGCACAGTGCGCGTCAACTCTGCTATCTGCTCTCCTTGACGCTGCACGGTCTGAATCAGCTCCGCAATCAACGCATCGTGCCGCTGCACCGTTTGGATAAGCTCGGCAATCAGCTCATCGTGGCGCTGCACAGTGCGCGTCAACTCTGCTATCTGCTCTCCTTGACGCTGCACGGTCTGAATCAGCTCCGCAATCAACGCATCGTGCCGCTGCACCGTCTGGATAAGCTCGGCAATCAGCTCATCGTGGCGCAGGAGAATCTCATTGTGCCGCTGCACCGTCTCGATGAGCGTGGCAATCGCCGCATCGTGCCGCTGCACCGTGCGCGTTAGCTCGGCGATCTGCGCGCTGTTGCGGGCAGAGACTGAACCAGTTGACACACTGGTGGAACATTGCGAAGGAGCTTTCGCCGAAGCAGGTGGAGCGCGAGCTGCTGACGCCGTTTCGGATTGCGCTGGTCGGACAGCCCGACCGTGTGGAAGCCGTGTGGCGCGTGCTGACTGCAGGCGCAAGCCCTACCCAGCTGCAGACCGCCGCCGAGTATGTCAAGCGCTACAACGCGCCCGTGAACGAGGAGTTCGACTTCGTTTTGGGCTGCGACGCGCTCGAGGTGCCCCAAGACGCCATCGAGGCGATTGTGGATCACTTCCAGAAGCACGAGTTCCCGCTGATGCACTGGCGCGGGTGCTGCCCGGCACGCGCGAGTTGGTCGTGAATCGCATCATTGAGGATGTGGCGTCGCTGAACGCGGGCTTGGCGATGGTCTCCGCGTTGCCGTCAGTGTTCCCGCTGCTGGGGCTGCTCGCGCCGCCTGCTGCGGTCGCCGACATGGTGCTGCTGACCAAGAACCAGCTGCTGATGGTGCTGCGCGTTGCGGCGGCGTTCGGCAAGGCGCCGATGGAAGCAACGGTTGCCCGACTGGCAGCGTGCTGGGCGCAGCGTTTGGTTGGCGTGCTGTC
>AFSR01000023.1_pt1 | contig 19459 bp, 22 predicted proteins | sample 296848 | NCBI WGS metagenome assembly AFSR01 (sample SAMN02954305, study PRJNA68063) | hot springs metagenome | biome: terrestrial; feature: Mushroom and Octopus hot springs; material: microbial mat core samples; isolation source: Yellowstone National Park Mushroom and Octopus hot springs ...
GCTCGTACTCCAGATGGCTAATCAGTTTCTCAGCAGCTTCCTGCACACAACCCTGGATATCCAACTCATCCAGGCTGCGAGCCACTCGCATGGCTCCGGCGCTGCGGGGTTTGCGACCTTCTTGCTCTGCCTTGCTGTAGAGAAAAACCGAAGCGAGGGTATGCTCCTCTTGTCGTAGGGCTTGGTGGCTGTTGAGGTAGAAGCGGTTGATCTGCCGCTGCGCTAGGCCGTTGTAGGGCACCCCCTGAATGGCGGGATGGGATCCCAGCAGTGCCTTTTCAGCAGCCACCAACTGTTCCAACAAGTCGCCGGCCAAAGCCAACGGCCCTTTGTCGTTACAAGGCTGAGCAATAGGCAGAGTGGCTTCTGGGCTGAATTGAGGGGCATGTTCCCGCACGCCAAAATGGCTGGCTTCAAAGGCCGTTTGCAGGGCCGGTTCTAGCCCCGCCTCATCCACATCGGTGGTGGAAGTTACTCCCACCTGCCCTTGGTCGTTCCAGGCCCGCACCGTCACGCTGCAGCGATGGGAAGCCTTGACCTGGCGAGGTTCCCCATGATCTACCTGCACGCTGGTTTCATCCACTTGAGCCCCGTAGAGATCAAACTGAGGGATCCCCAGCCGCCGGGCACAGCTTTGTGCCTGTTCTGCCAACACCTCGACCTGCACCATTGCCACTCCCCAAGTTCCTATTGCCATCCAGCGCCTCTAGTAAACTACCCGCACTCATGCTGACGCAGAGCGCTCCGCACCGCTAAAGCGAAAGAGTGCAGGCTTTCGGTAGCCCTGTAGTTGGCAAGCCAACCACGGACCTCTAGGCTGGTTTACAGCAGCCCCAAGTTTGGCAATCATGTTGGCCCCATTCCAGTCCGCATCCCCTTCCCATCCACAGTGCCCACACTTAAACTGCTTCCCACTGCGATTTGCTACGCAACGCTATTGCTACGCAACGCTGACGCGAAGACGCGACAGGATTGCGCAGGGTCGGGATGGATGTGCAAACACTTGTGACAGGTCTGCGAGGTATAAGCAGGCGGAACAAGGATCAGAGAAACCCCTGCAACTCTCGCCTTGTATTCCAGAAACTGCCTCAGTTGGTAGAACGCCCAACTGTTGGCCCTGCGCCGCTCGGCTTTGCTGCGGGGTTGTTGGTTGATACGCTCCCGTATCCCTGTCAAGTCCTCTAAAGCAATAGCGCTATTTGTGGCCTTTGCCCTAGAAACAATAGCTTTAGAGATGCGATGATTGACCCACGTTTTTGCTACGCAACGCTGACGCGACTGAAAGCGTCTCTCCTTACCAGACAGCCGTTGCAACAGTTCTCTGCATCTGCGCCGCGAACTGCGTGTGCCCTTACTGGCTTTGCGTTGGAGTACCGCCCTCAACCGGGAGTAGTGGTCTCGGACTCTGTTCAACTGCTGTCCATTCCAGTTGTCCCCCTCTGACGTATGGGCAATATCTGTCCTTCCCAAGTCCACGCCTACCACCTGAGCGGTGTTCTGCTGTTCCGGTAACTTTGCTTCCACGCAAATCTGGATGGAGTAGGAACCGTCTTTGCGCTTGACCAGAGTGGCCGTTCGCGTCAGCGGACCGGAGGTCTTTTTGGGATTGGAGCCTGCCAACTGTTCTCTCTGGTAATGACCAATCGCCAGCTCAAAGCGTTCTCGACCCTCCACCGTGGTGTTCGCGTTAGCGTCGCGTAGCGACAGCGACACCGTCCAGTCTTTCTCGCGAAACGAAAAGATACGAGCGTCGTAGGTAGCGAAGCCACCCTTGTTCGCGTTAGCGTCGCGTAGCGACAACGCTTTGACCGGGCGGTTTTTCTGTTGTGCCACCTTGCGAGCAGACGCTACCCGTCTGCATATCTGTTGGTCGCGTAAGCGGGACGTAGTCCTTGCCAAATTACTGGACAAGCCGAAACGGGCACGGATTTCGTAGTAGCACAGGGATTGGAGTTTCAGTGGGTTGACGACTTTCTCGGGTGTGTTTTGGTTGACCCAGTTCAAGGCTTGGCCGTTCGCGTTAGCGTCGCGTAGCGATAAAGCATCCAATGTCTCGTCCAATTTGGCGGCTTGCGACTGGGACACCTTGAGCTTGCAAGAAACGGTCAGGACTTGGGTCATAGCCTTATTGCATTTTACTCACATTCCTCCCGACCCTTGCCCTGTGGGCAGAGAGCGGGGCTCCTGCGGTTTCTAGCTGACGGGCCAGCCAGGCAGTTAACTCTTCCAAGCTGTTGAAGTCCAACAGAGCTTCCCCCAGCGCCTCCAGTTGTGACGTTGACAAAGCCCAAATCTTATTCTCAAGGGCCGGGTCAAGGGATCCCAACTTCCGCCTGAGCAGCCGCAAAACCAGCGTTGCTTCCCCGTGTTGCAATCCCTGTTGTAATCCTTGTTGCAATCCTTGTTGTAGCCCTTGTTGCAGGCCCAGTTGTAGTCCTTCTCTGCGTCCTTCTTTGCGCCCTTCTTCCAGCCCCTCTCGCAGAGCTTCTGCCCGCCACTCTTGGTAGATCACCGATTCCCTCATATCCAAAGACCTCATGATTTGTCGAATCAAACCCCGATCCAATGCTAGTCCCGCCAAGACGGCTGTTGCGGCTGCCAATTCCCTTCTCTCACTGGGGTCTGCCAAGCTCTCTAGCTCACTGACCACCTCTCGCAAGGTTTCTGCTGGATCTTCCACCTGGCTTAGAACCCGAAACGGTAGCAGGGCTTGCCGATCCGCTCCGGCCCTCAAATCGCATTCCCACAGGCGGACAACATCAAACTCATGGCTCAGCCTCTCTAGACGAAAAGAGGTCTGGAAAACTCGCTCCGACCCCGTTTTGCGCAAGTCAATGACCACCTGCTGCACCGATAGGTGAGGATACCTCCGATAGAGTCGGAGCCGAGCCACTTCTCCCATTAGCCAGCGGGCAAACTGCTCTGGGAAACGCTCGGCCAGATATTTGCAGACGTTGTCATAGGCCATGTCGAGGTGGATCCCTGGAATTAGCGACCGCCCACGGTAATGGAATCTACCTTGATGTGAGGCTGCCCGACGGTGACGTAAATGCTGCCACTTACAGAGCCACAGAACCCAGCTGCCAAGCTGAGGTCCTTAGAACACATGGAAATTTTGGTCAAGATGTCTTTGGCTTCTCCGATCAGAGTGGCTCCCTTGAGGGGTTTGGTAATCTTGCCGTTTTCGATGAGATAGGCTTCTTCGACGGCGAAGTTAAATTGCCCAGTGGGGCCGACGCTCCCTCCCCCCATACGCTTGCAGTAAATGCCTTTGTCGATAGAAGCAAAAAGATCGTCCAACTCTGCATCTCCAGGGGCGATGTAAGTGTTGCGCATACGGCTGGCAGGGGCAAAGGTGTAGTTCTGGCGGCGACCGCTGCCGGTGCGAGGGTGGCCGGTGCGCATTGAGCCGGCCCGGTCGGCCAGGAAGTTCTTCAAAATGCCCTTCTCAATTAGCAAAGTGCGCTGGACCGGCATGCCCTCGTCGTCCACATCCAGGCTGCCAAAGGCCCCTTCAGAGAGACCTTCATCCCAGGCGGTGAGGTTTTTGTGGGCAATTTTCTGGCCTTTTTTGTCGGCAAAGGGAGTGGTTTTGCGCTCAATCTGGGTGGTTTCCAACAGATGCCCGCAGGCTTCGTGGAAGATAACGCCGCCAAAAGCGTTGGACATCACAATCGGGTAGGTGCCGGATTCCACGTAGTCGGCATAGAGCATCTGGCCGGCGGCTTCTGCCAGTTCCCGGCTATGGGCCTCCAGATCCCAACGGCGCAGAAAGTTGGGATCCCCCGTACCGCCGGAGCGTTGACTGACAGAGGCGCGATGGGATCCATCGGCACAGAGCAGCGTAGAGCTCACGGATTGGGTGAGGCGCACATCCCGCACAAAGGTGCCATCGCTGCAGGCCACCAGAATCTCTTGCCAATCGCGGAAATAGGTGGTGCGGCGGGACTGCACATGGCGGGCTTGGCGACCCAGTTGCTCGTTGGCTTTGAGCAGGATCTCCCCCATCTCCGCAATGGGGCTACATTCCTTCAACCAGCCATCTTTGCGGCGACGCTCGCCGTAGTCCTGCAGCATCTCCAGGTTGATGGCAGAGACCAGCGCTGTGGGGCCAGGAGGGGTGAGGCCCATCAGCGAAAGGCCCTTCTCCAGAGCAGCCTTGAGACCGGCAAAGGACAGATCGTTGGTGCTGACGTAGCAGTCGGCCAAGCCGCGAAACACCCGCACGCCGGCCCCGGTGGAGAGCCGTGGGGTGATGCTGGTGATGGCGTCATCTTCGGCCAGGCAACTGATGGAATTGCCCCGTTCTAGAAAAATCTCCACCAAATCGGCACCGGCAGCGCGCCCCCAGCCCAACAGGGCAGAGAGGGGATCCCGCCAATCCTCGTCGAAGCGCTGTAGAGTATGACGGTAGTTCAGGTTGGGCAGTTCTTTGGACAAAAGCAGCATGGCAGGCTCAGGGAGTAGAGACGAGCTAAGGCCGGCGCAAGTTTTCGTTTTCTCAGTTTAACAAGGAGTAAAGGTTCTCCCCTGCCGGCAGGTTGGCCTTGAGCTTGACAAGGGCGGGGGAGCAATCGAAGATCGCTGCACAAGGAAACCTCGACTTGCAATGGCTGCCAAGAAAAAACCGCCGGAGCTTCAGCCCAGCCTGTTTGACGATCCCATCGAGCCGCCAGCCCCGGCGGAGGAGACACTCCCCCAGTGGGATCAGATCCCCCTGTCGGCCCAGGTGCCCATCCCCCCCGGCACTTACAGGGATTTGGAGCAACTGAAGCAGCATTGTTTGGTATGCCAGCGCTGCGACTTGGCAGCCAGCCGTACCCATGTGGTGGTGCATCGGGGCAACCCCAAGGCAAGGATTTTAATCATCGGAGAGGGGCCAGGGGAAAGCGAAGACCTGCAGGGGCTGCCTTTTGTGGGCAAGTCGGGACAATTGCTGGATAAAATCCTGGCTTCGGTGGGGCTGGATCCCGAGCAGGACACCTACATCTGTAATGTGGTCAAGTGCCGCCCCCCTAACAACCGCGTGCCCACCCAGGAGGAGATGGACGCCTGCCGTCCCTATCTGTTGGAGCAGATTCGCCTGGTGGATCCCTGGATTATTCTGCTCACGGGGGCCACCTCGGTGCGCTCCCTTTTGGGCGAGAAGCGAGGGATCACCAAGATCCGCGGGGAATGGATCCAGTGGCAGGGACGCTGGTGTATGCCCATTTTTCACCCGGCCTATCTGCTGCGCAACCCAGACCGCACCCCTGGCAGCCCCAAGTGGTTGATGTGGCAGGATATTCAGGCGGTGAAGCAAAAGTATCTGGAACTCACCGGCACAGCACCGCCCCAGCCCAACTTTTGAGCCCATTTCCCCAAGCGCCCCTCCTCCCAAAGGAGAGCAAGGGATCCCTACCTTGGCTGATCCCCAGGTTTGAACCCAGTCAAGAGGCCAAAGCGGAGCAAGCCGGTGGCATAAGCCCGACGCATCAGGCCCAGCCCCAGTGCCGCCCGAAGGGTAACCCAGCCGCTGCGCAGCAAAGCCCAGATCCAGCGCCAGTCGCGGGCAGAAGCGATCACCTCATCCCAGAAAGGGGCCACTCGCTCCGACCAGTCGGCGCTGCGCACCTGCTCAAAGCCCACCTGTTGGGCCAGAACCTCGTAGCCGGAGAGGCTGATCACATAGGGTAGGCAGTACACCTCGTAGATTTTCTGCAAAAGCTGTTGATCCTGCCGGCTCAGGGATCCCTCGCGGTGGCACCAGGTTACCACCATCACCTGCCCGCCCGGTTGCAAGACCCGCCAGCCCTCGGCCAGAAACTGCCGCTTATCCGGCATGTGCTCGCCGCTTTCCAGAGACCACACCAGATCAAAGGTGTTGTCTGCAAAGGGCATCTCCAGGGCATCGGCCACCTGAAATCGCACCTTGTTGCTCAGGCCGGCCTCTTGGGCGCGCTCCCCGGCCCGCTTGGCTTGGACGGGGCTGAGGGTAATGCCCGTAACCTGTGCCCCAAAGCGCCGGGCTAACTCCAAGCTGCTTCCCCCAATGCCACAGCCAAGATCAAGAATGTGCTGGGGAGGGCAGGGATCCCCGATCTGGCCCCACTGGATAACCCTATCGATCAAGTCAATCTGAGCTTGGCGGCGATCCTTACCGGTTTGGCCCGGCTCGTAATAGCCATGGTGCATGTGCTCCCCCCACACCCGCTCCCAAAGGCCGGAGGAGGCATCGTAGAAGTGGCGAATGCGTTGGTTGAGGGTGGAGGTCATGGCAACAGATCTCCATGGCTTTTTTATTTTGGATCCTCTCGCCCGGTGAAATCTGATGGGGAACCCTTGTAACCCAACTCGCGCCAGCCGGACGGAGCCATAGTAACAGACCCTTTCCGGGCTCACCTTGGAGCAGAAAGCGATCCCAGCGCCCAAACCAACCGCTGCACAGCACTCAAGAGCACCAGAATCGCCATCAGCCCAAACAAGCCCACCATGTACTCCGGGAAAAGGAAAAACAAGCCGTAGAAAAAGATGGTTTCGCTGCCCTCGATAAGCCCCGACGGCATACTTAAGCTGGTCAGTTCATCCAGGGATCCCGCCCCGACAGTGCCATCCGTCCTTGTTGCTCCGCAACGCTGTCGCGAACGCCGTTTTTCCAACAGCCCTGCCAAATACATCCAGGAGCAAAGGTTGATGTAAAAGCTGGCCAGCATCAGAGCCAGAGAAGCATAGCCCAGCAGGGATCCCTGGTGAAAGGCCAGCCCCAGGGGAACGACTGCGTAGACCACCACGTCCAGCAGCATATCCAGGTAGCCCCCCAGATCGCTCTGCCGCCCCTGCAGACGAGCCAACGTGCCGTCCAGCCCATCCATAAACCGGTTCAGCAACCACAGGCCCAGCCCCCACCCGTAGGCCCCGTAAGCTGCCGCTGTCCCAGAGGCCAGGCCCATGGCAAACCCCGACAGGGTAATGGCTAGGGGATGCACCTGTTGGAGAGGGGTTTGCAGCACTGGAGCCAACAGCCGCTCCTTCCACTGCCTAAGCACCTTATCCAGCAAGAAACACTCCTTTCTTAATTGCTCTGCAACGCTGTTGCCGATGATCACCACCGGCTGGGATCCCAGAGGCCAGAGGCACAAAACCTCTGGATTCAATTTTCTTGCTCCGCACCGCCAACGCGATGGAAATCATCATCCCAGAATCATCCCAGATGATGAGAATGCTACTGAAGGGAGGTCAGAGCAAAGTGCTGTGCCTACGGCAAAGGAACCGCACCGCTGTTGCGAATGAAGCGGATACCTACGCGGAGTATGTTTGCTCTGGCCCCTTTCCTCTACCGGAAGTGCTGCGGCAAGCCTAGGCTGGGACAAAGCCTGTGGGTAAACTAAAGGTTAGGCTGGGTAGCCTATCGCCTGGCGGACTGTGTGCTCCTTAACTCGGTGTTCGCGGCACCTTTTTCTCCCTCAACTCCAACATACCTACGAGCGAGTCCATGAGCGAGACCCCCACTTCCCCAGCAGAAGCGTTCGCGGCACCAGAGCCGGTCATGGCCATCACCGGCCTGACCAAAACCTATCGCACAGGATTTTGGCTGAACAAGGTGGTCAGCCCCCTCAAAGATTTTTCTCTGACTGTGGCCCGCGGAGAAACCTTTGGGCTGCTGGGGCCCAACGGGGCCGGGAAAACCACCACCATCAAATGCCTACTGGGCATTGTGGAGCCCACCCGCGGCAGCGGCACTTTGCTGGGCAAACCCCTGGGGGATCGCTCCATCAAGCAACAGGTGGGATATTTGCCGGAGAACCCCTATTTTTACGATTACTTGACGGCATGGGAGTTTCTCCAGTTTGCCGGCAAGGTGTTTGGTCTGCCCAATAGCCTGTTGAAGGAGCGGATCCCGCAACTGCTGGAGCTGGTGGGGCTTTCTATAGATACGGCCCGCAAAAAACAACTGCGCACCTACTCCAAGGGCATGCTGCAGCGCACTGGCATGGCCCAAGCGCTGATCAACGACCCAGAGCTGGTGTTTCTGGATGAGCCGATGTCGGGACTGGATCCCATGGGCCGCTATCAAATGCGCGAGATCATTCTGTCCCTCAAGCAGCAGGGCAAAACGGTGTTTTTCAACAGCCATATCCTGGCGGATGTGGAAGTTATCTGCAACCGAGTCGGCCTGATCATCGGCGGCAAATTGGTGCATCAGGGAACTTTGGATGACTTGCTGGGAGAGAGCAAAAGCTATCGGGTACAGGGGCACGGTGGCGCCGTCGAACAGTTCCGCGACCGCCTAGAGCACTTCTCGATTCAGGGATCCCATTGGTCGGGGGAATGGAGTGGATCCCTACCGGAGTTGCTGAGCCTTTTGAACCAAGCGGGGGCACTGGTCACCGACTTGCATTGGCAACGGCAATCCCTAGAAGAATTCTTTGTGGAGCAAGTGCGGGCCATTGAAGGGGATCATCCGGTCTCTGCCTAGGCTGGCCGTTCGCACTGGTGCTATGGAGAACCCCGAGAGCAGGACGGAGTTCTGCCCTGAGTATTTCCCAGTAGGGGACTCTGTGCTCCGCACCGCCGGCGGCAATAACAGCCCGGTAGTAGCCTTCCAACTGTTGGGTGGCTGCCGACCAGCTCCAACGTTCTGCCTCTTGGCGGGCTTGCTGTCGGAAGAGCTGTCGCTGCCCGACGCTGCTCAGGAGTTGCTGGGTAACCTGGACAAAGTCGCTATCCGAATTGGGATCGAACAGAAAGCCATTGCGCCCACTGTCCACCACATCGGTAATGCCGCCGCAGCGGGGGGCGATCACCGGACAACCGGCAGCCATGGCTTCCAACAGAACCAGCCCCAAGGTCTCGGTGCGGGAGGGGAACACGAACAAATCCGCCGAAGCAAAGGCCGCTGCCAGAGACTCCCCCTGCAGATAGCCCGTAAACACCACATCGTAGCCGGCAAAATGTTGCTCCAGGGATCCCCGCTCTGGCCCATCCCCCACAATAGCCAAGCGGGCTTGGGGGATCTGCTCCAACAAGACCCGGATCCGCCCCACTTCCTTCTCAGCCGAAAGCCGTCCCACGTAGAGCAAGAGAGGCCGTTCCGGTTGCCCCGCCGTGAGCCGAGCCCGCATTTCTGAACTGGCCGCCTGGGGATGAAACAACTCCGTGTCCACTCCTCGCTGCCACAGCTGCACCCGCTCAATGCCGTGGGCGCTCAGCTCCTGCATCATGGCCGTTGAGGTGCAAAGATTGACCCGCGCCAAATTGTGCCCCAGCTTCAGGAGATTCCACAAAACCCCTTCCAGAAAGCCCAGCCCATAATGCTTCAGATACTTCGGCAGATGGGTATGGTAGGAGGCCACCAGTGGGATCCCCATCGTCTGGCTGTAGTAGAGGCCCCCCAATCCCAAAACCGCCGGGTTCACCACGTGGATCACATCCGGTCGGAAACGGCTGAGCAACTTACCGATGGCCGGGCCGGGGGCGGCCAGCTTCAACTCTGGATACAGAGGCAGCGGCATCCCCGGGATCCCGTAGACCCGTGCCCGTGCAAACCGCCGGGGGGCTCCCCGGGGCGCGACGATGAGCACCGAGTTGCCTCGAGCGGTTAGGTGACGCACCGTGTGGCAGAGGCGGGTAACGATGCCATCCACCTTGGGCAGAAACGTCTCCGTAAATAGGGCTATGCGCATCAGGGATCCCAAGCCTACTGTTATTGCTCCGCAACGCTGCTGCGACCGCGCCACTCGGACGGAGCCCTCAAAGACTCTAGAATGAGTGTTGCACAAAACGGCAACGCTGCTACGACCTCCGTCAGCAGACTCAAGTACCTCATTCCACCGGTGCAGAGTAGGGCATCGGCTCAGGTTCGGTGAAAGTCTGCACCTGGCTTTGGCCAAGCGTGTCTGCGGCGGTTTTGCTGATCAACAGTAAGGTCGCCGCCAGGGCCAGCCCAATAATATCCCGCCACATGCTCCACTCCTCAACTCCTCACTCCTCTTGCCCATTACTGTAGCGGCGGTTTTCTCGACTGGGCAGTGATAGAGGACGGATTTTTACGTGACACAAATCACTGCCAAAATTGCGGCTTTGCCCCCTGCCGGCTAGTCCCGGAACGTCAGTTGCAAGCTGGTTATCAGCAGCACCAAAGAAGAGACCGCCATCACCCCTCCCCAAAACCAGTAGGGCAAGAACAAGTTTTGGGCAATCTGGCTGGAATCGGAGTGGATCACCTGCCCGTTGATCACAGCAGAGGCCGTAAATAAGTAGTCAAGCTGGTGGTAGGTGCTCACACAGGCCTGCACCCCCAAAAACTGTGCGGCGAAGCCCCGCAGCCAGGGGGAGGCCCAGCGAGCTACCGCCAAGATCCCCAAGCCCAATACCCGGGATCAGCAACAGGCCAAAGAGAGAGCGCACCCAGAGCACCGCCGACAGCAACAGCAGGGATCCCAAAGTACCAGCCCCAACCGAGTTGTGCTGTGGCGGCGGGAGGCAAGGATGAACAGGGCCCCAGCCAGCGGCGGCCCCATCGGCCCAGCAGCGGCCACCAAAGCTTGCCCCACCCGTCCCAAAAACAGCTCGCCACTGTGAATGGCCAGCCCCGAGCCGTCGGGATAGATCTCCAGACGATGAAACTCCCCCCCCAACAGCACTGCCGTCAGACCATGGCCCATCTCGTGAAACCAGGTGGCCACAAGGTAAAGGGGTAGAGGATATAGTTACCCCAGGGAAACCGCCAGAGCAAGACCGTCAGACCTGCAGCAGCCACCAGCCAAACCAAGCTGTGCCGGTTAGGTCTTCCAGAAGGGGGAGAAGGCAGCTCAAACTGAGTCATCATCAGCAGGTGGATGGAGAAAAGGCCTAAGATGGCCCATCGCCCCAGACGACTGCCGGCGGGAAAAAGTTCCACATACCCCAAGAAAATAGCCAGGCCAACTCCCCTGCTGGGAGAGGGGCTAGGTAGGCTGAAAAAGCCCCTGAGGGATCCCTGTCTGTGGCCACCTTCCTGCGCGACTGGAGCTACCGCTTTCCCTGGCTTTACCGCAGCATCAGCCGCGGGGCTGCTCTGGCGGTGGGGGGATACGAGCGGCTGCGGAAATTGCCCCTACAAGGGATCCAGATTCATCCCCAGGAGCGGGTGTTGGATCTCTGCTGTGGCCCGGCTGAAGTAACCCCACTGTTGGCGGAGCTGAGCCAGCAGGTGGTTGGGTTGGATGCTTCACCAAGAGCCCTGGCAGCGGCCCGCAAACGCCTCCCCAGGTGGAGTTTGTGGAGGCCTTTGCCCAAGATATGCCCTTTCCCAATGCCAGCTTTGATTGGGTGCATACCAGCTTGGCTCTGCACGAATTGTCCTTCGCAGACTTGGAGCAGGTGCTGCGGGAAGTGTGGCGGGTGCTCAAGCCGGGGGGAGGACTCTTGATCCTGGATCTGCACGCGCCTCGGCAACCCTTGATCTGGCCTGGTCTGGCCCTCTTTCTGGCCCTGTTTGAAACCGAGACCGCCTGGGAGCTGCTCAAGCTGGACTTGCCCGAGCATTTGCATCAGCAGGGTTGGCAATCCATCCGGCAGACCCTCCACGCTGGGGGAGCTCTGCAGGTTATCCAGGCGCGAAAGCCTGCCGCCTGAGCTGCACCCCTGAGAGCGGCAGTCAGCCCTGGTGCCAAAAGGGAGTGCCGAGGACAGGCGTACTGGGCTGAGCTGTTTCCTGAGGGATCATGGCCCCGGCCAGGTAGGCTCGGCGGCCTGAGCGCACCGCTTCTGCAAAGGCCTCGGCCATGGCCACCGGATCCCGAGCCAAGGCCACCGCCGTGTTTAGCAGCACCCCGTCGAAGCCCCACTCCATCACCTGGCAGGCATGGGAGGGCAGGCCCAAGCCGGCATCCACGATCAGCGGCGCTTCAATCCGTTCCCGCAGCAGGCGTAAGCTGTAGGGGTTGAGAGGGCCTTTGCCGGTGCCGATGGGGGCCGCCCAGGGCATCACCACCTCACAGCCAGCATCCAAAAGCCGCTGGCAGAGCACCAGGTCGTCGGTGCTATAGGGCAGCACCTTAAAGCCGCGCCGGACCAGCTCAGCAGCAGCAGTGGGCAGTTGCACGGGATCCGGCTGCAGCGTGTAGTCATCCCCGATCAACTCCAGCTTGATCCAGTCGGTGCCGAACACCTCCCGCGCCATCTCCGCCGTTGTGATCACCTCCTGCACGCTGTGGCAGCCGGCGGTGTTGGGCAGAACTGGGATCCCCATCTTCTGCAACAGGGCCCAGAACCTCTGGGAAGTTTCTGGCCCCAGTGCCCCTTGCCGCCGCAGAGAAACCGTCAACAAACAGGGCTGCGCGCGCGCCACCGCCTGCTCCAAGATGGCTGGCGAAGGGTAGCGAGCCGTACCCAACATCAGGCGGCTGGGCAACGGTTGGCCGTAGAGAACCAAAGGATCCTCATCGGCCAGAGTTGAGGGAGAGCAATGGAGAAGGGTGGACATGGCTGAGGCAGATAGAAAAGCGGACTTGAGCGCTAGCCGCCGGCAACCGGAGCGACGATCTCCACCTGGTCGCCTTCTTGCAGACGAGTTTGCTCGTACTGGGCACGCGGCACAAACTTCAGATTAACCGCTACCGCGAAAGGGCCGCTGGCCCCCACCTGAGCCACTGCCTCGGACAAAGTGGTGCCTTCCGGCAAATCGTAAGGCTTTTGGTTGATCAAGACACGCATGGCGACAGGGACTCACCGGAAAGAGGGGCAGCCTGCACCTGAAAGGGGATCCCAAGCTGCTGGGCCAAGCGACAACTACCCTGGTGAAGATACTCCAAGACAGCATCGTGGATGGCCGGGGAGATCAGAAAGCCATGGCGATAGAGGCCGTTGATCTGCAACAGGCGAGGTGAGCGCTCCACCACGGCTGGCAGGTTATCCGCCAAGGTGGGACGACATTGGCTGCCCAATTCCAGGATACGCGCTTCTGCAAAGGCAGGATGTACGGCGTAGGCGGCGCTGAGCAACTCCAAAGCCGAGCGAACGCTCACCGGCGAGCGATCCTCAGATTCGATTTCAGTGGCCCCCACCACAAACACCTGACCCGGCTTGGGAGCGATGTAGATCGGGTAGCGAGGGTGCAACAGCCGGGTTGGGCGCCGCAAAGAGACTTCCGGGGCATACAGGCGCACCACCTCACCCCGAACTCCGCGCAGCAGTCTTTGCCCGCCCCATTCTTTTTGGGATCCCAGGCCGCGGCAATCCAAAACCCAGCCACCGGTTTGTTGCTGCCAGGCTTGGGCCTGCTTCAGATCCCAGGGGCAACCCCACTCCACCTCCACCTCGTGCTGCCGCAGCTTGGCCAGCAGAGCCGACAACAGTTGGCGGTTGTCCAGTTGGCCCTCTTGGGGAAGATACAGGCCCTGCGCAAATCGCCCGGCTACCGATGGCTCCAGCTCGGCAATAGCCTGGGCATCCAGCGGCTGAGGGCGGGGGAGATGCGGGAGGTGTTCCCCCACAGCGGCCAGTAGCGCCGAGAAGCGCTTGGCTTCCCCGGCATCTTGGCGGTGCCAGAGGATCAAAGTGCCCTCCTGCTGAAAGAAAACCGGCTCTGGCAGGCTGGCCAGAAGGGCGGGCCAGCGGGAGAGGGCATAGTACCCCTGGGCCACCACACTGGCTTCGGCGACGGCGGACTCGGCCAAAGGAGCTAGCATAGCAGCGGCAAAATGGGCAGCACTGCTCTCAACAGCAGCAGCAGGAGCCGCCTCCACAATGCGGACAGGATGCCCAACCTCGACAAGGCTGGCGGCCAACAAACGCCCCATCAGCCCAGCCCCAAGGACAAGGATGGGATCCCGCTGCGCTGCCCAAGGCCAAGTGATCCCTACTGCTGACGCAGCAGCGGATGGGCCCGTCAGGCTGGCTGCCGGATTTGTCAGAGAAGAGGAGGGTGGAAGGGTTAAAGTGCCCCGCACCACTGGCACGATGGATTCCATACTGGATCCCATGATAGGCTCTCGGGTTCTGCGATGAATCTGTTCCCACCTGTGCCTGCATTTGTTGATGGAGTGCTGGGCCAAGCTTCGCTGGAACGCCTTTTCACTTGGAGCTTTTTGTTTGATCTCGCTGTTGATCTCCGGGATCCGTCTGGGGGTGCCGGTGTTGCTGGCGGTGTTGGGGGAGGTGATCACGCAGTGTTCTGGCATTCTCAATTAAACCGGAATGAAACATTTCCCTCTAGCCCCCTTCTCCCTCTGAGAGAAGGAATGGGGGTGAGGGCAGTGGCGCGGAGCGTTTAGGGGGTGTCTCAATCTAGTTTGAAATGACTATAGTTCCCCTCTCCCTTAGTGGAAGAGGGGCTGGGGGCGAGGGGGGATCCCTTGGGCTGAGAAGCGCCAAGGGTGGAAGTCCGTCAGGCAGTGTAGTAGGCAGTGCCTTTATTGACGAAGTCCAGTGTGTAGGCAGCCCGGTAGTTGATGGTTGGCTCAAATACGCCGGCCACCGTCATGCTGTCGAAGAAGTCTTGCCAGCGTTTGTCGGTCATGGCGCCAATGCCTTTTTCCAACGCATCGCCGGACAAGATGATGCCGTACTCCTGCAATTTCTCGAAGCTGTAGGCCAACTGGGCATCGGTCATCTCCGGGTTGTCCTGCTTGATCAAGCGATAGGCCGGACGGGGATCCTCCAAGAAGCTGTACCAGCCTTTGATAGAGGCATCCACGAATCGCTCCACCAAGTCGGGCTTGGTTTCCACCAGTTGGCGACGGGTTTCGATGGTGGTGGCGTAGGGTTTGTAGCCCAAATCCGCCAGGAGGAAGACCACCGGCTCAAATCCCCCTTCCCGTTGGATGGCAAAAGGCTCGGATGTCAGATAGCCTTGCTGAGCTGAGCTGGGATCCGCCAAAAAGGGGCCGGGGTTGAAGTTGTAGGGACGAACCTGATCGTCGGTGAAGCCAAAGCGGGCCTTTAGGTAGGGCCAGTAGGTGGCAAGCCCCCCTTTCGAGACGAAAATGGGCCGGCCCTTGAGCTCTTCAAAGCGCTGGGTGCCGGGGTGGGCCATGATGATCTGCGGGTCTTTTTGAAAAATGGCCGCCACGCACACCAAGGGGATCCCTTCTCGCACAGCATTGATCACCCCTGTGCTTCCCCCCATGGCAAACTCGGCAGCTCCACCGGCCAAAACTTGGGTGATGTTGATGCCGGGGCCACCCATCTTGATGGTTACATCCAGGCCATGCTCGCGGTAGATGCCGGTCGCCACCGCCTGATAGAAGCCGCCATGTTCCGCCTGAGCATACCAGTTGGTAGCGTAGGAAACGCGATCCAGGCCGGATCCCTGAGCCACGATCAGGGTGGGAGAGGGTTTGCGCTGAGCTTGGGCGCCCCCTGCCGCCAGCAGACCGCCCCCAAGGGCTGCGGCTCCCACTTTGAGAAGCTGACGGCGGCTCAGAGCCTTGGTGTTCGAGTCAGAGGGTTGAGACGAAGCCATAATCCATTCTCCCTAAGCTAATCCTTGCAAGGTGTGAGGGGGCCAAAGATGCAGGTACAGCCTATTGAGGGGCTACGGATACGGTTGTAAACCTACTTGTTCTAAACCTCATCGGAGTCAAGCCTCAGAAACACGATGTTTTGTATCCCTTAAGTTTTGTATCCCTTAATTTGTGAACAGGCTGTAACTTGCGACACCCCATTAAGCCAGAAACCCTTGGGCAGAGCGGTATCTCCGGCTACCGGCACTTGCAGACGAGAGCCGTTGGCGTTCGGTTCCATCGGCGGGAGGCCAAGCTGCCCTGGGGCCAGCACCTCAGTTCGCAAATGGCAAGAGGAACAAAACCCGAAACCAGCCTTGCCCTGGTCTATCCCAAACCTGTAGCCACCGAACATGACCGGCGCTCGAAGTAACCTGCAGATCTCATTCTGCCGCAATCTTGCTGGGTCAAAGAGCCCCACCCCTTGAGCATTTGCCGGAGCTGTTGGCAATTTATCCCCGGTCGGGATGGAGTTGCGGCCAATTGGAGAGCTTGCTTTCTAGAGCTTGCTTTCTGCTAAGGCAACCCGCTATGCTACCGCCCAGATTGAGGCATTCTCCCGTGGCAAGTCAGCAGCTTCGTGTCTATGTCCCCCCTCACCCGCTCATTAAGCACTGGCTAACCGTGGCTCGGGATGCGGAGACTCCCATGCCCCTGTTTCGCACGGCCATGTCGGAGCTGGGCCGCTGGCTAACCTATGAGGCGATGCGGGAGTGGATCCCCACCCAAACCGTTCAGGTGCAAACCCCTTTGGAACCCGTTGCCGCAGAGGTCATCGCGCCGGATACCCTGCTGGGCATTGTGCCTGTATTGCGGGCTGGCTTGGCGATGCTGGAAGGCTGTCAGGCCCTTTTGCCCCAGGCGCGGATCTTTCACATTGGCATGGTGCGGGATGAGGAAACGCTGCAGGCCAGTTGCTACCTCAATCGCCTTCCAGAGCGGATCCCTGAACAGATGCGCATTCTCATTCCCGAGCCGATGTTGGCCACCGGGGGCACGCTGCTCTGGGTTTTGGATGAGCTAAAAAAACGGGGGGCGGATCCCAGCTTGGTCCGGATTGTCTGCGCATTGGCAGCGCCCCCAGGGTTACAGCGGTTGGGATCCCACTACCCGATGGTGCAAATTTTCTGCGCCATGATTGACGAGCGGCTGAACGATCGAGGGTTCATTTTGCCCGGGCTGGGGGATGCAGGGGATCGTGCCTTTGGCACAGAAAACTAGCCACTGACCCACTCAATCTGTCTGTCTTCTCTGCTGCTGGTTTTTGAGCCAAGATCTTCGGCGACACACGCATTCTGTAGTGCTCAATCGAGCTTTTACCACTTCTGGCGCACGGATTGCCCATTCACCCAGATGCTTTGAGGGAGAGCATTTGAGGCTAACCCCCCTCAGATTGGTCAAGCTATTGGATCATGGGTACTGTAGGACGCTTCAGTCGGTCGCGCTGCTTGCAATTCTGACGGGGCCAGCACCTTTTCCCTTTCCTGCGCCTATGCGACTTGTCCTTACCAGTTTAGATGGCAGCTTGCTGGATCTAGAGTTCAACAGCTATGGTGCTGCCCGACAAGCCTTGGCTGCCCTAGAGCGCCGCTCCATTCCCTTGGTGCTCTACAGCCTGCGCACCCGCGCTCAACTGGAACATGTGCGGCGGCAGTTGCGCCTGGAGCATCCGTTCATCTGTGAGGATGGCTCTGCCGTTTACGTTCCCGAGCATTACTTCCCGGCGGGCATCCTAGACGAGCAGTGGCAACACCGACCGCCCTACTACGTGTATGCTTTGGGTCTGCCCTATTCTCGCCTGCGCAGCATCCTGCAACAGGTGCGCCAAGATTCCCACTTGGATTTGATCGGGTTTGGGGATTGGACTGCCTCTGAACTGGCCGCTGCCACTGGGATCCCTTTGGAAGAGGCGGAGCGGGCGCAGCAGCGAGAGTACAGCGAGATTTTCAGCTATTCCGGGGATCCCGAAACCCTACGGGAAGCTTTTGCCCAACAAGAGGCCAACCTCACCCAACATCTGCTGCGGGTGCGTCAGCTCCACTTCTCCAGCCTGCCGCAATGGTATCTGACCGGATGGATACGGCCAACGATGGCCGCAGAACCCAATTTCTCGCCGGGGGAGCAGGCGGTGCGGCGGCTGCTGGATTGCTATCAACGGCATTTGGGCCCTATCAAGGCTTTGGGCATTGGTTGTTCCCCGCCCGATGTGGCCTTTTTGCGGTGGACGGAGCAAAAAGTGGTGCTTCCCAGCCCAATTGCGGATAGCCTCTGGAGTGAGGCCCTGCCCCAATGGCAATTGGCTCAGCTCCCCGGCCCAGAGGGGTGGAATGAAGTGGTGTTGATGTGGTTGGAGGAAACAGATCATGGTGATGAATAAGCAGCAGAGCGGTTGTCAGGCTGTCCCCCTGGGCTTGAGAACGGCGGGATGCTTGCTGAGTTTGGCGATGGCCATGCCCGCCTACGCACAACCGCCCATGACCCTACTGACAGGAGAACCGACGGTCGCCCAACTGAAGGAAGACGGAGCCCGCTACCTGCAGATGGGCTTTCATACCTTGGCCATCAACGCCTACCGGAGCGCGATTGAACTGGAAGAAAAAACCTTGGTGCTGCCCAGCGAACGGGATCCCGACGTGCCTTTCAACCTCGGCTTGATCTATGCCCGTCAAGGCAAGCTGGCGGAGGCCCGCGCCGCCTTTCAGCGCTCGGTGGAGGTGGATCCCAGTGGCTTTAAGGCTCGCTATCAACTGGCCTTGGTGGATCTCAAGCTGGGAACCTGGTCGCTGCCAAAGAGCAGCTCACCTCTTGGCCCATGCCGCCAGCAACCATCCCGAAACCCACAGCCATATTCAAGCTCTGCTGGCCACTCTGGAGTCTGTTCCCTTGCCCGGCCAACAAGGGGAGAACCCGGCTCGCCCTCCAGCCGTTGAGTCAGAAGCCGCCAAGCTTTTGCTCGAACCTCAGAAAACAGAAACAGCCGCCCTGCCCACCGCAGCTGAGCAAAAACCGCCAGAGGAGACAAAACCTCTCTCGACTCTGCAGCGGCTACGTCAACGGGAGCGGGACTAGAGCCCCCTCTCGTTTTAACTATTTCTTAAGGCATGGGGCCGGCTGCCAGGGATCCCGTCACCGGGCCTTGGGCTAGGCTCGCCCCTTTTGGGGATCCGACTGAGAATCCTCGGGCTGGGGCCCTTTGGTGGTGAACACCGTGGTGAACATCATCAGCATGCCTCCCCCCAAGATCAGCAGGGCTAATCCGCCAAACATCCAATTCATCCAAGCTTGAACTTCCATGGGGGAGCTCTCCAGAATACGAGAATCCATTGGGCAGTTTTATCCTACATCTGGAGAAACGGTGCCCAGCAGCTACTGATTGGCTCGGTAAAGCAACCCCAGCCCTACGGCGGCACAGATCAAGTTGGGCAACCAAGCCGCCATTGCTGGCCCCAGCGTCCCAATTTGTCCCAGCGCCTGGGTGATGAACAGCAGCACATAGAAGGCAAAGATAATCAGCACACTGATGCCCAACCCCAAAGAGGAACCGGTGCGCTGCGGGCGCAGCCCCAAAGGCACCCCAATCAGGGTAAACGCCAGACACGCGAAAGGAATGGCATACTTCTGGTTGAGGCTGACCTGCAGACGGCGCACCCGTTGCAGATCGCCAGAGCTGGCAATCACTTCGATATAATGCTTCAGCTCCCGAATGTTCATTTCCTCAGGGCTGCGAATCTCCTGAGCCAGCTCCAGCGGCGCGCGAGGCAGACGCAACTCCTGCCGGCTGAAGGTGGCAATGTTGCTGTAGGTGCCATCCGGAGAAACGATGTAGTTGGTGCCATCCTCAAACACCCAAAGATTCTCTTGGGGATCCCAGCGCCCCCGCTGGGCCAGCAGAATTTGGTTGAGCGCCTCGTTGGAAAAATCCAGGACGATAATGCCGCGCATTTGCTTCCCATCGAAGCTGCGGGCGTAGAACTGACGGGTTAGCCCTTGTCGCC